>WNGK01000807.1_pt1 | contig 48440 bp, 46 predicted proteins | sample 5400601 | NCBI WGS metagenome assembly WNGK01 (sample SAMN13153376, study PRJNA577476) | soil metagenome | isolation source: 60 cm soil or saprolite under Garry oak tree replicate 1 | place: USA:California | collected 2016-06-15 | reverse complement strand
TTGCTTTGTGCACATCCATCGCTACATACTTCTCGTTCATAAGGGTTCTCCTTTTCGGTGTAAGTTTTGGTCTTGATAACTTCAACTTACCACCATTAGGGGCGCCCTTTCATAATGCGTTAAAACGGTTAGAGAAATTTGAGACACAGTTCGTAACACCGGGCTAAAGCCGCGGTGTGAATCAGAACAACGCAAGCGAATCATCCCACCCGCCCAGATGACCGGTTACCACAACGATTTGGAAAGTCTTTGAAACTGACCCAGTACCAGAAATCAAGACACTGCCCGGTGAGTGCTGCCAGGATTCTTTGCAATCCGTTCTCGACCACTGGTGCTGTCTAGTCGTACCCATGTCGCGGGCTTTATGTTAAGCTCTGGGCGCAATTACCCGTTTTTATCCAGGAGGAAATTATGGCTGAGGAAAAGAAATGCAAGAATCCGCCCTGTTCATGTCCACCGCAACCTGACGGCAAATACTGCAGCGCCTCATGCGAAGGCACCGGCGACACGATCGAGCTTGACTGCGATTGCGGGCACGACGAGTGTCAGGGAAACTTTTAAGTTAGCGGAAGGTCATCCCCAATAAGGCAACAGAACCAATAAAAGGAATTGAGGCTATAAACTCTGCTGGAGCGTTTTGTGCCTTTCGTGGCTATGCTTTGCCCGATTCAACTTCAGCAAGCTCAATAAATCGCGCCGCCAGTTTCGGGCCCACGCCTTCGTCTTCATGCTTGAAAAAGACGAAGGCGTCTTTCCATTTTTGATCCTTTACACGCTTCATCCACTCAGCCAGATCGTTTTCGTCATAGGCCGTGCGTCGTAGTCGCAGATAGCCCCAGGACGCTGTGCTGGAGATTTCGCTAAGCGGCTTTTCATCAGTATCCGAAACGACCAGCGCGCAATCTTTCCCGCGCAGCAACGCAATCGTTTCATCATCGAACCATGATTCGTGACGAAACTCGAAAGCCGCGCGTGTATCCGCCGGCAAGAAACCAAGAAAATCTTTTAATCGCCCAGCATCTTTCTTCATGTTCGGCGGGAGCTGAAACAAGATAACGCCGAGCCGCTGCTCCAGCAGCGCGGCAGTCTCCAACAGATAACTTGTTTCGTCTTCAACATTCTTCAGCCGCTTAATGTGCGTGATGCGCTGCGCGGCTTTGATCGAAAAGCGAAACCTCGAGGGAACCTGCTGTTTCCAGTTTTCCATCATGCTCGGTTGCGGCAGGCGATAGAAGGTGTTGTTGATTTCAACGGCGGGCAAACGGCGGGAATAAAAGGAAAGCATTTCCTTCGCCGGCAAGTCTTCCGGATAGAAATTGCCCTTCCACTCTTTATAGCTGTAGCCGCTGGTGCCGACGTGCAGTTTCATTTACTGAATTGCCGATTACAAAGGAGCTAGGCAGCCCGCAACAGGGCTTGCTCAACTTCACGAGGCAGCTCAAGGAAAAGAAAATAGTTGGCAGGATAGAGATAGTCTTCACCTTCGTTGTCGATAACGCGAAGATAATTCGATTGCGCGGCGCTCTCGTCTGGTAGCACCTGGTAAATCCGCCGAGGGGTTAACAAGTCGGGGTCGTCAGAGTTCACGCAAACAGCAAATCTAGGTTCTGGATTATGGGTTTCGCTCATACTTCTTCAATCAAGATAGCGTTTGATTCGCATTTTTCTTTTACCGATTCCGTGCGCTTCGAACCAATGGATCTCAGAGACTCGTATCGTACCATCAGAGAGCCGCACATTGGCAACTCCTTTAAGTTTTCTCCACCGACCTCTTCCATAACGTTTTCGCAAAACGCCGAGAATCCTAATGCCGCTTCCTATGGCGATAGTTTCAACCTCCGTAATCTCTCCCAGGATCTCAAAATGCATCGCAGCTTCACGAAATTGCTCGCGCGATCAAAAACGCGGCCCCCGCTGCCAGGCTGCCGATCAGCGCCGTTTGCAAAGCGCTGCGCGCCGGACGCGTGCCTGTGTAGCGGCCTTTGATGAATCCGAAGACCAGCAGCGCGAGCAGCGTCAGGCCCACAGAATAGAAGAGCGCGATGACGATGCTTACGTGTTTGATGTAAGCGGCCGCAATGTAAGGCGCGAGCGGAATCAGGCCGCCGGCGACATACGATGCCGCGATGGTCAACGCGCTTATCGGGGCCCGTTTCGGGTCAGGTTTTTCCAGACCCAATTCGAAACGCATCATAAAGTCGACCCATTTCTTCGGATGCTTCGACAGCGCTTCGACGATGGGTTCGCTTTCCTGTTTGCTCAGGCCGTAGGAGTGAAAGACCTGAGCGACTTCACGCTTCTCTTCTTCGGGGATCTCAACGACTTCACGCTTCTCGCGTTCGCGCTCTTTGGCGTAGTGTTCAGAGTCGCTCTTCGCCGCCAGATAACCACCCAAGCCCATCGCAATCGAGCCGGCCGCAATCTCCGCGAGGCCGGCAGTAACGATGATGCCCGCTCTGTCTATGGCACCGGTCAAGCCCGCCGCCAGTGCGAACGGAACCGTTAATCCGTCGGACATGCCGATGACAATATCGCGAACCGTGTTGCCTGCGGTGAAATGTCGTTCGACGTGACGAGTTTTCGGCATGGTGATTTTCTACAACCTTATTCTTTTTGAGCCCTCCCTGACGGTCGGGCTACTGCCCCGGTCGCTACCGCTTCCGGTTCTGTACCGGCTTTCAAAACTTTCCGATCAGAATTAGTACCCCAATCACAATGAATGCGGCGCCGGCGCAGCGCTTGATCCAATCGACCGGTAAATAGTGACCGAGCGCGCTGCCTACAGCGACACCAATCGCGGACACCGCCGCCAGGGCCAGCGTAGCCGCTATGAACACTTCCCACGGCCGCCTTTTCTCAGCAGCCATCGTCATTGCGGCAATTTGCGTCTTGTCGCCCATCTCCGCCAGAAAAATTACTCCGAACGTTGTCAGCATCACCCGCCAGTCCATATTTGCTCCCGTTAGAATCCGTCGCTATTGATTGCGCAATTCATGTAAGGCACAATTACGTACCTGTCAACATATTCGTATCAGCTCCTGCTGTCAGGTAACCGAGGTTTTCCCACATGGCTGAGGCCGCCAAAGAATTCATAGGCACTGAGCGGTACGTAGTTCGCCGTCGTCTGGGCGCGGGCGGCATGGGTGTCGTCTACGAAGCGCACGATCGCCAAATGGACAAGACGGTCGCTCTCAAGACCCTCACTCGCGCCGAAGCCGGCCACATCTATCGTTTCAAGAGAGAGTTTCGCACGCTTGCGGATGTTTCGCATCCGAATCTGGTGACGCTCTACGAAATGATGTCCGACGGAAAGTACTGGTTCTTCACCATGGAGATGGTCAAGGGGATTACCTTCATTCAATACGTGCGGCCCGAGCTTAACAGCCTGCCAGACCGTTCGGCGGACGATACTTTGCGATGGTTACCCTCACGACCAGCGGGACAGCCCAGCTCAGAAGCAGAGACCGAAGAGTTTGACAGCTCTCGCATCTCGCTTGAATCCGGCGAATATTTCCCGATCGGAGACGACGCTTCGCCTGGAGCTTCGCTTTGCGAACTTGACGAAGCCCGGCTGCGATTAGTGCTGCGTCAACTCGCTGAAGGCGTCAATCGCCTGCATGAGATGGGCAAGCTTCACCGCGACATCAAACCTTCGAATGTGCTGGTTACTGATGAAGGGCGAGTTGTGATTCTCGACTTTGGGTTGGTTGAAGATATCGAGCCCGAACTTCACGACACGCTGCTGGTGGGCACGCCTGACTACATGTCTCCTGAACAAGGCGCACAGTTGCAGATTTCCGAGGCCAGCGATTGGTATAGCGTCGGGGTGATGCTCTACGAAGCCTTGACCGGCCGTCTGCCATTCAAAGGCCGCTTTTTCGAAGTAATGACGCTCAAACAGACGCGCCAGCCGGTTCAACCTCGCGAAATTAATCACAACGCGCCGCGCGACCTCAATGATCTATGCATGAATTTGTTGCGGCGCGATTCGAAAAAAAGACCTACGGGACGCGAGGTAATCCGCGCCCTCAGCGACGCCCGGAGCGGAGAGTTTGCGCTGGCGCCGATTGTGACCCAACCCGAGTCGGTGTTCGTCGGACGCGAGCGCCAGTTGGCAGCATTGCATGGTGCTTTCAATGCTACCCGCAGAGGGCAAACCATATCGGTATATCTTCACAGCAACTCAGGGATGGGCAAGTCCGCGCTCGTCCGGACTTTTCTTGATCAGATTAAAGAGAAAGAGCGAAAAGCGATTGTCTTACAGGGACGATGCTACGAACGAGAGTCAGTTCCATACAAAGCGCTGGACGGCGTCGTCGATAGTTTAAGCAAGCATCTCAGTTCGTTGCGCAGCACGAAGGCTGAAGCCTTGATGCCGCCAAACGCGCTGGCGCTCGCGCGCCTTTTTCCGGTTATGTTGCAAGTCGATGCGATCTTCAACGCGCGCGCAAAGCGTCCTGAGACGGCGGACCTGATCACTTTGCGTCGACAGGCGTTCGGCGCGCTTCGCGAACTACTTGCGCGTGTCGCTAATCGGCAACCGCTGGTGATTTACATCGACGACTTGCAATGGGCCGACGCCGACAGCACTTTCCTGCTCGAAGATCTGCTGCGGCCTCCGAATGCGCCGACGCTTTTGCTGGTGGCATGCTTTCGAACTGAAGATATCGACTCAAAGCCGTTTCTCAAGCAACTCTTGCAGCGCACCGGCGTCGACACGTGCCGGGAACTCTTCATTGGTCCTTTGCCTGTCCCTGAAGCGCGTGAGGTGACAGGTTCGCTTTTCAACTCTACCGGAATCCCCGGCGAAGCATTCATCGAATCGATCGTACGCGAAGCCGCCGGAAATCCGTTCCTGCTCGAACAACTAAGCCACTACGCGATGATGAGCGAGCGCGCAGCCACAGCGGGAATTACCCTGGCTACAATGATTGATGAGCGAATCAAACAATTACCGCCGGGCTCGCGGCAGTTTCTTGACACTCTGGCGGTAGCTGGACGGCCGGTTAATCAGGATGTTGCCGTCAGCGCGACGGGTTTGTATTACGAACCGACGGAACTGTTGAATGCGCTTCGTGCCGCCCAGTTCGTGCGCAGCGGCGGCACAGGTTACTCCCTTGAGCTTTATCACGATCGCATCGGCGAGACCCTGGTTTCACTGCTTGCGCCGGACGCCCGCCGTCAGATTCATCGTCGCCTGGCCCAGGCAATCGAGGCACGAGGCCTGGATGATCCTGAAGCCCTCTATGAAGATTATCTGGGCGCCGGCGAAGAAGATCGCGCGGCGCTGCATGCCGAGGCTGCGGCGCGCAAAGCTGCCAGCGCCCTGGCCTTCGATCGCGCCGCATTGTACTACCGCCGCGCGATCGAATTACGCCCCGACGTCGCTAACGTCGTCGATCTAAAGATTGGATTGGGTGACGCATTGGCAAATGCCGGTCGTCCTGCAGAAGCAGCCCGGGAATTTCTTGATGCTGCGAAGGTCAGCTCGTCGCGGCAGGCTCTTGATCTACAGCAACGCGCCGGCGCGCAATTACTAATGGGTGGCCATATCGAAGAAGGACTCGAAGTTTTTCGCACGGTGCTCGAGACAGCGGGTTTCAAGTTGGCGAAAGGTCCAAAGCGCGCGCTGCTCTCTTTGATTCTTCGTCGCTTGTGGATTCGATTGCGCGGACTCGAATTCACGGAACGCGACGCGAGCAGTATTCCGGAAGCGGATCTGTTCCGCATCGACATTTGCTGGGCTATTGCGGCCGGACTGGGCGCGGTTGATTTCATACGCAGTGCGGACTTCCAAAGCAGGCATCTACTGCTGGCCCTGCGGGCCGGCGAGCCCTATCGAGTGTCGCGCGCGATTTCGTTTGAGGGAGCACAAGCCGGCTCGCGCGGCGGACCCAGCATCGAACGCGCCGCAAAAACTCTGCGACGCGCCGAAGAGCTGGCGCGAAAAGTCGGTCACCCTCACGCGATCGGCATGTCGCTATGGGCCAACGGGATCGGCGCGTACCTGGCCGGCCGTTGGAAGAAGGCCGCGGACCTATGTGATCGCGCCGCGGAAGTATTTCGCGATCGTTGCACCGGAGCGTTCTGGGAGCTGGGCATGGCACAGCGCTTCATGCTGAGCTCGCTCTTGTACATAGGCGACCTGGCCGAAGTTTCCCGCCGCGTTCCGGCTTTGTTGGGCGCTGCGCTGGAGCAGGGAAATGTTCTGGCAGCGACCGACCTGCGTACGCGTCTGAATCTGATCTGGCTGGCAGCGGATGATCCGGAGCGCGCGCGTCTGGAAGTCATTGAGGCGCTCAAGATCTGGCCGCGCGAAGGTTTTCATTTGCAGCATTATAGTTCGATGCTCGCTATGGCCCAGATCGAGCTGTACACCGACGATGCCGAAGTCGCGTGGAAACATGTCAAAGGACAATACAAGGCTTTGCGAGAATCCATGTTGCTCCGCACACAGGTGCTCCGGGTCGACTCATTTTATCTGCAGGCGCGCACCGCACTGGCGGCTGCCATTCATGCAAACACAGCCGGCGAGCGTGAATTCTTTTTGAAAAGTGCTGAGCAAATGGCGCAGCGAATCGTGAAAGAACAAATGCCGTGGTCGGATCCCCTGGTGCCGTTCATCATGGCTCCGATTGCCGCCAATCGCGGCGATGATTCGCGAGCCACGACCCTGCTTTCACAGGCTATTGACGGATTCGACAAGGTTGACATGCGGTTGCGGGCGATGGCGGCGCGACGACGTCTCGGGCAAACGTTAGGCGGCGATCGCGGCCGTGAACTAATTGATGCAGCCGACGCGTGGATGCGCAATCAGGAAATCAAGAACCCCGCTTTGATGACTCGGATGCTGGCGCCGGGTTGGCATGATTGAGATTTTCACTGATAAGCTAACTCTGCTCTCGAGATACCTCTATGCAACCTCTGCTCGCATCGCTATTTGACGAAACGGAACGCCGGCCGGTGAGCGTGTCGGAGCTGACGGCGTCAATCCGCACAACGTTGGAAAAACGCTTCACCGCAGTTTGGGTGGAAGGCGAGATTTCGAACTTCCGCGCGCACCACTCAGGACACTGGTACTTCACGCTTAAGGACGAATTCGCGCAATTGCGCGCGGCCTGCTATCGCAGCAGCAATCAGCGCATTCGTTTTCGTCCCACGGATGGATTGCAGGTGCGTGTGCGCGGGCGTTTGAGCGTGTACGAGACGAAGGGCGAATATCAGTTAATCGTCGAAGCGCTCGAACCTGTCGGTGCAGGCGCGCTGCAACTGGCGTTTGAGCAAACCAAAGCGCGCCTGCAGGCAGAAGGCTTGTTTGCCGAAGCGTTGAAACGCGCGATTCCGATGTTTCCGCGGCGCGTCGGTGTGATCACTTCGTCGAGCGGCGCGGCGATTCGTGACATTCTGAACGTAATCTCGCGACGCACGCGTACCGTACACGTCCTGTTTGTTCCGGCGCGTGTCCAGGGCGACGGGGCGTCACATGAAGTTGTGCGCGCAATTAAGTTCCTCAACGATTTTCACGCCCGCGCGCTGCGCGATGGACGTCACGAAGCCGCTATTGATGTCATGATCGTTGGGCGCGGCGGTGGATCGATCGAAGACCTTTGGGCTTTCAACGAAGAGGCGCTGGCGCGTGCAATTCGTGCTTCGGCAATTCCGGTCATCTCGGCGGTGGGCCACGAGACGGATTTCACGATTGCCGATTTTGTGGCTGACATGCGCGCGCCTACGCCTTCAGCCGCGGCGGAAATAGTCGCCGCGCACGAAGCTCAGCTCTGTTCCCTCCTTGAGCGTCTGACGATAAATCTGGCACGTTCAATTCGATTCAGGATCGCGGGAGCTCGCACGCAAGCACAGGAACTTGCTCTTTCGCCTGCCTTTGATGCGGTAACGTCTCGATTGCGTGAAGCATTGTCAACAACCAGCGATGCTGAACACAGACTACAAACAGCAATGACCAGATCTTTTCAGCGCGTGCAAGGGCGACTGGGCGCGGCGGCCAACAGTCTATCGCCGAGCCAGCTTCGCTCGCAGGCGATTGCGGCGCGCGAACGCCTGGCCTCACTAAGTAGAGGGCGCGACGCGAGTATGGCGACGCGCCTCGAAACGGCCAGGCAACAGTTGGGCGTGACTGTCGCCGCTCTTGATGCTATGTCACCATTAAAGGTCCTCGAGCGTGGCTATGCAATCGCGCAAGACGGGCGTGGCGCGGTAGTGCGCGAAGCCGGCGCGATGGCAATAGGTGATGCCCTGCGTGTGCGCCTCTGGAAGGGCGTACTGGATTGTCGGGTCGAAGGAACCAGGAACGAATGAGATGAAACGAAAGCGGATCGTCATCGATCTTAACAAATCACGCCGAGCCAGTGACGGCCAGGGCGGTGGAATGTCGCGGCGTTCCAGCATCGGCCGACTATTGATTGTCGTCGCGGTAATTTTGCTGGTTGTCGTGAGCGCGTTAATCGGTGGAGGCTACTTTTGGTGGCGAAGTTACCGGAGCAGCCCCGCTTATTCCCTGGCGTTGTTGGCAGATGCATCACAACGGAATGACTCAATTACAATCGATAGCATTCTCGATACGGATAAAGTCACCGACGATTTCGTTTCGCAGGTTCGCCAACGCACCTCGGGTTCATATTCCAGGGCGATCAGTTCGCTGCTGCCCAGTCAGCTTAATTCCGGCACGCAACCGCTATCGCCAAAACTTAAACAGACCGTGCACGACCAGGTAGTCAGAGAACTGCAGCGGCTTACCGAAGCGGCCGCCGGAAAGCCGTTCCTCATCGTGGCTCTCGCTGTTCCACGATTCGCGGACATCAAGCAGGAAAACGATGTCGCGCAGGCGCTCGTGAATATCAAAGACGAGCGAGTTCAGCTTACAATGCAGTCGAATGCCGAACGGTGGCGAATCACAGCGATTCAGGATGATAAGCTGGCACAGTTTATCGCCGATGGCATCAGACACAACTTGTCGGAATCCGGCGGACAATTTCAGAATGAAGTTCGCGGGCAATTAGACAAGTTACAGAACCGGTAGCGGTAGCAACGGGCCAGTAGCTCGACCAACCGGGTCCCCATGCGGGCAGCCCGCGTGAGGTGGTCGATAGGGAGGGCTTTCTTGATAAGCTAATCACTGATGAGTAGCGCAAAACCGAAGAATTTCGAATCGTCGCTGGAAGAACTCGAGCGAATCGTGCGCGAGTTGGAACAAGGCGAGTTGACGCTGGAAAAAAGCCTCGATCTGTTTGAACAGGGTGTGAAGCTCTCGCGCGAATGCCAGGAACGACTGAGTCAAGCCGAACGCCGTATTGAGATTCTAATGCGCGATAACCAGGGCCGCGCCACCGTACAGCCATTCGATCCTGAGAGCGAGTTGAGCGGCGTGGCCGGCGACAATGATATTTCATGAGCCTTTCGGTTTTCTCTGTGTTCCTCTGTGACCTCTGTGGTAAATACTCCGGCCGCAACCGACGCCCGCGACTTTTTAGCTTCAACCCGCGCGCTAATCGATTCTGAACTCGACCGGCTGATCCCCGAAGAAACCAAAGAACCAACGCGAATTCACCAGGCAATCCGCTGGAGTATGTTCGCCGGCGGCAAGCGGATTCGTCCGGCGTTGTTGCTCGCAACGGGCCAGACATTTGGAGCCAGTGTCGATGATCTTGTGCGCACTGCTTGCGCGCTGGAGATGGTTCACACTTACTCTTTGATTCACGACGATCTGCCATCGATGGACAATGACGAATTGCGACGCGGGCAACCTACCTGTCACGTGAGATTCGACGAAGCGACGGCGATTCTTGCCGGCGACGCGTTACAGACGCTCGCTTTTCAAACGATTGCAGAAGATGAAAGATTAACGGCGGCCCTCCGTGTTCATTTGATTGCCGAAGTGGCACGTGCCGCGGGAACGCCCGAAGGCATGGTCGCGGGACAGACGCACGATCTCAGCGCGGCCTCGCAAGACGTTAGCGAGACGGAACTCGAACGCATCCATCATCAAAAGACCGGCGCGCTGATTAGCGCTGCCGCGCGTTGCGGAGCAATTATCGCGGGCGCAGACGAAGGCGAACTTGAAGCGGTTACGGAATACGCGGCGCATCTGGGTTTGTTGTTTCAAATCACCGACGATTTGCTTGACGTGACTTCGACGGCTAAGGACCTTGGCAAGACACCAGGAAAAGATGCGCGGTCGCGGAAAGCAACGTATCCCGCACTCTACGGCATTGAAGCCACTCACTCACACGTCCAGGTAGTTCACCGCGCTGCATGTAACGCGCTTGATCGCATTGATCGACCCGCCGGGCTCTTGCGTTCAATCGCCGACTTTATACTTGAGCGGCAAGCGTAACTTTTGCAGTGCGGCCGGCAAAGCGTAGCGACGACGGCGCTTTGGATTGCGAATTCGTTAATCAAAAGCGGCGTCGCGCCGTTTTGCACAAAAAGTCCGCGATAGCGGACACGATGACACTAGCCCAGCGATTCATCGCTGGGAGCAGGCAAGCTTACAAGCTGCAGTCCGTGAAGCGGACGACTGAAATTGCCACAAGAATGCCTTTATTTAGCCTTACCACAAGGGATCAGCCGTCCGCTTCACGGACTTGGTATCATTCACGCCCTTTCCCAGCAGTAAACTGCTGGGCTACTATCATTCGTCCGCCAGGCGGACTGGCCTGAACGTTGACTTCTTCTGCAAAAGCGGCGTCGCGCTACGACCACGTCAGCGCGGCTGCGGACGGGGGGCCCAGTGCCGCCGCACTCCAAATTCACGTTGCATAAGCCGCATAAACTGTTTTCACCTTTTCGAGAAAGTCGCGACGGTCGACGATGTAATGCAGTTTGACTGGTTCAGTGGTGATTTCTTCAGGTTCAGGCAAAGCGGCTTTTCCTTTTCGGGATTTCGATGATTTCTTCGCTGTTTTCTTTGATGCTTTCTTCTTGCGAGCAATCACCCGCTCACTACCGTGAGCGGTTCTGTACTGAGACCATTCGTGAGTCGACGCCAAATGCTCAATCACCTTCTCAAAAACCTCGCCCGGCTCGCGCTCGGTAATTCCAATTTGATCCAGGTAGCCGTTGTAACGAAGGTGGCGAATCAGCTCCATCAGTGTCACCCGGCCATCGAGGGTCATGCCACCGTGCGTGTGCGAGCGACTGACGAGATATTGAATCAGCAAAGCCTCGCTGTAGAGATTCGGCGCCAGAAATAGACGCCCGCCGTCACGCTCCCAGCCTTCCGTCAAGCGACTTGAGCGTCGTACCGAGCGGACACCGTCAAGCGTTTCTTCCCAATCCGTCTTCGGCTCGCGTCTTTCGAGATACATTCGCGTCGCGCCAATCAGCCAGGTCTCGTCGTTGAAATCCAGATTGCGTCCCAGCGTGTCCAGCCAGTCAAAAAATACAGCGCGTGAGTCAGATTTCTTTTCCAGCACTACGAATTGTGCGCTGGACTTTGGCAGTTTCTTCAACAGAGAACGGCGTGCCGCGTCGGTAGTCTTTCCACCTTCGATGCAGTATGTATCAAAGCACGCGAGCCAACGCTGGCCTGATCCACAGTAAGGGCAATGCGGATGCTTTTCTTCACTGTCGAAATAGGGCCGCATGGCACTGCGACTCGTGAGTTCTTCAATTGTCGGCGTGTGATTCTTGACTTCGGAAAAGGCAGTTCGTGGGGCTAGTCCGAGTTGTTTCGTGAAGATATCGAAGATGCAGGCAAGGCAAACCAGGGTGGTGTATTCAGTGACAGTGCCCGACGGAAAGCCGCCCAGGTCCAGCTCGCGTTTTTTCTTCGTTGTCACGGCGCGTAATTTAATCACAAAAGCGATGAAGTCAGTACCACCAGCGTCAGTGGGTGGATTCCAATCAAGCTGGATTATCCCGCCTGCTTACGCAGGTGGTCTGACTTCAAATGGCATCGCTCATGCGATCGCGACAAGCGCCGGCTCGCTATCGGTATGACCTAGTGCGAGATCGAGTTCGGCTTCCACATCACCGCTGGCCGCCGACAGCTTCTTGAAATCTAACAGGTTTGAATCAAGCAGGTGCGAAGGTACGACCTTGCCGAGCGCAGTAAGCATTGAGGCCCGCACGTGTGGAATCTCTTTTTCAAGATCGCTAATCAAGCCCATAATTCGCGCGCGTTTCAGGTTTGGCTGCGAGCCGCACAGGTCGCAGGGAATGATCGGAAAGTGCGCCCTCTCAGCAAAGTCGGCAATCTCCGTCTCGCGGCAATAAGCGAGCGGGCGGATGATTGTGTTGCGACCGTCATCTGAACGGAGTACAGGCGGCATTGCTTTCAGGGTGCCAACATAGAAAAGATTCAGCAGGAAGGTCGCTATGATGTCGTCGGCGTGATGACCGAGCGCGATTTTCGAGCAGTCTTCTTCAACTGCGATGTTGTAAAGGATTCCGCGACGCAGGCGCGAGCAGACAGCGCAGTAAGTCTTGCCTCCGGGCACCAGGCGCTTAACGACTGAGTACGTGTCCCGCTCGACAATTCGAAACGGCACACCGCGAATGCGCAAGTAATCAGGCAAGACCTCCGCAGGAAATCCCGGCTGTTTCTGATCGAGATTGACGGCCAGCAGATCGAACTTCACGGGCGCGCGGTTCTGCACGTCGAGCAACAAATCGAGCAGGGTATGACTGTCTTTTCCGCCAGACAGGCAGACCATTACCCGATCGCCTTCCTGGATCATGCGAAAGTCTTCAATTGCTTCGCCCATCCGACGGAGCAGAGTGGTTTTTGTCTTACTGCCTGCGAACATCATTTGTTTATCAGAATGCCACGCCCCGGCACTGCTGACAACGAGGGATGCCTTGCTTGACTGCGTCAATCCCTCGTTTTCGCTCGTCAATTCTGTGGTAGAGTTTGTCGCAGACTGAAGTGTCTGCCGCCAGAAAATGATTGACCTGCGGAGTGATACCGTAACCAGGCCTACGCCGGCGATGCGTCGGGCGATGGCCGACGCCGAGGTTGGCGACGATGTGTACGGTGAAGACCCTACGGTCAATCGCCTGCAGGAGCGCGCCGCGGAGATTTTCGAAAAAGAAGCCGCCATCTTTGTGCCCACCGGCTCAATGGGCAATCAAACTGCTGTCAAGCTGCATACCCGGCCCGGCCAGGAAGTCGTAATCGAAGAACGTGGCCACATCTTTAACTTTGAGATGGCAACTATGGCTGCTTTCTCCGGTGTAGTCGCGCGCCCTGTGCACAGCAATGATGGCAGCGGCATCCTCACTTGGGACGAAATTGCCGGAGCCATTCATGCGAACGCGGCTTATTATGTCGCGCCCACGGGTCTCATTGCGCTTGAGAATTCCCATAATCTGGCCGGCGGGTCGGTCCTGACACGAGATCGCACGGAAGATATTTGTGAGCATGCGCACGGATTGAATTTGCCGGTGCATCTGGACGGGGCACGCATTTTCAATGCGGCCACGGCGCTGAATGAATCTGTGTCAAATCTTTCGCGGCCGGCCGACTCAGTAATGTTCTGTCTATCGAAAGGACTGGGTGCTCCGGTGGGATCGATGTTGCTGGGAACGCGCGCGTTCATCGATGAAGCTCGGGTGATTCGCAAGATGCTGGGTGGTGGCATGCGCCAGGCAGGCGTGCTCGCCGCTGCCGGTCTGATTGCGCTGGAAGAATCGCCAAAGCGCCTGCCGGAAGATCACGCGAACGCGAGGCGGCTGGCGGAAGGACTTGCCGAACTCACCGGCGTGAAGATCGATCCGGAAAACGTCGTTACCAACATCGTGATCTTCGACGTTGCCGGCACAAGCATGTCGGCTGATGATATCTGCAAGCAACTGCGCGAGCGTGGAGTGCTGGCCTCCGGTTTTGGCTCGGCCATTCGCATGGTGACCCACTTTGATGTTTCTCGATCTGACGTTGAGAAAGCGCTGCTGGCATTGAGCAGCGTGTTAAACCAACGTCGCGCCGCGTAAGAATTCACTCACGTCCAACATGGACTTATCTGCGACTCGCAAGCCCGATCTTAAAACCGAAGCCATTGCCGGCATCACCACCTTTTTCACGATGGCCTATATCGTCGTCGTGAATCCGCAGATTCTTTCCGCAGACGGCAAAACCGGGATGGCGTTTACCGGGGTGCTAACCGCGACAATGCTGGTTTGTTTTACGATGACGCTGTTAATGGGCATGTATGCCAAGCTGCCATTCGCGGTCGCGCCCGGCATGGGCATCAACGCCTTCTTACACGATCATTCTGGGCAAGGGAGTGCCATGGCCAACAGCACTGGGAATCATCTTTTGGGCGGGTGTTTTCTTTCTGCTGATCTCAGTGACACCGGTGCGCGAATTGATCGCGAAAGCAATTCCCAAAGAGATAAGAATCGCGGCCGCCGCCGGCATCGGCATCTTTCTTACTTTCATCGGCTTACGAAACGCCGGCTTCATCGTTTCGGATCCGGTGACCTTCGTAAGACTTGGCGCGTTGGGTAAACCCGCTCTGCTGACGATTGTCGGCGTGGCCGTCTCGGCTTTCCTGATCTCGCGAAAAAATCCTTTTGCCTTCCTGGCCGCAATCGTCATGGTCGCCATCATTGCGTGGTCTCTTGGATTAGTAGGAACGCCGGCGCGGCCGTTCAGTCTGCCGGATTTCAAAAGCGTCTTTCTCAAGCTCGACGTGCTCGGCGCCTTGAAGTTGAGCTTGCTGCCTTCGATCATTGCGGTTCTCTTTACCGACCTTTTCGATTCCATCTCGACTTTCATTGGTGTGGCCCAAGCCGCCGATCTTCTGGACGAGCATGGACATCCACGCAATTTGCGCGAAGGATTAATTGTTGATTCGCTGGCCACGCTCGGCGCGGGGCTCGCGGGATCGTCGTCCGGCACGGCTTACATCGAAAGCATCGCCGGGATCAGTATGGGGGGGTGCACGGGATTGACTTCCGTCTTTACCGCCCTCTGTTTTCTGCCTTGCTTTTTCATCGCTCCCCTGGCCGGCACGGTGCCGCCACACGCGACCGCCGCCGTTCTGATTCTGGTCGGCGCGGCCATGTTCCAGAGCGTGGGCCAAATCAAGTTTTCCAAAATTGAAGAAGGTGTGCCGGCGTTTCTGACTTTGACTTTGATACCGCTCACGTTCTCGATTACCCAGGGCATACTGTGGGGCTTCATCTCTCACGTCGGGTTGTATCTAATGGTGGGCCGGCGTCGAGACATTCATCCGGTGATGTATGTGCTGGCGGTAATTTCAATCGGATTACTCCTTCTCGAGCGCGTGAAGTTCTCATAAATTCACGTGCCGTAGTAAAGTAACAATTCACAAATCAGAGAATGGAGTTCAACCTGAGTGAAGCGTAGCACGCGCGGATGCGGATGTGCGATTGCGGTGCTGGTGCTGTTGTTGGGCGCTGGCACGCTAGCATTTGTGAAATACGGGCTATCGTGGCTGCGTTCGCTTCCGCCGCGAGCTTCCGGGGCCGAGCTGCAAGTGCACGTCCTCGACGTTGGTCCAATCGAAGGCGATTCGATTCTGATTATCTCGTCCGCTGGTCGGTCGGTACTGATTGATGCGGGTGAGGCGGGCAAAGGCAAGGTGGTACTTGACGCGCTGAAACGTTACAAGGTCGAACGTCTGGACTATTTCATTGCCACGCATCCCCATCCCGATCATATCGGGGGCGCGGATGAAGTTCTGAATGCTGTGAAAGTCGGCACGATAATTGACAATGGTGTCGATCTTTCCGCGCCGGCGCCGGAAGCCGGATTGAGCAGCAAGCCGGGCAAAGGATCAAAGCCTAAGCCGCCAGCGGCGCCGATTTCGAAGAAAGGCAAGACCAGGTCGGTCACTGGCTTCTTCGACGAATATGAAGCCGCGGTGAAACAGAATGGTGCGCAATATGAGAAGGCCCAACCTGGAAAGAAGTATGACCTGGGCGGCGGCGCACTCGAAAGCCGGCGGCAATGAAACAAATGCGAACTCCATTGTCCTGCGCCTCGACTACGGTGATTTCTCAATGCTGCTGATGGGCGATGCCGAAGCGCAGACTGAAGCCAGAATGTTGAGCAAGGATCTTAATCTCAACGCGACAATACTAAAGGTTGCTCATCATGGATCGAAGTATGCAACTTCCGAGGATTTTGTGAAGCGGGTCAAGCCCGAAGCAGCGATCATTTCAGACGGTGGTTGGAATCGCTATGGGCATCCGGCGCAGGTTGTCCTCGATCGTCTGAGAGCCCTGGGCGCGAGGATCTATCGAACAGATCTGCAAGGCGAAATAACCGTTACCACCACGGGAAAATTTAAAGGCGATAAGCTTTACGAAATCAAGCCTGCGAAAGAAGCCGCCAGCGACGTCTGGACGGGTAGAGAAGGCCAGAAGGATGATTCTTCGCGTTCCGGATTTATTGCTTATGGAGATTTCGGACCGCCGCCGAAAGAAAAACCTGAAAAAGCAAAGAAGAAGTGAGTTTGCTCGCGGCTCTGCCGCCTGATGTGCGGTAAGGCTTTGCCTTACCGCGACGATTCTCTTTTGATTTTTTGAGGCTGCGCCTGTTCTTGCTGAGGCTGAGCCTCAGCTAGGATTACTAAGAGCATCGACCACGGAAAGGCAGAGCCTTTCCGCACATCAAGCGGCAAAGCCGCCGACACGTTGAAATCTAATGGCTAAGGCGACAACATATCGCGACGCCGGCGTTGACATCGACGCTGCAAACCGCGCCACGGAAAAAATCAAGGAACTGGCGCGTGCGACTTTTAATGTGCGCACCCTATCGGATATCGGCAGCTTTGGCGGGATGTTTGACGGCGCATTCCCGGCAATGCGCCAGCCGGTGCTGGTGGCTTCGGCTGATGGCGTAGGAACGAAACTGAAAATCGCATTCGCGACAAAAGTACATAACACGATCGGCCGAGACCTGGTTAATCACTGTGTTAATGACATCCTGGTCCAGGGCGCGCGGCCGCTTTTCTTTCTTGATTACATCGCGACGGGGAAACTAACGCCCGAAACCGTCGCCAGTCTCGTCGAAGGTGTCGCGAATGGCTGTCGTGAAAATGGGTGCGTCTTACTGGGCGGCGAAACCGCCGAGATGCCCGGTTTCTACGCTGACGGCGAATATGATGTCGCGGGATTCATTGTCGGAGTAGTTGATCGGAAAAAGGTTATAGATGGACATAGCATAGCGCCCGGCGACGTCGTGCTGGGATTGCCTTCGGTTGGATTGCACACTAATGGATACTCACTAGCGCGTAAACTTTTTTTTGAAGTCGCGGGCTACAGAACTGATACTTATCTCGACGAGTTATGCGAAACGGTCGGCGCCGCGCTTCTGAAACCGCACTTGAGCTATTTGCGCGCGCTCGAAGGCTTACTCGATTCAGGAGTAATAAAAGGACTGGCGCATATTACTGGCGGCGGCCTGCTGGAAAACATTCCCCGCGTCTTGCCCGGTGGAACCAGAGTCGAGATTAGGCGCGGCTCCTGGCCTGTGCTACCGATCTTCACCCTGATGCAATGCGTGGGGAAGATCGCTGATGCCGAGATGTATCGGACCTTCAATATGGGCGTCGGGATGGTCATCATTTGTGCCGCGTCCGGAGTGTCAACTATTCGGCAACATATAGATAAGAACGGAATGGCAAGTTTCCAAATCGGGTCTGTAACTAAGGGAGCAGGGACAGTTACGATTGGTTGATAAAACGGAGTGAATGTGCGCGACTGGATAACTGGCTTCAGGGAAACGATTGAGATCTCCGCTGCTCGCTTGCGGTAGTGTCCTAAGGTTGTGTTGCTAAACACCACGCGGGGCCTTAGCCCGACCGTAAGGGAGGGCTCCCGCTCGAACCGCAATTGAGCCCTCCCTTACGGTCGGGCTAGTGCACCAGCAACACAACCTTAGGACACTACCTCGCTTGCGAAATTGACGAACCAATGGAACGACCTAAGCCAGAAGCCCGCCTGGGAATCCTGATCTCTGGTCGCGGATCAAACATGGTTGCCCTTGTGGACGCAGTGCGCGCAGGACGGATTCCCAACGCAAAGATTGCAATTGTGGTTAGCGATCAGCCCGACGCGGCAGGTCTGGCGAAAGCGGCAGAGCTTGGAATAGAAACGCTGGTCATTGAACGTCGGGGCCGCCATCGGGAAGAACATGACCGCGAAGTCGTTGCCGCATTGCAGGCGCGCGAGGTGGATCTGGTTTGTCTTGCTGGTTACATGCGCGTGCTGTCGCGCGAGTTTCTCGACGCGTTTAGCGGTCGCATCTTGAATATTCATCCCAGCCTGCTACCCTCGTTTCCCGGCCTTGACGCACAGAAACAAGCGCTCGACCACGGCGTCAAATGGACAGGCTGTACGGTTCACTTTGTTAACGAGACCTTGGACGGTGGTCCGATCATCGCTCAGCGCGCGGTCCGAGTTTATGATGACGACACGGTTGCGAGTTTGTCAGAACGAATTCTCGCTGAAGAGCACAAGCTTTACCCGGAGGCTGTTGCGCTTGTGTTGGAAAGACCAGATCACCATCGACCATAACCGGCAGAATGTACCCTTTAAAGGCATTCTTGACTGATGTGAAGTCGGAGTCTGATACTATCCATGAGATGAATGAGATGATCAAGCCTACTCTAGTTCAGGCGCGGCCGAATTATCGTATCTACCTCGAGTTTTCTGACGGTACTAAAGGCGAAGTGGATCTATCCGATCTGGCGGCCAAGAGTGTGTTTCAGGATTGGAGCGATTACAGGTTCTTCAAGAGTGTGCGTATCGGAGAACATCGTGAGATCAAGTGGAATGATGACATCGAATTGTGCGCCGACTCACTCTACCTCAAGTTAACCGGCAAGTCTCCAGAGGAGTTATTCCCAAAGCTCCGCAAAAAGACTTATGCCTGAGATCTGTCGGTTCTATGGCATCATCATCAGAATGTTTTGGGAAGACCATCCGCCTCCTCACTTCCATGCCATTTACGGCGAGCATGAAGCCATCATAGATATCCTCAGGTCGGAAATCATCCAAGGCAGGCTGCCGTTGAGAGCGCACAGTTTGGTTCGAGAGTGGGTCAACTTACAAGCGAGGAGCTTCTTGAGTTGTGGGCTGCAGCTCAACGCTCTCAGCCGCTAAGCAAAATCGATCCACTTCCGTGAAGCTTTTTGAAATGTCTGCAGTCATCCCCACAGACGAGACTTTAATCATCGAAACGCCGGAGCGCGTGCCGCTGCATTTCGCGCTGGCATCGATTGGCAATCGCTTTATCGCTTGCGCCATCGACCATACAATTCAGATTGTCACGTTAATCACTCTCATAATAATTTTTGCAGTCATTTCTGACGCCGCGGACCTGGGCAGCCGCGTGACGAGTGCGCCCAAATGGGTAATCGCGTTACTGATTATTCTGGTATTCGTGTTGATGTCGGGCTACTTCGCGGTGTTCGAATGGTTGTGGAATGGACAGACGCCGGGCAAGCGCTGGCTGAAGCTGCGCGTGATTCGTGAAGACGGCCGGCCAATCAGTTTTTTTGAGGCGATGGTGCGAAATCTGCTCCGCGAATTCGATATCATGCCCTTTCCCTTTTATTCGATTGGTCTGATTTCCGTTTTTGCGACCCCGAAAGACCAACGCGTCGGCGATTTGGTCGCCGGTACGGTCGTTGTCCGCGAGCGCGAAGCCGAGGCGCCGGCCTTCGCGGAAGTCTTTGCTTCGCCGGTGTCCGATCCCGCGTTGCGCCGTTCATTCAAGCCCGTGCTTTTTACTGCCGACGTAAACCTGCTGACCGAGCAGGAGATTTTAGTAGTCGAGAATTTCCTGAGACGCCGCTGGGATTTGAAAGACTATCCGCGACAATGGATGGCCTGGCGAGTAGCCATGCCGATTCTTTTCAAGCTACGACCAGTTTATGATCTGGCCACTTTTACCTACGAAGGTTTTCTTGAAGAACTGCTACACCGTTATCGTGAACGGCATCGGTTCACTGATTGATCTCATTGACGTGAACGAAGCTTTCGCCGCGCAATACCTCGCCGTCGAGCAGGAACTCGGCCTCGATCGTAACAAGACAAATGTCAATGGTGGGGCGATAGCACTGGGACATCCACTCGGCGCAACTGGAACCAGATTAGTTCTTACCTTGCTACATGAACTCCAACGCCGAGGCGGTCGTTATGGACTGGCGACAGCCTGCATCGGCGGAGGTCAGGGCATCGCGATTATCTGCGAGCGAGTTTAGGAAGGCTCTTTGTCAATCGTCAATCATCGTAGTTGGTAACCCTGGAGCTGATTCAGCCAACAACAAACCGCTGACAAACCGCTGACAACCGACCCCCGAACAATTGGGATTTTCATAGAAAATCCAAATTCTCGTGCAGTCGTTGGCTATTCATTGGAATGCAGCAAAGAATAACTGTCGAAAACAGCATCGTTAAGCCGATTCAACTGGCGAGCCAGGTCAGGCACAATTCTTGCGAAAAACCATTTGGTGCAAGGCCGAACAGTTAAGGAACTTTTCACATCGTAAATGGGGTTTTAGGCTTGCGCTATTGCTACACTCATGATAGAAACCGCCGTCTGCAATTGTTCACAGCTATCCTTCGGAACAAGCAGCTCAAAGCGTTCACGAAAGTCTCAGTTAACTCTGCGCTCGATGGTTCGCGCGCAAAATGATCCACAACGATACTAAAATCTTTTAAGGAGTTCTCCTGTCATGTCTAAATCTCTACGGTTTTGTTTTGCCTCGCTTTTGGTTGTCGTGATTTGCGCTTTAAGCGCAACGGCACAGTCAACCACGACCGGTGCCATAAACGGCACTGTTACCAATCCCAACAAGGAAGTTGTGGCCGGCGCTGCTGTCGCCGCCAAGAATAACGGGACGAACAAAGAAGCTACTGCTACGACCGACGATAATGGTGGATTCAAAGTCGTCAACCTTGATCCTGGCATTTATACCGTGACGGTGAGTGCGTCAGGATTTGCGCCATTCACGAACGAGAACATCGTAGTCGAAGTAGGACGTTCGACTCCGCTCGAAATCGGCCTTTCGCTTCAGGGTGTGACCGGCACGGTTCAGGTCACCGGAGAAGCTCCGGTTATCAACAATTCGTCGCAGGATTTTTCCAGCAACATTAATCAGACTACGATCAACGAAGCGCCCATCAATGGGCGCCGCTGGTCGAATTTCGCGATTCTTACGCCCGGCGCAGTTCCGGATGGCACCTTTGGTTTAATAAGTTTTCGCGGCATCTCAGGTTTGTTGAATAACAATACGGTTGACGGCGGCGATAATAATCAGGCGTTCTTTGCCGAAGAACGAGGCCGTACACGGATCCCTTACGTTATCAGCCAGGCATCGATTCGCGAGTTCCAGGTCAACACCTCCAGTTACTCAGCCGAATACGGACGATCGGCCGGCGGCGTTACCAACGCCGTCACGAAGTCCGGCACAAATGAGCTTCACGGCGGAGCGTTCTTTTATGACAGAAACAATAAATGGGGCGCACGCAATCCGCTCGCCTTCAACTCAGTGCTGGTAAACGGAGTATTCCAACCGGTTGGCATTAAGCCCAAAGACGTCCGTTATCAGTTTGGCGGCACTATCGGCGGGCCTATCGTCAAAGACAAGGCCTTCTTCTTTTTCAGCTACGATCAGCAAAGACGTAACTTCCCCGGTTTGGCGAGGTTTATCGACGCGAACGTCTTGAACACAGCGAATCGCACCTTGCTCTTGGCGAAGGGTCTAACGACTGCGCAGATTGACTCTGCGGTAAACTTTCTCAATAGTTTGTCTGGCACTCTTCCACGGCGGGGTGACAACTTAATATTCCTGCCAAAGATTGACTGGCACATCAATTCCCAGCATGTCTTTACGGCAACATACAATCAACTAAAGTGGGATTCTCCGGCGGGCATTCAGACACAGGCGACCAACACGCGCGCCAGAGACAATTTTGGAGATGACTTCGTCCGAGCGAAGTTTCTTAACTTGCGGCTGGCTTCCACACTTACCAGTAAGCTGGTCAATGAACTTAGAGGTCAGGTTGGGCGCGATTGGGAGTATGAATTCAGCCAGCCGGCGCTACCAGGCGAGCCGACGACCGCGCCAGCATATCCGGGTGTTACTACCGCCGGTACCAGATCGCCCCAGACATTTATAAACAACGCTTTCACTTTTGGAGTACCTGAGTTCCTGGAACGGCCGTCCTTCCCGGATGAACGTCGTTTCCAGATTGCCGACACAGTCACCTACACCACTGGCAATCACGCCATCAAGTGGGGGGCTGACCTCAACCGCGTCACAGACAAAATCAATAATCTTCGCTTTAGCGCAGGCGAGTTCAACTACACCGGGGCAAACGGACTTAACGATTTCATCGTTGACTACGTTAACTTCACTAACCCCGGAGTGTTACCCGCAACGCTTGAATGTCCGGGCAGTCCCGCTACTCCGGTCAGTGCCAAGCGCTTTCGCGGAAGGTGCTATGGTGGTAACTTCAATCAGGGCCTGGGCGTGCTCGGACTGACGTTCCACACTATCGACTACAACCTCTTCGTTCAGGACGATTGGCGAGTCACGCCGCGGCTGACACTAAACCTCGGTCTGCGCTATGAGTACCAAAAGAACCCGTTTCCCATCGCCTCAAACATCAATTCGGCTATACCACAGACGGCCATTCGGGTTGATGACCGGAATAACTTCGGGCCGCGCCTAGGTTTTGCATTTGACGTGAACGGTGACGGCAAGACTTCGATCCGCGGCGGCTATGGTATCTACTACGGCCGTGTGATCAACTCGACTATTTACAATGCGCTTATCAATACGGGCGTCGGTATTGATGTTGCTCAGAGGCAGATAACGCTTCAGGCAACCAGCACAGGTGCGCCCATCTACCCGAACCTTCTCAGCGCTGGCAGTTTGGTACCCGGTGCCCTGCAGTATTTCGCTCCTGGCTTCCAACTGCCTCAGATCCACCAAGTGGATGCAGTGCTGGAGCGCGAGATTGCCCGCAACACGGTAGTTTCAGCTTCGTACCTCTTTAGTTATGGAAGGAATCTACCCAACTTTGTCGATACGAACTTGCCGATTCCGGGCAGCGCCAACGTACAATTTGTTAACTTAACGGTCGTTGGCGGACCTGCCAATGGACAGGTGTTCCGAGAACCGATTTTCCTCGGGGCTACGCAACCGACATCGGCCACTACGTCCAGGCCAAATCCCAACTTCGCTCAAATCACGGAGATTCGAAGCGATGTCTTCTCGAAGTACAACGCTTTGGTATTACAGTTCAACCGTCGTATGACGAATGGACTTCAGATCCAGAGTAGCTACACGCTGTCGCGCGCCTACGACAACGGACAAAGTTCGGTGACCTTCACTTCGAATAATCTCCCCTTTAACGCTTTCGACCAGGCTGGAGAGAATGGGTTATCAGCTTTTGACCGCCGGCATAAGTTCGTGGCCAGCCTCGTTTACACCACTCATTACAAGAACAAGGACAACGCGGCTGCCAGAGCCTTGCTTAATGGATGGACCATTGCGCCAATCTTGAACTGGTTTTCCGGACAGCGCTACACCGGCAATGTCTCGGGCAATATAGCCGCCGGCTCTTTTGGTATAACAAGCTGTACCAGCGGCGGCGTGACCGCCTCTTGCTTTACTCCGGGTGGAGGTGTCAATGGTTCGGGCGGTTCGACGCGCTTTGCGCTGTTCCCGCGCGGCTTCTTTAAGCAGCCGTCAATCCAATATCTGGACTTGAGACTGTCGCGACGGTTCAGCGTAGGCGAGAAAGCCAAGATCGAAGTGCTCGGTGAGGCCTTTAACTTCTTCAATCGCACGCAGGTCACTAGCGTGAATACCACTCTTTATAATCTCTCTGGAACGACCCTGACCTTCAGCCCAACCTTCGGACAAACGACAGGTGCTGATAGTACGCTCTTCCGCGAGCGGCAAGTGCAGCTCGCCGTGCGCTTCGAGTTCTAAAGGCAAGCTGTCAGTAAGCCACACAGAAAAGGGGCAACCTTCCGGTTGCCCCTTTTCATTTAGGTCGCAATCGAGTGTGCAGAATTAATCGCGGTGACCGCTACTTAACGCAACCATCCGCTGGACTGCCTGGCGCGCTCGCTCAGCAATCGATGGATCAATCTCGATCTTGTGTTTCATTGTCTGGAGTGAGCGCAGGATCTTCGGCAGAGTGATGCGCTTCATGTGCGGGCACAAGTTGCAGGGACGTATGAATTCAATTTGGGGAAACTCTACGGCAACATTATCCGACATTGAACACTCAGTGATCATTACGACTCTGCGTGAGCTGCTACCATGCAAGTGTTTGATCATGCCGGCCGTCGAACCGACGAAATCGACTTCAGCAAGAACGGCAGGCGGACACTCGGGATGCGCAAGCACTTCTATATCTTTGAACTGCTCCTTGTAATAGCGCACATCATCAGCGGTGAAGCGCTCGTGCACTTCACAGTGCCCTTTCCAGAGAATTATCTTCACCTGCGTCTGGCTGGCAACATAGCGGCCCAGGAACTCATCGGGCAGAAATATCACGCGCTCGGCGCCCAGCGATTCCACTACCTGGACGGCATTCGCCGATGTGCAGCAAATATCAGACTCGGCCTTGACCGCTGCCGACGTATTAACGTAAGTCACTACGGGAACTCCCGGGTAACGTTGGCGTAACAGGCGCACATCTTCAGCGGTGATAGACGACGCGAGAGAGCATCCCGCTTCGAGATCCGGAATCAGGACCGTTTTCTGCGGAGACAGCAGCTTCGCGGTTTCCGCCATGAAGTGAACTCCGCAAAGAACGATCACGTCTGCTTTTGTTTTTGCTGCCTGTCGGGCCAGCGCCAACGAATCGCCTGTAATGTCAGCGACTCCATGAAAGATCTCCGGCGTCTGGTAATTATGAGCCAGAATGACTGCGTTGAGCTTGGACTTGAGTTCGTTGATAGCCGCGACGTAAGGCGCGTGGACCGGCCATTCGATTTCCGGAAGCACCCCGCGCAGTCGCTCAAAAATTGGTCGAGTTTCCGCGGCAACCTCGGGCGTATAATCGAGCAGTTGCTCAGACGAATATCCTCCTAATTCGGTACCTAAGCTGTTAACTTGCATGATCTCTATTATTCAAAAGCTGACTCTATTTGCAACCTTAGATCGTTGTTGGTAGCGGGTCAGTTTCTATTCTTGGATAAATAGGCCAACCTGTTGCTGGAAGCGTGGGCGCCTCGCCCCCCAAGCGTGCTCAGGACTGGAGCGCGGACGTCCCGTCCGCACAGCGTCGCAGACGCTAAGTTTTTTGAGAGGAGTAGCTTCCACTACGTAAATTTTTAGGCCAGTCGCGACTCGGAATCTAAAATCAATCGCCTCGCGGTAGTTTTACCACTATCAGGCTTAGATCCAGCGTTTTAACTGAATGAGTTAATGCGCCCACAGAAATGTAATCGACTCCAGCTTCGGCTATTCCACGAACGTTTGCGAGCGTTATATTTCCCGAAGCTTCCAACTTTGCTCGCCCATTAGCCAGCAAGACAGCTTGACGAATCTGATCCAGCGACATGTTGTCCAACATTATCCAAGTGATCCCTAAATCGAGACTCTCTGCCACCTCTCTTAAGGTCCGAGCTTCCACTTCAATTTCGAGACCTTTGCAATCTTTTCGCGCGCTCTTGACCGCTTCAGTGATTGAACCCGCAAAGTTTATGTGGTTGTCCTTAATCAGAATCATGTCGTACAGGCCATTGCGGTGATTCTGGCCGCCACCGAGCCGCACCGCCATTTTGTCGCAGGCGCGCAAGTTCGGAGCCGTCTTGCGGGTGTCGAGAATTTTCGCTTTAGTTCCACGAACTTCATCCACGAATTCGCGAGTAAGGGTCGCGATTCCCGACATTCGGCCAAGAAAATTGAGCGCCGTGCGCTCAGCACTGAGAATCGCGCGCGCCGGGCCTTTGATCTCTGCGAGCATCTGACCCGCTTTAACTCCTTGTCCTTCGGTCGCACTGGAACTGAAAGTGATTTGCCTGGCAAGCAATTGGAAAGCAACTCGTGCAACTGAAAGTCCCGCCACTACACCTGCAGCTTTGGAAATAATCTTTGCTTCGAGACCGGCATCGGCCGGCACGATGCTGTTGGTGGTGGCATCGCCGATCCCGATATCTTCACCAAGTGCCCGCTCGACGCTGGACAATATCTCCGGCGCAAGTGATATTTCTGGTTCCATCGGTTCACAATGAGGGTCTTGCGTTATTGCCTTAGAGAATAGCAAAGTGGCGAAGTGAACAGTAATTGCTCAAACATGGAGAGTTGCTCGGCGCAGATAAAACAGCGCGCTTTACAGTTGGGGTTTTCTAAAGTCGGGATTGCGCGCGAAGAACAATTATCGGCCGAGCGCGAACGCTTGAAAGAATGGCTCGCGCGGGGTTATCACGGCGAGATGAGTTGGATGGCGCGCGATCCGGAGCAGCGTACCGATCCGCGAAAGTTATTCCCTGAAGCACGTTCGGTGATTGTTGTGGCGTTGAATTACTACACGCCGCACCAACATTCTGACTCTTCCGCAACCGGCAAGGTTTCGCGTTACGCCTGGGGCGATGATTATCACGAAGTCGTCAGTGACAAACTGCGCGAGCTCTTGTCGTGGATCAAAGAGCAATGGCCGCAAGCCGAAGGCAAAGTATGCGTGGACATCCAAACATTGATGGACAAAGCCTGGGCTGTGCGTGCGGGTCTCGGTTGGTTGGGCAAACATACGAACCTGATCACTCAGGACCATGGTTCCTGGATATTCATCGGCGAACTGCTCTTGAATCTTGAGCTTGCCTACGACGACGAAGAGATAGCCGATCAGTGCGGTTCGTGCACGCTTTGCATTGAAGCCTGTCCTACCGGCGCGATTACCGAACCTTACGTGCTTGATTCGAACCTGTGCATCTCACATGCGACCATCGAATCACGCGCTACTGAAATGCGAGAAGATGTGTCGACACACGTTGAAGGCTGGTTATATGGTTGCGACATTTGCCAGGATGTTTGCCCATGGAACCAGATGACGCCGGCTACGAACGAAGCGCGCTTCGAACCGCGCGAGGGAAACCTTAATGCTACGCTTTCTGAAATTCTCAACTTGACGCCTGAATCATACGCCACGCGCTTTCGCGGCAGCGCCATGAAGCGCGCGAAGTTGAGCGGTTTGCAGCGCAATGCGCGAGCGCTTAACAAGAATGTTGGAAGTCTTCCCAAAAGAGTGTCGTAGTCAAGGCCACATCTTTCGCGGCTCTGCCGCCCTGCCAGTGCGGAAAGGCTTTGCCTTTCCGTATGAGATGATTTGATATCGGCGTCGAGGCTGCGCCTCGACGCGAACAGAGGCATAGCCTCTTATCTAATGGAGAGCGCTTCGATGAGGCCGAGCCTCACCGCACTGTCGAGCGGCAGAGCCGCGCAGCTTCCACGAGGAGAAACGAATGAAGTTCCTAACCATCTGTTTCTGCGGAATGATTGCCATGGCTGTCGCATCGAACTCCGTCCGAGGGCAGACGAGCGCTTCACCGGCCACTCTGCATCGCCTTGCTGACAATTACTACAACTGGCGCAATCAAAATTATCCAGTCGCCTCGAGCGACGCCGGCCTGCACACCTGGGACGCTAAGCTGACGGATTACTCACCGGCGGCGATTGCGGCCCGCCGTGCTCACATGCTCAATCTGCTGGCGCAGGTCAACGCAATGCCGGCGGCAAAGTGGAAGAAAGACGACCGCATCGACTGGCTTTTGTTTCGCGCTCAACTCGAAGGGATTGCCTTTTTCGATCGCGTCATGGATTTCGAGCACAGCGATCCACAGACCTACGTCAACGAATGCTCGAACGCGATCTTCTCGCTGCTGAAAAAGGAATACGACACGCCGCGCAACCGCGCCCTGTCCGCCACCGCGCGACTGAAAGCGATGCCCGCAATGATCGAACTGGGCAAACGCAATCTCACAAAACCGGTCAAGCTATACGCGCAACTGGCGATTGATTCCGCACGCTCAATCGACAGTCTCTACAAAGACAGCATGATGGCGGCGCTGGCGAAGGATCTATCGCCGGCGGAGATGAACGACCTTGTCGCCGCTCGCGATGCGGCAATCAAATCGATTCATTCATACGCGGACTGGCTGGAAAAACGTCAGCCTTCGATGCCTTCGTTTGCGCCGATGGGCGAAGCGAATTACAACTATCTGCTCAAACACGTTTATCTTCTGCCGCTCGATGCCAAGCAGGTCGAGATGCTGGGCCAGGCAGAGCTGGCGCGTTACCGCGCCCTCGAATCAATGCTCCCTGACCCTTCACTCGCCGATCCGAATCCGGCGCGTGCGAAAGTCATTCCCAAAGATCAGGACGACTTTTTAAAAGCTTACGAAAGCCGCGAAACCGAAATGATCGGATTCTTGAAAGAGAATCGTCTCGTCACGCTGCCTTCATATCTCGGTCGCTTCGAAATTCGCCAACTGCCTGAAGCATTCAAGCCGACCAGTCCCGGCGGCTTCATGAATGCGCCCGGAGTTTACGACGATGATCCGACCGGCTTCTATTTCATTCCGACGTACAATCCACGGAGCAAAAACTTCTACATTCGCGCAGCCATCGAAGACCCGCGGCCCATCCTGGGTCACGAAGGAATCCCGGGACACTTTCTGCAACTCTCGATCGCAAATCATCTGAAGGATGAAATTCGTCGCCAGCATTCGGACGGCATCTTCATCGAAGGCTGGGCGCTCTATGGCGAAGAAATGCTGATGCGCACGGGTCTCTATCCGACGAACTCCGCTTCGCAGGGACAGGTACTCCGTCTGGCGCGCTATCGTTCTGCGCGCATCGGCGTCGACGTGAATCTCCACACTGGCCGCTGGACGTTCGAGCAGGCAGTGAAATATTTCATGGAAGCCGGTGGACTTGATCGCGAAGCCGCAGAAGGCGAAGCCGCCGGCGCGGCTGCGAGTCCCACGCAGAAGATTTACTACATCACCGGCAAGTGGCAGATCAATCGCCTGCTCGGCAAGTATCGCGATCACAGAGGCAAAGACTTCGGCCTCGGCCAATTTCACGACGACTTAATTAAGAATGGCAGCCTGCCACTCTCGATTGTCGAGTGGATTCTGCTGGACGATCGGTCGTCGCTGGATCAAGCGCTGAAGTAAGGCGCACGATGCTCAGCAGAACTCAGAGTTAAGCCTTGAAGGAATCTCTGAACAAGTCAGTGGTTACGGTCAGTTGGCAGATGTTCTTGGTCTTTCTCCCTTCTCCCTCTGGGAGAAGGGCTGGGGAAGAGGGGCCTAGCCGATGATAGGCGCGAGCCTTAAGTCCCTCTCCCCAAACCCTCTCCCAAAGGGAGAGGGAGTTAAAACAGCGAGCGACAAACTGAAAAGTATGTTATTTGAGTTGACGAATGGGAATTTCATGACAAAACAATAGGCATTCTGTTGCAAACCACGATTCCTTTTGCTGAAGACAACTGGCACATTGGCCGGTTCTCCATGTTGCGCGATCAACTGAGTTCTCTGAAAGATAAGGAAGGAAATCCGTTGTGTGTGGTGACCACCCGCAATCGCGAGTCAGACGCAGCCGGAAATGATCCGGTGCTCAGCACGCTTGATCGAACGGAGTTTGATGAGCTGTGGCTGTTTGCAATTGATCTCGGCGATGGCTTGAGCGTCGCTGACTGTCAGGGCATTACGCGTTTCCGCCAGCGGGGCGGCGGTATTCTGGCGACACGCGATCACCAGGACCTGGGAATTTCGTTGTGCACGCTAGTTTTGTTGAAGAGTCGCCGGGTGATGGTTACAAGCGCAACCCGCAGGCGCTGGAAGACATCAAGACTTATGTGAGCAATGTGGCCGTGTGGTTGGCGAGAGCGTAGTGATCTGCGGAGCGTCGATAAAAACTTTACGGCTCTGCCGCCCGATACCTTCCGCACATCAGGCGGCCCAGCCGCGCTCCATTTTGTCACCGGTGTTAAGGAACTGGGCTGGCGTAGGTAAGGACTTGCAAAGATGCTAACAAGAGCTGAGATTCAAGCATTCAACCAGGAAAGCTCAAGGTCAGGAAGGGCTCGCCCCGCTCAAGTTGATCAAGAGCCTTCCTCGAAACGAGGTGGCCGCGGTTGCGATTATTCTTTTGCTTATCCAGATAATCCGAGCACGCCGGCTGGTCGAGCCAGACCATCAGTTCTGCGAGGCGCAGTGTCTTCGCGCGTGCGCTCCTTTGCAGCGTCATCGTGAATCACTTCAGTGGCCATAGTTTCGCCTCCAAATTTTCGATCCAGAGAAACCAGCCGATCGTTTATGTTGAAGAGCACGACCCAGAGTTCACAGAAGACTCGCCAGACTAAATTGCCGACAAGCAGAATCCCAACGCCAGCGCCGATGTAATACCATCCGAGCTGTGTGGGCAAACTGCCTGCTTGCAGACGCCTCGCAGACCATAGCGCGAGGCCTAGCCCGGCGGCCGTGAACGCGAGAAAGCCGATAAAGTAGATGACTTTGACGAAATAGTTCGTGATGTATTTTTGAAACGAGAAATAATCAGACATCAGATGGTCCTCCTAAAAAGATTGGTTTGCGGCCTCTTTTTCTCTTTACAATGTTGCGCAACAAGAATTTGACCAGATCCCGCTTGTTATTCCTTGTATGTTATCCGCTATTTTGATTGTAATTTAAGGGAAGAGAACGGTTAATCGTCGATGCCAACCAAACTAACCGACACCGAAGTCCGCGTTCTCGGCTCGCTGATCGAAAAGCAGGTCACGACGCCGGAATACTATCCGCTGACACTCAATGCGCTGACGCTGGCCTGCAATCAGAAGAACAATCGCAATCCGGTCACCGCCCTTAGCGAAGCGGAAGTCGAGCGAGCGCTCGACAGCTTGCGTGAAAAGAACCTGGCTTACGTTTTCTTTGGCAGCACCAGCCGCGTTCCTAAGTACAAACACGTCGCGGAAAATCTTCATCTGAGCCCTCCAGAGCTGGCCGTGATGTGCGTGCTGATGCTCAGCGGTGCGCAAACCGCCGGTGAGATTCGCGGGCGCGCATACCGGCTGCATGAGGTCACCGGACTGGAAGAAATCGAACAGACTCTTCATTCGCTGAGCACGAAAGATCCTGAGCCTCTGGTGATTAAGCTGCCGCGCCAGACAGGTCAAAAGGAGGCCCGCTTTGCGCACCTGCTGGCTGGTGAAGTGAAGATCGAAGAGCTCGACGGCGAGCAACCAGTCAGCAAGCAGACGCGCCGATCGATCGAATCCGAAAAAGTCGTTAGTCTTGAACACCAAGTCGAATCACTCGCCGCTGAAGTTGAAAGCCTGCGCCGGCAGTTTGAAGAGTTCAAGAAGCAGTTTGAATGAACTGACAAGATGAAGGAATGCCCTTACTGCCACGAAGAATCCTTTGGTTTCCGCGAGCTGTTCCAATTGGATTATTTCAGCCCTGATGAGTGTAAGGCTTGCGGAAAACTGGTGCGAAATGACGGATTTCGGCAGTTCCTGACCATACCGGCCATACTTGTATCGTTGTTCTTAGGCTTTGTCATACTCGCTTCGCTCCCGAGCTCGTTAGAGCCATTTGGTCTGCTACTACTAATTGCCTTGGCAGCGCTTCCTGTTATGCTTCTTGCGAAGCCTGTAAAGATCGACTATCCAAAGGTTGAACTTGCGCCATTCATCGCTGACGCAAATAACGATAAGATCATCATGGTCATGGGCTGGAATGAAGACGAGCTTCGTAAGATGCTCGATGACTTTATCGAGGAAGACTTGTCGGGCGCGCCTCCATACAAGATTGACATAGCGAAGCGTTATGAAAATTTCTATCGCCTGACTTTTCCTCAGGACATTCACCCTGCGGTATTTACATCTCTGGTTAACTATCTCGCATATCCGATTGACTTCGGCTTGAAGGGACGTTCGATTGTTGTTGGAAAGACTACTTTGAATTCCGCCTTTGGCGTTTCCCAGTCTCTCGTGGGTGAGAAGGCAATTATCTATGTACCAGAGAATGATGAAGCCTGTGACGCGGTTTATATGCAAACGGAAGCAGGAGCCAGTTTCGCGAATTCTTTGGATGAAATGATTTGGCGACCTGTCAATAATGCTCGTTTATCGCGAGAAGTAAAGATGCTGATCTCGTAGAAGATGCTCACAATAATGAAAGCGCGCGGCAATTTGTTTACTTACCAGATCAAAAGTACTATTCCTCGCCACCAAAAGGGAGTACATGCAATGAAGACGATCGCAGTTTCTACCATACTTGCTTTAATACCTTTGTTCGCTCTCTCCGGATGCCACATCGGCGTGCAAGGTTCAGGCATTCGCAAGACTGAGCAGCGAGATTTGGCGCCGTTCACGGCAATCGTGACCAGCGGCGCTTTCGAAGTCGAGGTGACCTGCCAAAAACCTGCCAGCTTTGAAATCGAAGGTGACGACAACATCCTGCCGCTGATTCAGACTGAAGTTCGAAACGGCGTGCTGCGCGTGACCAGCACCAAAAGCTATAACTCGCGCGCAGGCATCTCTCTGCGTATCACAGTGCCCGATCTCGAACGGATAGAGAGCACCGGCGCCGGTAAGTTTCGCATCTCAGATCTCAATAACGACAAGTTCGAGGTTCATTCAACTGGAGCTTCAACGGTCGTGGTTTCAGGCCAAAGTAAGAGCTTAGAGATTAGCTCGACGGGCGCCGGCAAAATCGATGCTCACAATCTGCGAGCTGAAAAAGCCGAGGTCGACGTCACAGGAGCCGCCGCTGTCGATGTCTACGCCAGCGATGAGCTCGACGTTAGTGTCTCCGGAGCCGGCCGCGTGACCTACGGCGGCAATCCCAAGGTGAGCAAACACGTGAGCGGCGCGGGCCAGGTGACGAAGAAGGAAGGAAGCGGCGTGTGAATCGTCCGCGGTCCCGTTTCACCAGAACGCAGATTCCTATAGCTGACAAAAAGTTGGAATTGAAAGGCACTCCGAGATGTGTCTTCTTCTCCACATTGGCGGCGCATTTACACACCAGCCGGAAGAACTCAAGAACAACATCCGCTGTTGTTCGACATTGTATTAAAGCGCGCCATCAAGGTTCCCGCACTGAGAATCGTCTGCCCGAATCGATTTTCATGAGGATGCGAGTCTGATACGGACGGATCGTTGACAGTGATCTCTTCTGCCACTAGGCTTCACCAGTATATGGCACAAAACTTAAAGACTGGGACGAGAGCGTTATGGCTCTTGGGCTTACTGGCATTAACCATCGTGCTTGGCTCAGTCGTCGAAACGGCGTTTGCGCAGACGCCTGCTCCCACTCCACAAGATAAACGCGGCCTCGGGATCGATCCAACTACTTCCATCAGTAATCAAACTGATCAGACGAAGTCACGTGAAGCAAAGCCGGAACTCGTGCCGCAAACTGGATATAACAGCTTCTCCGGACCGACACGGCTGGTATTCAGTCCGGACGGTCATTTGCTCGCTACCGCGACGTTTCCCAGCAGTACGATCAAATTATGGGAGACCGCGACGGGCCGCGAACTGCGCGATCTTTCCACTGGCGGACAGAATTCACCAGGGATCTCTCAAGTCGTCGCTTTCAGCGGCGACAGCCGGCTGTTGGCGGCCACTGCGGGCAGCGGCTCGGTAAAGGTTTGGGAGGTCACAACGGGACGCGAGGTTCAGACGCTCTCAGGAACCCAGGCATCAAGCTGCGCCGAATTGTTTACCGCTGGAACGGACGGTTCTATGCCCGAGGGCGATAATCGCGCCAGCTAACATGGTGAAAACTTCATGACATTAATCACCGTTATCCTCTATCTTCCACCCAATTTTTCGTTGACTTTCTCGCTTGCCGGGTTTACGCTCCCAGCCACCCTTTGAGTATTCAGGTTTTAGCAGTCCTCGCAAGCTGCTTTGCATTGCTAACCAGTTGCTCCTTCATCTCTCCTATATTTTTTTCTTAGGCGAGATTAACAGGCGAGAAAGGAACTCCTTGGACTTACTCCCCAACCGAGGTCGGTCATCCACCAGGGCGAATCGCTATTCTTCCGTGATTACCAATCCGAGGGCACAACTCCAACTGTTCTGACCCACAACTTCCGCATTAAGGAGGCAAAATAATGAAAGAAATGAATCGATCTGCTAATCCCACAAGTAATCAGGCGCGCACGGATCAGCCAAGACAACCCAACGGCAAGGTAGGGGTGCGAGGCTGTTGGGAGCTGCTCATCAAACTGATCATCCTGCTTATTCTGATCGCGATCTTGATTGCTTACTGGCTCGGGCTGTTTGGTCCGTTCGGACCGCGCGGCGGCTTTGAGTCATTGCCATGGATCGTATTGCTGCTTCTGATCGCGATGTTGATTTGGCTAATCTGGCGGCAGAAACACTTCGTAATGTTGAACTGTGGAGTGACGCAGCCAGCCGGATGTAAACATGGTGACTCGACAATTCTTTCGGGGCACGTGCTTGAGCCAATTATCGGTACAGCTTCCGGAATCGGATTCAGCCGTTACACTCTGGAGTTAGTTTATGGCTCAACTACCATTCCCGCTGGCATCATCTATGCGGACAACGCCGGCAATCCGGACCTGGCACTCACTTTCGGAAACCATCAGGTGACGAATGGAACGCTCGGCTTCGTAGACATTCAGCAGGCGGTCGTTGGCGCTGGAACGGGATTTCTCACGTCAACCAGTTTCGAGGTGCGTCTTAAAGTGATCGGTATCGATAGCAGCGACAAACCCTGCTCCATCACTTTCCAGATATCCTCAGCACGGGCCTTTATCAAGAAGGTCGGCGCCGCCTGGGCCCACAATTTCATTGACCCCAATGAGATTCTTTGTCGCATTCCTGCCCCGGGTCTACCTTCGCCTGGCCCGCACGCCGTAAACCCGGCGTCAGTGGGCGATAGTATTTATGTCCGCGGTTCAGCGAACGCCTACGGTTGCGCGGCGGAAAAGATGGCGGAACTTCACATCTGGGCCATTCCCGATCCAACGTTCAGCTTCGCCCAACCCGCCAATGGAACGCCTTCGGTCCCGCCGCCGGGAGGCGTGCAGATCTCAGAGGTGATTTACACCACTGACGATCAACGCCTCAACAACTCTCTCGATGGAGCCTCGACGGATGAAGGCGACATTCTGACGTATGCGCCCGGTTGGACGACTCGCCAGGAATGTGTCTACTTCGATTTCGGTGGGCAGATTTGCTGGAATGTGCCCGATATAGTAGAGATCGGGTGGCCCACGGGAGTGACTGGGAAATACACGCTCCTGCTAGAGGTCAAGGACACTGCCGGCAACACCTACTACGACATCCAGCGCGTCTGGGTAGATAACACTAATTGCCAGGCCGTAATCACCTCCATTGGCGGATTGACCGGCTGTCTCGACCTGCGGCTCTCGGATTTCCAGAATCAGAAATGCGAGATTCTGGGCATCGCCTGGGATAGGGCCATCCGCGCAGCCGACGCGCAAACATCGCCCAACGATAACTTCGGCGGCTACGGCCTGTCGTTTCAGAAGAACGGTGTTGCGGGCAGCGTTGGCATTCCTGCGTTCACGGCAGGACGCGTTCCGGCCACATGGGACGATGTTGATTTCCTACCGCTGGCGGATGCGGACGTGCTTGCCGAATGGGACATCGTCGCGGCCATTGACAACGGCGGGGTCGTACCGCCCGCAGGGTCGCATAAGCTGCAACGTGGGACACGCTGCGCCTATAACATTTACCTGAGTGTCAGCGACACCACGCTGCTCGGTGAAGGAGGAATCCACCACACCAGTCCGTACAACTACGCTATCAACATTATCAACGACCTTTAGTCGCTGATGGTGTTGTCAGCCTTGACAGGCAGAAGCAAGATCGACTTATTGCCCTGGCAAGGCTTCCAGCAGGGCGGGCACAATGCTCGCCCTGCTTTTTTGCGCTGGCAAACGACGGGTTTGTTCGCAGCCGTTTGGAGCGCGTGCGTCCGCGTCGTATCATTGAAGTCGAAAAATCTTGTAATCGTTATCCGACACTGAAATTTCAGAAGTGACTCTTTTACTTAAAGACTCCTATGGCCGGACGATCCGCGACCTGCGCGTGTCGCTGACCGACCGCTGCAATTTTCGCTGCTTCTACTGCCTGCCGCACGGTGAGCCGCCTATCGCGCCGAAAGAGCAGATGCTCTCCTACGAAGAGATCGAATACGTCTGCGACATCTTTGTTGAGTTGGGCATTGAAAAGATTCGCCTGACTGGCGGCGAGCCGATGATGCGCAAGGACATTGAGATCATTATCGGCAAGCTGGCGAAACTGAAATTAAAGGGTCTGCGCGATCTGGCGCTGACCACAAACGGTTTCTTCCTGCCCGATCGCGCGCAAGGTTTGAAAGACGCCGGCCTCGATCGCATCACGATCAGTTTGGATAGTTTGAAGCGCGACGTGTTCAGGCAGATGACCGGCGTTGATGTTCTGGATCGCGTGCTTCAAGGAATCGAAGCCGCAAAGAAAGTCGGTTTACAACCAATCAAAATCAATGCGGTGATTGTACGCGGTCACAATGAAGAAGAGGTGGCCGACTTTGCTGCGTTCGCGCGCGAACACGATGTGAAGATGCGCTTTATTGAGTTCATGCCGCTGGATTCAGGCCATGACTGGTCGCGCGAAGACGTTGTTTCCGGTCGCGAGATTCGCGAACGAATCAGCGAACGATTTCCTTTGGTGCCGCTCGATGTTAATCGTGGATCGGAAACCGCTTCGCGTTATCGTTTTGCTGACGGAGCGCCGGGAGAGATCGGCATCATTGCCCCGGTGACCGAAGCTTTCTGCGGCGCCTGCTCGCGCATACGCCTCACTGCCGATGGCCAAATTCGTACCTGCCTTTTTTCCACCCTTGAACATTCACTGCGCGATGTGGTTCGCGACGGTGCATCAAGACTGGAGATCATCGACTTCATCGAGGGCGTGGTCATGAAGAAAGAGCCGCGGCACTTCATCAATGATCCCACATTCGTTGCTCCTTCACGCTCGATGAGTTTTATTGGTGGATAACAGTCGTTAACCAACCGAACTGGAGCACCTTTCCGGAAGTTAAGGAACGGACCGTTTGAAATAGAGAACAGTTAAGCCGACAGGTCTTATCTCTAGCGGACCCTGGCCAACCATTTCCCATCCGTCCGCGCCAAGTTTCGCGATCGCTTTCGCAAGCGCGCTTTTCTCAGTGGCCAGATCTTCGTACTCCACGACCTGCACACCGGACTCTCGAAAGTAACTGACCCAATAAAGACCGCCTTTGCCTCCCTTGTCTGAACCAACGTAAGCGGCCTTGCCCACGGCACAGTACTCCCAAGCACGCCCGCTGGAAGCTTCTCGGGACTCCAACGCTTGGCCGCGCGCTGATGTTGATGCAAGGGATTTGAGCAGGAAAACGTTAGTGAGCCCAAATACAGCCAATGCTGCGGCGACAGCTATCTGTGATTTGTTCTTCATAGCACCTCCTGATTTCAAGTTGCGATTATACTTGCTGAGCACGCGTCGCGAATGCCCCCGTCCCATTCGCCGGCCAGGATGGTTTTCTCTGTCGACACTTAAAGGCGTACAATGATGCCGATAAATTCGATTGACAACTTAGCCAGTGTTTCGGGGGAGCCGCGCTTTCAACAGACGCGGCTGAGAGTCTGCGAATTGAGGAATGCGGAATATTTCAATCCGCAATCTACAATCCGAATTCCGCAATCCAGTGACCCCTAGAACCTGATACGGTTAGCACCGTCGAAGGGAGAAACAGTTATTCGTGACCGTTCCATCCTTCTTAACAAGGTGGAGCGGTTTTGTTTTTCTCTGTGTTCCTCTGTGTCCTCTGTGGTTAATGAATTCTTCACCACAGAGTGCACAGAGATCACGGAGGAACGGAGAACACTATGAGCGCCGCAATCAAACCAACCAGGATCGAAACAACTCAGGCCGAGAACGAAAAGCCTTTGCCAAATTCGCGTCGCCTCTACATCAAAGGCACACAACCCGGCGTGCGGGTTCCCTTTCGCGAAATCGATCAGAGCCCGACGCGCTCTTTCACCAGCGAGTTGGAAGAGAATCCGCCCGTTCGTGTTTACGACACTAGCGGACCATACGGCGATCCGTCGATTTGTTGCGATGTCCGCGAAGGTTTGCCGGAGCTGCGTCGCGACTGGATCGTTGCGCGCGGTGATGTCGAAGAGTACGAAGGGCGTTCAATCCGGCCGATCGATGATGGTTATTTGACCTTCGACGCCGCCACTCAGGCGCGAATGAAAACCAAGGGTCGTTTGGAAGATTTTCCTGCGCTGCGCCGCACGCCTCTGCGCGCGAAACCCGGACATTGCGTGACGCAGATGCATTATGCACGTCGAGGGATCACTACGCCCGAAATGGAGTTCATCGCGATTCGCGAGAATCTGGGACGGGAGCGCGGCCATCTTGGCCGCAGTGGTACCGAAGAAAAAAGCGGGCAGGATGCCCGCGCTCCCAGGGATTCACTCTTCCATCAGCACCGCGGGCACTCCTTCGGCGCTTCGATTCCTGAATTCGTGACGCCAGAGTTCGTTCGTGACGAAGTGGCGCGCGGCCGCGCAATTATTCCCGCGAACATCAATCATGCCGAATCCGAGCCGATGATCATCGGCCGTAACTTCCTGGTGAAGATCAATGCGAACATCGGCAACTCCGCCGTCGCTTCATCAATTGACGAAGAGGTGGACAAGATGCGCTGGGCGACGAAGTGCGGCTCAGACACTGTGATGGATCTCTCCACCGGCAAAAACATTCATGCCACGCGCGAATGGATCATACGCAACTCGCCGGTGCCCATCGGCACCGTGCCAATCTATCAGGCTTTGGAAAAAGTCGGCGGCAAAGCTGAAGAGCTGACGTGGGAAATCTTCCGCGACACTTTGATTGAACAGGCCGAGCAGGGCGTTGACTATTTCACGATCCACGCCGGCGTGCGCCTGGCGTATATTCCTCTGACCGCTAAACGAACGACCGGCATTGTCAGTCGCGGTGGCTCGATCATGGCAAAGTGGTGTCTCGCTCATCACGAAGAAAGTTTTCTCTACACGCGCTTCCGTGACATCTGCGAGATCATGGCTGCTTATGACGTTTCATTTTCGCTTGGTGATGGCCTCCGTCCCGGCTCGATCGCCGATGCGAACGATGAAGCACAGTTTGCCGAACTTGAAACGCTCGGGGAGCTTACGAAGATCGCCTGGGAGCATGACTGTCAGGTGATGATCGAAGGCCCCGGGCACATCCCGATGCACTTAATCAAAGAGAACGTCGACAAGCAACTCGAGATTTGTCAGGAAGCGCCGTTCTACACCCTCGGCCCGCTCACGACCGACATAGCTCCCGGATACGATCACATCACCTCCGCGATCGGCGCGGCAATGATTGGTTGGTTCGGCACGGCGATGCTCTGCTATGTCACGCCGAAGGAACACCTCGGACTGCCAAACAAGAAAGATGTGAAGGACGGCGTCATCGCTTACAAGCTCGCCGCACACGCCGCCGATCTCGCCAAGGGTCATCCCGGCGCCCAATATAGGGACAACGCGCTATCCAAGGCTCGTTTTGAATTTCGCTGGGAAGATCAATTCAACCTCTCGCTCGATCCCGAAGTGGCGCGCGAATACCACGACGAAACCCTGCCACAGGAAGGCGCCAAGCTCGCGCATTTCTGTTCCATGTGCGGCCCGCACTTCTGCTCGATGAAGATCACGCAAGACGTGCGCGAGTACGCGGCGCAGAAACAGATCGATGAAGATGCCGCGTTGAGTGTGGGGATGAAGGAAAAGGCTGAAGAATTTGTCGCTGCGGGAGCAGAGCTTTACCAAGCGTCAAAAACCTAGACAGGATTGACAGGATTTACAAGATAGGAGAGGGAAAGCAAGTGCTATCTTGTTCGTCCAGATTTGGATGCAAGCCTTTTGCTGATCATGTAAATCCTGTCCAGACTTATGGGTCTTTGAAAATCAGTTTACGTCTGCTAGACAATTGACTAGAATCACCCCGCACTGATCGCCTTTATTGTTGGTCTGACTATCCTGAAAATCATGTGAATCCTGTCTCCCACGGAGGACGACATGACGGACGACGATCTCACCCAGAAAATCATCGGTTGCGCCTACAAAGTTCACAACACATTGGGCCCCGGATTTCTGGAGAAGGTCTATGAAAACGCACTTAGAATCGAGCTTGAGAAGCTGGGGCTGAGAGTCAAACAACAGGAACCAATCAATGTCGAGTATGAGGGCCAAGTGGTCGGGGAGTATTATGCCGATCTATGGGTCGATGCGCGCGTGATTGTCGAGTTGAAAGCAGCTCAGGCGCTTGCGAAGGAACACGAAGTCCAACTCGTGAATTACCTGACGGCTAAGCGAATTGATCTCGGCCTATTGTTGAACTTCGGTCCTTCGGTTCAGGTCAAGCGCAAGTTCCGGGAGTACAAACCTAAAGGCTCACTAATGAATGCTATTCTGCCAGCGAGTTGATCAGCGAACACAAGCCATGTAGTCCGTGACGCGGACGGCTGATTGGTGTAGAACCCGAGCGGTAGCGAGGGGGTGCTGTCACGTAAGTTATTTGGAGCGCGCCCGCAAAGCGAAGCGGCGACGGCGCTTTGGTTGAATCTTGAGCCATAGTTATCGTTGAATCCAAAGCGGTGTCGCGCTACGACCACCCCAGCGCGGCTGCCGCGCCGGGGACCCCGGGCTCGCCACCGCACTCCAAATCCCGTCGCTATCGCTCCGGCTTCTAACTCTGCCGCCCGCTTTCGCGGGCTTTAGTTCCTATTAGGGTCGTGATCCCGGGTTACGCTCGCTGCTCTCGTTCACCCGGGGCTAAACTTTGCCGCGTCTGCGGCGCTGGTTGAGTCACAGCTAGTGCTGGGCTACTGTCATTCTGTCGCTACATGAACGGGATGAAATCGGGCTATTATCATTCCTTCCCCCATGTGTCCGGCACGTAACCGCTCGCGGTAGCGAGCGGGTACTCCTGCGAAGCGACTCCATTTCAATTGACAAGAACCCGGTGGCTACCGCTCCCGGTTCTGTAACCAACATCCTGGCGTAAACACTTTTATGAATTGTCCGGTGTGCAAATCATTAGAGCTGGTCTCAACAGATTTAGAGTCGAACCTTACCTCCTTCAGATGCCCAAATTGCCAGGGTAACTGGATCCGGGGAGCGGAGTACTGGGAGTGGCTCGAAGAACATGGCCCCAACCTGCCAGAGCGGCACGATCGAGATAGCGGCTTGTCTTTGGCCGAACCAGGCACGCCTAACGACTGTCCAGAGTGTCGCTTCCGCATGGTCAAGTATTTTGTCGGGCATGGTTTTAACTTTACCCTGGATCAATGTGACGGCTGCAAAGGCATCTGGCTCGATCGGAATGAATGGGACGCTCTGAAGGAACGCAATCTGCATGACGACTTGAATGCGATGTTCACTCCCTTCTGGCAAGCCAAAGCGCAGAAGGAAATTCGCCGCAGTCGGCTTGAGCAGATTTATATCAGCAGATTCGGCGTGGATGACTATAGGGAGATTAAAAGGATTCGCGCATGGCTCGATACCAGGGAGAATAAAGAGGAATTTCTGGCTTATTTAACTGATAAGGATCCTTTCGATGTTTGAGCCTCCGGGGAAGAAGAACTGACCATGGGCATCTGCTCGTGGCGGCGGAAGAAGATAGATCGCAAACGAGTTGATCGAGAATCGAATCCAGCACTACGCGCGCGAGTGGGGCGTAGTAGTCGAATACACATTCGAAACGGACACTTCTGTGATCGCGTTCGGCGGCCATGACAACCAACCTATGGTTCTGAAGGTGATCAAGCGACCGGGAGATGAGTGGCGCTCGGGCGAGATCCTGCAGGCATTCGACGGAAACGGCGTCGTGCGCGTTCATGGCTGGGCGCCGGGCGCGGTGCTCATGGAGCGCTTGCGGCCGGGCAACTCGCTCGTCGAGATGGCTCTGAAGGGACGGGATGAGGACGCAACTGACATCCTGGCCGACGTGATCCAGCAAATGTCCTGGCGCGAATCAGCAAAGTCTTCACTCAAATTGCCGAACACCTGCGCGACAGTAGAGGATTGGGCCAGAGGGTTTAAGCGCTATGTCGCAACCGGCGATGGACAAATTCCGAATCGTCTGGTTGAAGCAGGACGACGAGTATACCTGGACTTGTGCGCTACGCAACGCCAGCCCCGACTGCTCCACGGCGATCTCCAGCACTACAACGTCTTGTTTGATTCGGATCGGGGCTGGTTGGCAATCGACCCCAAGGGTGTAATCGGCGAGCTCGAGTTTGAAATTGGCGCAGTCCTTCGCAATCCGATCGAAAGACCTGAGCTATTTCTCTCACGCTCGACTATCGAGAGACGGCTCAAACAGTTCACGAGCAAATTGAATCTCGATTTCGAACGAGCGCTCGCATGGGCATTCGCTCAGGCCGTCTTGTCCGCAATCTGGACGATTGAGGATGGATTCGTAGTGGAGGCGACGAATCCTTCGTTAAGACTGGCCGAGGCCATTCGACCACTGCGTGCTGAATGATATGGAGGCGACACGGGTCTTGGGCTCTTGTCATGAGTCCGTGAACGGACGGCGTGAGAATAGGGGTAACTCTGAAAATCTTGAATGTTCGGTTTTGGTTGCCGTCGCTTTGGTAGCCTATCGTTATTAACGAACATTAGTGCGGCATCCCGTCGCTACCGCTCCGGGTTCTGTAAGCTCTTGTTCTATGGAAACCAGGAGAAATTGATTTGAGAACTTTGGCAGAGAAGGCGCACATCTTTCAGGTGCTGCACCAGCGTGATGGGGCTTTCATTATTCCCAACCCTTACGACATTGGAACGGCGCGGTTATTGGCCTATCTGGGTTTCGAAGCGCTGGCGACGACGAGCGCCGGATGTGCTTTTTCTCTCGGGCAGCGCGATTACACACTCACCCGCGAGCAAGTTCTAAAGCACGTAGCTGAGATCGTGGCCGCGACCGAGCTGCCGGTAAGCGCGGATCTCGAAGGCGGTTTCGGCGATGATCCCGAAACGGTGGCGGAAACTTTTCAATTGGCAATCAAGACCGGACTTGCGGGTGGTTCGATTGAAGATTCGACGGGTCGGCAAGATAGTCCAATCTACGAACTTGAACTTGCGGTCCAAAGGATTCGCGCAGTGGCCGAAGTAACAAGCGCCTTGCCTTATCTTTTCATGCTGACGGCGCGTTGCGAAAACTATCTGGTCGGGCGAACTGATATCAAAGACACGATCAAGCGACTTCAGGCTTACCAGGAAGCGGGCGCCAGCGTGCTCTACGCGCCGGGCCTGAGGACGAAGGAAGATATTGTTGCGGTAGTCAGCTCAGTCAATTGTCCGGTCAATGTCTTGATGGGATTGCAAGGCGTGCATTTCAGTCTCAACGAGCTTTCTGAATTTGGCGTAAAGCGCGTCAGTATCGGCAGCGGTTTGTCACGCGCAGCGCTCGGAGCGTTTCTGCGCGCTGCTCGCGAGATGAAGGAACAGGGAATATTTTCATTTGCTGACGAAGCCGTGCCTTACGCTGAAGTCAGCGCAATGTTTGGATAGGCATTAGGAGTATCATCACAAGAGTATGGGCGGTTGTAGATCCGGACAGGAAAGATTCGTTTGAAGCCGGCTTGAAATGACTTCTATCCCGTAAGGTGAAAACCATGCATCGAGAAGATCAATTTATTCCGCATTTAATCGTGAACGACGGCATGGCCGCGCTCAAATTCTACAAAGAGGTCTTCGGCGCTGAAGAAGGACATAACATGATGGCGACCGATGGCAAGAGACTTATGCACGGTGAGCTTGTATTAGACGGCCATAAGTTTTTTGTCAGCGATGAGTTCTCAGAAAGTGAAGGCGGGACGTGCAGAACGCCGCAAAGGCTCGGCGGCACCTGCGTACGTATCACACTCCAGACAGATAATGCGGACGAGGTTGTGGGACGCGCTGTGGCGCGCGGCGCAAAGGTGCTAATGCCCTTGCAGGACATGTTCTGGGGCGCACGTTACGGAAAGATTGTCGATCCTTTCGGACATGAATGGGGCATCAACCAACAACTAACTGAGCAGAGTCCCGAAGCAACTCAGAGCGCAGCGGAACAGTTCTTTGCGAAGCAAAAGAAACAATAAGCGTCGGCAGTTATGAAACAGTCGTTGCGTTCATTCTGCTGTTGTCTCTGCATTTTGCTTTGCTATGCCGGTATTGGCGCGAAGCCGATCCATCATTACGTTTTCTTCGGCCAGGACCGAAAAAAATCACGGATAAGTCATTTCTTGAAACGAAAACGCTGGACGGTGCACAAGTCACATATTCGTGGCGACAGCTTGAGCCGCAGAAGGACAAGTATGATTTCAGCGAGATTTGCCAGGATCTGGCGTTTCTGACGTCGCATGGCAAAAGGTTACGCAGGAGCCGTTTTATTCGCGGGACCTGGTTCCGTTTCTAAAGGGATTCGGCGAACTAACTGATTTGTCCGGGAAGACGAAAGTTTTTCGCGCCAGGTCTGAACGGAGTGTCTCATCGCTGTAGTAGGACTTCAGGATGCTATTCCGCCAATCGAAGAGGTCGGCGTTTTCATCGACAAATTCTCGCCAGCTTTGCTCCTGACCATTTCGCTTCATCCGTTCGTGAATCAGAAAGACGTACGCCCAGGTAATCGTCTCATGGTAGAGATCGGGTTTGCCTTTCGCCGTCGCAAACCGCTTCAAATTTTCAGAAAATCTAATGAGCGTTTCAAGCACTGAATAACGCTGCAGATACAGCCAGACCACGCGCACGTGTTGCTCGTGATGGAAAGTTTCAGCTGGTAGCGCGCAAGCTTCGAACTGACGGATGAATTCTTCGTCATTCATCACGTATTTGGCGGACTTTGTCATGTTCTGCTTGCGCGCCTTTCGCGGGCTCTTTAGTCTACCGTATTATCATGACCAGGTTGGAACTTAACATTCGCGACGGATTCTATCTGTCCCCAGTTAGACTGACAGATAAGCCTGCCCTACTTAGGCATTTCCGAACCAAAGACATCTACAACACCACTCTGAACATTCCGTTTCCTTACCTGGAAGAGCATGCCGACTGGTGGCTTCAGAAAAGAGTTGAGCAAACCGATCGCGTAGGCAGGGAAGTCTGTTTTGCGATACGTAGAGCCGAGGACGACCAATTGATCGGATGCATCAGCGCCGACACGCTGGAACCCGGCACCACGCACAAGGCAGAGGTCGGCTATTGGTTGGCAAAGGCCTACTGGGGTCGGGGAATAATGACTGATGCAGTGCGGGCTTACGTGAATTATGCGTTTGCTGAACTCGACTTGAGTAGATTAACGGCGCACACCTTCGAATCCAACCTGGCGTCGGCGCGGGTGTTGGAAAAGAACGGGTTCAAGTTGGAAGGTCGCTTGCGGAAACACTTATGCAAAGACGGTAAGTTGCTTGACGCGCGGTTCTATGGGCTGTTGAAAGAAGATCTGCCGGCAATCCGTAACCCGAATGATTAGATACATCACATTCCTGCGCGCAATCAACGTCGCAAGCGGTCGCTACCGCGTTCGGTTGAGGATTCACACCAGTCCGCGGAGCAGGCGTTAACATAAAGCCTTCTGGGGCATCAGCCCCAGGAACGCGTCGCGAAAAGAATTCGCGAGCCCGCAGAGGAGTCTGTCGGAATAATCACATTTCTCCGTGTAAACTCCGTGTTCTCCGTGTCTCCGTGTTGAAATTCCTAAGAAAAGAATGCACCACGGAGGCACGGAGATCACGGAGAAGCTTTTTTCCGACAGACTCCTCCGCAGGCTAACACACGAGTCACGCAACTTCTTTAGCAGCCTTTACCCAATTCCCGAGGGTCGCCCCGGGCTTCATGCTATTGCCGCGCAAGCAGTTCCGTTGTGGTCGCCAGCCTGTAGCCCTCAATTGATCGCCCACGTCCGGAGGTTAACCGTTACTAATCTCAATTTGCCGCGCTTGCCTCACTGACTCATAAACCGCGTTCACTAGTTCCACCGACTTATAACCATCAAACGCAGTGATCGCAGGTGGCAGTCCGCCGCTGATTGAATCAATGAAGGCGCGATTCTCCTGCGCGTAACCCCACTTTTCTTCTTTTGAGAGCTGGTGCATGGAACGCTCAACATGCCGGCCGTCCAGTCCTTCGCTGTACACGAGACTTTCCATTTCACGCGTGACAATTGTCGCGTGATGACAAAACACTTCGACGCGCTCGAAAGGAAAAAGCCAGCTGGCATCGGCTGATGAAGCAAGTGTGGCCTGCATTCCGTTGGCAAACTTCAAGAGCACAGAGAAGTCATCGGTCTCGGAATACTCATGTGAAGAACCGACGGCGTGCAGTATCGACACTTCGCCAAACAGGAAGCGCAGCATGTCGAACATATGAATCGTAGTCTCGTAAAGAAAGCCGCCCGTAATCTCCGGATTGCCAACCCATTCCGGACTTATTAGCTCGCCGCGATTCATCTTCACATGTGCCGAATGCGCGCGGTGCGTTTCGGTGAGTATCCGCTTCAACTCGGCATAGACGGGCGCGAAGCGACGGTTATGGCCGACTTGAAATACGGCGGCGCTTTTCTCCGCGGCTTCGAGGACTCGGCGCGCATCTGCGATGTTGGTAGCCATGGGCTTTTCACAAAACACGTGCTTGCCCGCTTCAACAGACGCGATGGCGAGTTCGGTATGTTTCGTGTTGGGGCTGGTAATGTAGATCGCGTCACAAGTTTCGATTGCCTCAGATGCGCTGTGTGCCACATATGCACCGACAGAAAGCGCCAAGCGCTCGGCGCGCGCTTGAACAATGTCCTGAATGGCAGAGACGTTAACACGACCGTCGCGCGCCAGAATCGAGGCGTGAATCCCCGCGATGTAACCCGCGCCAAGAAAACCAATTTTGATCTTGGTCATGGACTTTAGTGGCACAGACTTCAGTCTGTGAATCAATTTATCAAGCCGACTGAGGTCGGTACCACCCGCGTCAGCGAGTGGGTCAATACTCAACGTGCGGCTTGCCCTGAACCCACTTGCTATCGACCACCCCAGCGCGGCTGCCACGCCCGGGACCCCGGTTGCAGATGGTACTGACTTCATCACGCGACTAGCAATCACAAACCACGTTCTGCGTCACCTAAGACCCTCAGCATCGCAGTCCTTGCCTCCCGTGCCAGCTCAAACGGGTCGCGCTCCCAATATTCAGGCCGGAAGATCTCGACACTTGCAACTCCCTCATAACCAATTCGCCCAAAGGCCTCGATGATTTCTTTCAGTGGCAAAATACCTAAGCCAGGTAATAAACGATGCGCATCAGTTAGCTGTTCGCGTGGCAGATCTTCAGCGTCGTCAATATGAAAGATAAACAAGCGCTTCGGATCGAGTGACTCGATCATCTTGATCGTTGAACCGCCGGCATAAAAGTGAAAACTATCGATGACCAGGCCTATGTTGCGGCGATTTACTTTCTGAACTATCTCGTCAGCCAGATCCAACAGCTGAACGCTGCAATCCTTCTGCCCGAGAAACTCAAATGCCAGCGCGACGCCATGTCTCTCAGCGATCGAAGCCAACTCCCTGAGCACGCGCACGGATTCTTCAATTACATCTGAGCTGCTCACCCGATTTGGTGGAAAATTACCCGGCACTACGACGACGTACGGACAGTCGATAGCCGCAGCGATAGAGGATAACTGTTCACATTCGGCTTTGATTTGTGCATAGGAATTCGCGTCTCTGAAGGTTATGCGCTCAATGGAATTGATGCTAAGGGGCTTGACTGCATTTTCGGCGAAAAGATTCTTCAGATCTGATACCGAATGTTCTTTCAGAAATTGGCGCAGCTTGGCGGCCCAGATTTCTAAAAACTCGAACTCTGCCGCGGCGGCTGCGCGCACGTCCGTCGTGAGCTCGGCTTTCATCGTCGTTGCCCCATTGAATGATAGTTTCATATTGTTTCAATTATGCTTGCCCCTTGCTTTACGCGCTTGCTTCTGACAGATCGGCGTTTTGAGTGATAGTTTCATTGTCTTGGGCACGGACTTCAGTTTGTGATTGCATCTACGCGCGTGATGAAGTCAGTACCATCTGCAACCGGGTCCCCGGCGAGGCAGCCGCGCTGGGGTGTCGATAGCAAGTTGGTCCATTGGTCAACTCAGCGTTGAAGTGCTTGACCGACCCGCTAATGCGGGTGGTGCTGACCTCATAGCCATTGGCCCGAGCTCGGATCAAAGAAGAGTGCTTTATCGTCCGGTCAAATAGGTTGCACAGGCGGCAGCGCTGCTGGAAATCGAAGTGCTGCTTGTGCAGCTCTTACATAAAAGACCATCTTCTCAGCTCCGTCAGGAGCGAAATATTTATAGCCACTCGCCGCCACAACAAGATTCATAGCTCCGTAGAGAGCGGCATAAGACTCCCAACATAT
>WNGK01000310.1_pt1 | contig 48591 bp, 46 predicted proteins | sample 5400601 | NCBI WGS metagenome assembly WNGK01 (sample SAMN13153376, study PRJNA577476) | soil metagenome | isolation source: 60 cm soil or saprolite under Garry oak tree replicate 1 | place: USA:California | collected 2016-06-15 | reverse complement strand
CAGAAGCGCGAACAAACCGAGCGCTTCCCATTTGAGGCGATTCAACTTGTTCCTAAACCAGCAACACATTTCCTACGGCGCTTCTGGTTCAGGCAACTGCGCGACATACCATGGCAGATCTCGGACGCAGAGCTGGGTGCGATGCTGCGCGTCTTAAATGGAATCGACGCTCGCCTTTTGCACATTTACTTCGGCCAAATCGCCGTCCACCTCCTTCCGCTGATTCGTACGTGGGAGAATCCGTCGATTGTTTCCTTTCATGGCGCCGATGTCACTGTGGACATGAACAAGCCGGCCTATCGAGAGGCCACACAACAGATGCTCGCAGCAGTGAAGCTGGTTCTTGTTCGCTCGGAATCGCTGAAGCGCGCACTTGTTAATCTTGGTTGCGACCCAAAGAAGATCGAGCTCCAGCGCACTGGTATTCCACTGGAGGAATTTCAGCTTCATGAACGAAGCTTCCCCACAAACGGCGAATGGCGGTTCGTGCAAGCAGGGCGATTGATCGAGAAGAAAGGTCTGCCCGTTAGCTTTCGCGCATTCGCAGTTTTTCTACGTCAATATCCGAAGGCGACACTGACTATTGCCGGCGAAGGACCGTTTCTCAGCGACCTTCAGAAGCTGTCGCGGGAACTAAGCATCGAGGAGCGCGTTTCGTTCACAGGTTTCATCTCGCAGCAGCAATTGCGTAATATCTATTATCGCTCGCACATTTTCCTGCATCCAAGTCAGACGGGTCATGACGGAAACCAGGAAGGCATTCCGAATTCGATGCTCGAAGCAATGGCCAGCGGCTTGCCGGTCTTTGCCACGCAACATGGCGGAATTCCAGAGGCCATTGAAAACGACGTTAGTGGCGTGCTTGTGCGTGAGCGGGATCACGAAGCACTAGCACAGGCGCTGCTCGGTGCAGCGCAGGATCCCGGTTTCCTTTCCCGCGTCGCGCGCAGCGGCGCTGAGGCTGTTCGAAAAAATTTCGACCTGACCATGCAAGCACAGCGACTGGAAGATATTTATCTGAGGCTGATTGGATAGGGCGACCCGTCAAGCGCAGATCGCAGCGAAGAGATTGTTTGCTAAAGACTTCGCGGTCGACATAGAAAGACTCCGTGAATCAAACCCCACCATCTGTTCCTCTATCGCCAGCGCCAAACTGGTGGCAACGAAATTGGAAATGGTTCGTCCCGGTTGGCTGTTTCAGCATCGTGCTGTTATTCATCGCTTTTGCTGGTTCGATTGTCCTAATCGTATTCAGCGCCGTAAAATCGACCGAGGTTTACAAAGATGCGCTGACTCGGGCTAAGGCACACCCTGCTGTAATCGAGGCCCTCGGTTCGCCCGTCACAGACGGATTCCTCGTCTCCGGAAACACAAACGTCAACGGCGCGTCCGGTGAGACTAACCTCTCCATTCCTGTCTCCGGTCCCAAGGGAAAAGGAACAATTTACGTGGCGGCAACGAAGTCGCTTGGCCGGTGGAATTATTCGGGGCTCATCTTTGAAATCGCAGAAACGCATCAACGAATCGATCTTCTCCAAGGCTCAGCAACGGCAAATCCTCCCTAATCATTGCTGTGCAGCCCGCGATAAAAAATCTCTCTGTTAGCGCGATTCTTTTGGGAATTCTGGGAGGAATCATCGGTATCGCGGCCGGACTGTTTCTCGGCTTTGCGCTTGGGTCAGCTCTCGCGGCCGTGTTTCATGTCTCTACATTTGAGGGTGGAGCGGGTTATTTTGCCGCTGCAATTGCTCTACTCGTGACGGTGGTCGTCGCACCAGCATGCATTCTTTTCACGCTCTACTGGCGAGGCGTGAGGAGTATTTGGCTGTTTATTGGTTTGGTTATCGTTTGCATCTCGATGGCGGCAATCGGTGCGTCCGGGTTCGGAATTTGGTACGCAGCTCAACCGCATGTTTTGAACATCAATGGCCCGACGCCACTGCTCGAATTTGAAGTTAAGCCGCCGGGCGGCCAGTCGCTCGAAAGTCTTACCGATGTTCAACCGGAGCTGGACACTGACCGCAACGCGATGCCGGGTTACTGGCATACGGGTGCACCCGAGAATTCCGGTGTGCGCGCTGGCTACATTGAAGTTTACTTCCGCACGTCGAAGCGCCTGTTCGTTTTAAAGTTTCCGGGCGGCACAGACCGACTCTTTCAACTCCATTTGCCAGCCAATCCCATGAAGGCGAAATACCGCGACTGGTCTGAGTGGCAAAATCCAGACTTCGTTGCGAAAGCCGGCGAGCAGCCTACTCGCCCATCTGGCGGAAGCGATTATCAGATTCGCTACAAGCTGGACTATCAAGACCGATAAACGCGGCGTCCGTTTACGTTTGGCGCAGCGCGCGTAAGGTTCAAGCGTGACGATCTCAGAGGAGCAGGTGAAGAACGCGTTGAAATCGGTGAAATACCCCGGCTTCACCCGCGATATTGTCTCCTTCGGCTTAGTGAAGTCCATTCACATCGACAATGGTGAGGTGCAGGTGCAGCTCGCACTGGCGACAAACGACCCAAATATTCCAGCAACGATAAAGAATGATGCGGAAAGTGCATTGCGCACCATAGAAGGAGTTCGCAGCGCGAAAGTTTTGATCGATATCCTTGCGCCGCCCGGAGGCGCAGGAGCCGGAATGGTCGCGGCACGGATTCCGGGAGTCAGGCATGTGATCGCTGTGGCAAGCGGCAAGGGTGGCGTGGGTAAATCGACTGTCGCAGCGAATCTTGCAGTGGCGCTGGAACAAATCGGCGCGGGCGTGGGTCTGTGCGATTGCGACATTTACGGTCCCAGCATTTCGCTGATGTTTGGCACGCGCGAGCGACCGACGGCAACGGAAGAAAATAAAATTATCCCGATCGAGCAGTACGGACTGCGGCTAATGTCCATGGGATTTCTCCTCGACGATACTTCGCCGGCGATTTTGCGCGGACCGATGGTGACCCGTTACACGCAGCAATTTTTACGGCAGGTCGAATGGGGCGAGCTGGATTATCTGGTGCTCGATCTTCCTCCGGGTACCGGCGACATCCAGCTTACCATTGTGCAAACGGTCGCGCTTTCGGGAGCGATCATCATCACAACGCCGCAGGAAGTTGCTCTTATCGACGCGCGCAAGGCTGCCAGCATGTTCGAGAAGGTTAACGTCCCCCTGCTCGGCTTGATCGAAAACATGAGTTACTTCATGTCTCCGTCCGACGGCAAGCGCTACGACATCTTTGGAAGCGGCGGCGGCCAACGCGAGGCCAGGCGGTTGCGAGTTCCCCTGCTCGGTCAAATTCCCATCGATATCGCCACGCGCGAAGCCGGCGATCGGGGGATACCGATTGTAGGCGACGATCGGAAATCGCCAGTGACGGCGGAGTTCGTAAGAATCGCCGAAGGCATTCGCAAGGCTTTATCGTAGCGACCCTCCGCAACGCCCAGCGTTAACGAGGGTTAAATAAATCGCGCGGTTGACTCGTCGAACTTCGGTGTTCGATTTTGTTGACTAGTTGCACGTTTTATGAAAGAACAACCGGAGATGCCGTCTTCGGGAGACGATCAAGCTCAATTCGTCAAGGATTCGGCGCTTTACAAGGAGTTCCTTGCCGAGCGCGCGGAGATTTTGAAGCATAAATGGATTGAAAGCGAAAAAGCCGGCAAAGACATTGGCTTTGAAAGAGCTCTGCTGGATTGGATCCTGAAACATCGCTCTAATTGGCGAGAGCGGCGAAAGAAGGAGGCGCGCACCGAACCCCGATAGCTATCGGGGCTAATTTTTCCTTTAACGCGATCCTGTGAGGTCGCCAAGGAAACGCATGAACCAGGTAAAACAGAACCCACCAGCCGCGGTCCCGGTAATGGACGGGGAGGCAGTTCGTCGCGCGCTTCGACGAATTGCGCACGAAATCACTGAGCGAAATCCGCAGCTTGAGAAAGTTGTGCTCGCCGGAATTCCCTCGCGCGGTGTCGAGCTGGCGCGGCGCATCGCCGGCTTCATTCGCGAGATTGGGAAGATCGACATTGAGACCGGCGTGATCGACGTCGCAATGCATCGCGACGATGTAGGAACGCGGCCGGAGCTGCCTATGGTCCGTGCATCGAAGCTTCCGTTGCCCTTGGAGGAGCGCACCGTCATCATCGTCGATGATGTTTTTTACACCGGTCGCACCGTGCGCGCGGCGATGGATGCCATCAACTCATTCGGGCGCCCGGCCCGGGTCCAGCTCGCCGTGCTGATCGATCGCGGCCATCGCGAGCTGCCGATTCGGCCTGATTACATCGGCAAGAATTTGCCGACCGCCAGTCGCGAACAAATTCAGGTGCGCCTGCAAGAAACCGATAAAGCAGCCGATGCAGTGTGGCTGGAAAAAACAATGAACTCGGAAGCCAGATGACCGCGCGCTGGAAACGTAAAGATCTTCTCGGCCTGCGCGACTTGTCGGCTGACGAGATCAATTTTGTTCTCGAGACCGCCGACGCATTCAAACAAGTTGGAACCCGCGAGATTAAGAAGGTCCCGGCGCTGCGTGGAAAGACACTGGTGAATTTCTTTGTCGAACCAAGCACGCGCACGCGCACTTCATTTGAGTTAGCGGCGTTTCGGTTGAGCGCCGACGTGATCAATATCTCAGCAACTGCATCCAGTCTGACCAAAGGCGAAACATTAAAGGACACCGCGCGTAATCTCGAGGCACTGCATGCTGATATTCTTGTGCTGCGCCACAGTTCCGCGGGCGCGCCCCAGTTTTTGGCAGATCGACTGAAAGCGAGCGTGATCAATGCCGGCGACGGCGCGCATGAACATCCAACGCAGGCGCTTCTCGATCTTTACACGATCCGTGAGCGCAGAGGTAAAATCGCAGGGCTGCGCGTGGCAATCATTGGCGACATTTTGTTCAGTCGCGTTGCGCGCTCAAACATCTTCGGCCTGCTCAAGCTTGGCGCTCATGTGACGCTGGTCGGCCCGAGCACGCTTGTGCCGCGTGAGTTCGAAAAGCTTGGGGTCGAGGTTTCGTACAAGATCGATGACGTGCTATCAAAGGCCGACGTGGTAAATCTTTTGCGGATTCAGCATGAGCGTCAGCGGAGAGAATATTTTCCCGGACTCGGCGAATACATCCGGTTGTTCGGGCTGACGAAAGAACGCGCAAAACAGTTGAAACCGGACTGTCTAATCATGCATCCCGGTCCGATTAACCGCGGAGTCGAAATCGACAGCGACGTCGCCGACGGATTGCAAAGCGTCATTCTCGACCAGGTCACCAACGGTCTCGCCGTTCGCATGGCCGTTCTCTATTTGTGCGGAGGAATCGCGACATGAACCGTCTGGGGAGCGCGACGATCATTCGCAACGGCCGCGTGATCGATCCGGCGAACAAACGGGATGAAATTGCTGATCTTTACATCTCCGATGGAAAAATCGTCGGCTCTAAATCCGAAATCAGAAATCACAAATCACAAATCGAGGAGATCGACGCGCGGGGGTTGATCGTCGCGCCAGGCTTAATCGACATGCATGTGCATTTGCGCGAGCCGGGCTTCAGTCACAAAGAAACGATCGAGTCGGGCGCGCGAGCCGCCGCGGCCGGCGGATTCACGACTATCGTTTGCATGCCGAATACTGCGCCTGTTCCGGACAATCCGGGCACGATTGCATGGATCAAAAATCGGACTTGCAGTATCGCGTGCGTGAATGTTTTGCCGACCGGCGCAATTTCAAAAAATCTCGCAGGCGAAGAACTCGCGCCGATAGGCTCACTGGCACAGGCAGGCGTGGTAGCGATAACGGATGACGGTCATTGCATTCAAAATCACGAACTCATGCGACGCGCCGTGGAATATGCGCGCATGGTTGGCGTGCCTGTGCTCGACCATTGTCAGGATTACAATTTGGTCGGCAACGGGGTTGTGCATGAGGGTTATTGGAGCACGCTGCTGGGCCTACCCGGCTGGCCTGCCGCCGGCGAAGAAGCCATAGTCATGCGGAACATTTTGCTCGCGGAACTGTGCGATCATCACATTCATTGCCAGCACATCTCGACTGCAGGCAGTGTGCGCTTGCTTCGTGAAGCTCGGGACCGCGGAGTAAAGATAAGCGGCGAGGTCTGTCCGCACCACATCGCGTTAACCGACGACGCGATTCAAAATTTCGACACCAATTACAAAATGAATCCGCCGCTGCGCTCGCAGAACCACGTTGATGCGCTGTTGGAAGGAATCGCCGACGGAACTCTATCCATCTTCTGTTCCGATCACGCGCCGCACGCCGATTTCGAAAAAGAAGTGGAATTCGATGCCGCGCCATTTGGCATCGTCGGACTGGAGACGGAGCTCGGATTATTCCTTGATCTCCTTGTCCATAAACAGGGCACGATCGATATGGCTCGCCTGATTGAGATGTACACAGTCGAGCCGGCGCGGCTATTGAAGCTCGATGCCGGCACGCTGTCGATTGGCGCGCGAGCCGATGTGACGCTGATCGATCCCGATTTAGAATGGACAGTCCGCGTCGATCAATTTGAATCAGCCTCGCGCAACTCGCCATTCAACGGCTGGAACCTTAAAGGCCGCGCGGCGCGGACGATCGTAGGTGGGAAAACAGTTTGGAAACTGTAGGGTGTTTTTGTGAACCCCGAAAGCATTCGGGGCTGACGCAGACGCCCTACAAATCATCCCACGTATCCGCCATGGATGTATTGTTCCAAATGCGCGATAGCAGCGCTTTGGCAGGAAATGACGTGTTTAACCAAGTCTCCAATCGAAATGACGCCCACGACTTTGTCGTCTTCGACCACGGGCAGGTGGCGAATGTGTTTGTCCGTCATTAGTCGGAGACACTTCTCCACCGGTTCACGAGGCTGCGTGACGGTCACATTGCCGGACATGATCTCGGCGACCTTCGTTTCCCATGATCGCTTGCCGCGCAACATCACTTTGCGTGTGTAATCGCGTTCGGAAATAATGCCGACCAGCCGCTCCTTATCCATGACCAGCAGTGCGCCGACATTCTTCGCGTCCATCATTTCCACTGCTTGGAGAACCGTTGCATCCGGTGAAATCGAGAAAACCTCATCGCTTTTCTGATTCAGAATTGACCGGATCGTACCGCTGACATCCATAACTGCGAGGGTGCAGGATAGGCTCACCCTGGCCTGCGATGCAAAACAATTCTACGGGCATTGGGTGGGTGTGTATCTTGCATTCTGAAGCTCCCTGGCTCTTCGGGTCTGAAATATCTCCTGGGTGTCAGTTTGGGCGGACGTTTTCCATTAACAATCGCACCCGCCACCGCAATGTATGGAAGCTCTTGCCGATCCGCCGCGGAACGCAACATTAAGCCGCCGCGACTCATGTCACCACGACCGATAAAGTCCGACGGGAATCGCAGTCGGTCGCGAAAACTCGCCAGCAAAACATCCACGTACTTGCCCGTGGCAATGCTCCCAAGAAGAACGACCTCACTTTCCAGTGGTAGCTTGTGCGCCAAAAATTGCGCGTCGCGCTCAATGGGTAGTCGATAACGCGAATCGTTTTCGTGAATGTTGACCGTGGCAAATTCACGCAGGTCGTCGAGATGAATTCGCGTTCTTGCATCGACGAGCCCGCGTGTGGGCGTAATGATAAAGACGCCCGGAGTTCCGCGCGCCGGCTGCGCAAATGCGGTTGCGTACGCTATTTTCCCGCGAAAGTAGAGGCCGCTCAGGAACGTGAACACTTCCGCGATTGGCGCGCCTTTTTTGCTGCGCAATTTTCGCGCGAGCTCAAACCCCGCGCGCTCGCTCAGAATCATGCGAGCGCGTTGCCCTCCAGCGTAGGCGGGTGAGAGAAGAAAGATGCGGTGACGGGTCGCCTTTGTCATGAGTTGCAATTTTCAGTTTTCAGAAATTAATACGTTTTCCGGAAGCAACTGGATCCGCGAAACCGATCGCGTCGATTTGAAGCTGTACATCCTGAATTTTAGCGAAATATGGTCGGAATCTTACGTGAAGTGAATATATCCCAGGTTCGCAACATGAGGAAACTGGCCGCGACCGCATTACCGCTTGTCATTCTTGCCACGCCTTCGCTTTGGCTAATGCTCACTGTGCCGCCGCTCTGGCGCGACGTGGATGCATACAATCAAACGGTTTTGCCGCCAGGAATGGTTACGATTTTGCTGCACGCTCCCCTTTATTGCACTCTCAGTCGCGTTCCTCTCTGGCTTGGGTATCTGGCAAGCGGGGAGCCGGCGGTTTCGTTCGGTCATTTCATTCGCCACTCACAGCTCACCGATGCAGGCGTGTTCGCGTTGGTTTTTCTACAGCACGCCGCTTTATGGTTCGCCGCTATGTACTTGATCTCCGCAATCGCGATGACTTTGCTGGCGCGCTCATTTTTTGCCGTGCTCTTCGCGAGTCATCCTCTGTTCTACACCTTTGGCCATTGTGTCGGTTCGGAATCCCTGAGCATGATTCTTACTTTGCTGCTGGCTGGAACTGGCCTGCGGATGATGTGTCATTACCCGGAAATCGCAACACGCGATTGGATCATCTTCACTGCGTTGTTTTCCTGCTGCGTCCTAACACGCCACATTAACTCCGCCCTGGCCGCGATTTTACCAATCACGATCTTCACGATTCTGCTTGAGCGCTACCTGTGCACGTTTGCTTCAAGCCGAAAACTAATTCCGGTTGTAAATGTCAGGCTGTGGAAAGCAGCGCAACTATGGTCTATCTCAATCGCGACCGGTCTGATGGGGCTGCTCTTTGCGACCAGTTTGACGCATATGCTCTGCCGGCATGCGCACACGCAGTGGCGTTCAACCTTCGGATATACTTTCCTCTGGCGCCTGAACTTTCTCGAGACGATGGACCCCATGCCTCGTCACGCGCTTCTCGCTACCGTAGCTTCGAAATGCAAACTCCCTGACTCTCGCCAGCTGCTCGAACTCCTTGGTACCTGGATCGATCGAAATCGGCAGTGGAACCCGTCGGCCTTTATTCAAGAAGCCCGTTCCCATTTGTCCAACCAGGAAATGAAATTTCATAGTGAGAAGTTCGATCGAGTTCTCAATGAAATCGCATTCGCCTTTCTTTGCCCTCCAGCCGCCCCTCTTCGATCTAGCGCGCTGACCGATTTCAGCAAGGCAACGATGTCTCGCGAAGGCGATATCGTGCAAGATCTCTTTTCACGAACAGATTATTTTTTCTCCCATCGCGACAAAATGCCGCAGTGCTCACGGCTCAAAACTTTTCGCGAGCCACGCGAGCGACTTATTGAGGCAAGCAAGCTGTCTTACTTTCGCTGGTGGAATCTGCTTTCTATTCGTGCGTTCGCTATTCTCGGACTTATCCTTTTGCTGTGGGCGCTCGTCGTGGATTACAAACGCGGCGGACCAAAGACACCAGTCATTCTTTTTGCCCCCTGGTTGTGCATTGTTGGAATGGTTATGGTGCTGCTGAATTGCTTTCTCGCAGAACTTCAGCCGCGCTTTGTTTTGCCTATGATGGAACTCTTGCTGGTTTCAATAATGATTCTCCTTGGAGTGATTCTTAGTGGATTCAAATTTCGCGACGATGAGGTACGTGGCACGTAGGTAGGCTTTCGGTTGATGCATCAAACCTAAGCAGACTAGGTCTTGTGCTAATCCATCTTCTGAGACGAAAGCCGTCCCAAAAGTTGTCACATTCCAGCGGTCTAGACTATTTGCCAATAATCGGCATCGAACGGCGTGTTTTTCGGCCCGGCTTGCTTTTTTACGACGCCTGGGAAAAAATGCCGACGTGCGTTTGGCGTGGCCATTCAAATCTCGGATCGATAGCGGTCGCAATGGAAAAGAGCATCATTGTTCCACCGGCGATGCCTGCCCGGATTTCTTGTGCGTGGGCGCGCAGAAAGCGGGAACCTCATGGGTTTATCAGCAACTCGAACGACATCCCGATTTTTGGATGCCTCCGGTGAAAGAACTGCATTACCTGGACACTTTGAATAGAGCGAGACGGTTCCATCCTCCGCGCTCCAGAGATGAATGCGATGTTTGCTTTTTGGAGAGCATGAAAAAATTGAGTGACCAATCGTACATCGACCTGGAGAATTACGGGGAGTTGTTCCGACATAAGGGAGCGCTTCTGTCAGGCGATGTTTCGCCAGCCTATTCGGCCCTCAACGATGAAATCATTGAGCGGGTGGTCAATCACTTCCCCAATTTGAAAGTGATCTTTCTGGCTCGCGATCCCGTCGAAAGAGCCTGGTCACAGTTGTCCATGGGCGTGCGTCTCGGAATGATCGGCCGGTTTGACGCGACGGATGCCGAGGAAGTGATTCGGAATTTGTTAAATCCCGGCGTGCTGGCTCGCTCGCATCCCAGTAAGACCGTCGCGCGCTGGAAGCGCTATGTTCGTCCTGAACATTTCCGCGTTTATTTCTTCGATGATCTGGAAAAAAATCCAGCCGACCTGCGACGCAAAATTCTTCATTTTCTGGGCGGTGATCCGAACAAACCAAGCGGCCAATTGAAGCCGGAGGACAACAATGATGCCGGCAGGAACAAACTTCGGCTCACCACTAAAGTGCGCGCGCGTATGGCTCAGTTTTTCGAACAGGAACTGAAAGCCTGTGCCTCGCAACTGGGTGGAGCTGCAAAGAATTGGCCGACACGATATGGCTTTTCATTCGTGGTATTCGTTTGGGAGTTGGGGAATTACTTTGATCTCCTGATCTCGTGCGATTGGATCGCCTGAACCTTTGCCAGTCCAACTGTCCTCTCTCGCTGCAACCAACGCCAGCCGATGTCCACAGCGTCGTCATTAGCGAACACCAGCGAGTCGCCCAGATCTGGTCTCACAAAAATTGCTGATACCAGCCACGGACGGTCGCCGCAAGCCGCGCTACTTGCTTGCTTTTTGAGTGCGGGATCGAAAATAATGCGATGTGCGTTGGACCTGGCCATTCAAATCTCCGACAGGTGACAATGGGAATGGAGAAGACAGTTATGCTTCAGACGCCGTTATAGGGCCCGATTTCTTGTGCGTCGGAGTCCACAAAGGCGGAACGACCTGGCTCTATCAACAACTCGACTCCCATCCGGATTTCTGGATGCCTCCTGTAAAGGAACTGCATTATTTTGATCAATTGAGCAGGGTACAACGCACATCCTCTCCGCGCTGCAGAGATGAGCGCGACCTTCGCTTTCTCGAAAGCATAAAAAGCCTCAGTGCCAGACCGTATATAGATCTCGAGAATTATGCCGGACTGTTCGAACCTAAGGGATCGCTTCTCTCCGGCGACATCTCGCCAAACTATTCCACACTGAGTAATAAGGTGATCCGGCAAGTCGTCGGATATTTCCCAAACTTAAAGGTGATTTTTCTGGCGCGGGACCCGGTTGAGCGAGTGTGGTCGCACTTGTCTATGGAAGTCCGTTACCACCAGATCGAACCGTTCGACGTGACCGATATCAACGAAGTCAGTCGGAATTTGCTGCGTCGAGGGATGCTGTTGCGTTCATACCCGAGCGCAGTTTTCGCGCGATGGAACCGCTATGTTCATCCCGATAGATTTCGCGTTTATTTCTTTGATGACCTGCAAAGAAATCCTGCTGAACTGCGGCGTTCCATCCTCCATTTCTTGGGTGCCGATCCAGAAAAACCAAGCCGCCGAGTGACGACGGATCAAAACAGTTGGGCCGCCATGAAAAAGCTTCTGCTTACAGACAACGTGCGGTCGTATCTGGCTCAGTTCTTCAAGAAGGAATTGCGGATCTGTGCGGCGCGATTGGGCGGCCCAGCCAGAGATTGGCCGACACGATATGGCTTTTCGATAGTCTGTTTCTTGTGGCAGTTGGCGGATTATTTCGATGTCTTTGGCTGGCTTGATTTGAATTGCCTGGCACTTTAATCGGTTGGGCGAGCAATTTCGGGCGGCGACAACGAACGTTAATCAGCTCCAGCGCTTGGCGCGGCTACCGCTTTTGCCCGAGCGCGATTCGACTGAAGTTCAGCCAGATGTTTTTCCGACCAGCGACAAAGCGCGTGCAATGGCTCGATCAGGGTGCGACCCAATCTTGTCAGTGAATATTCCACTTTGGGCGGCACGACCGGATGAACAATGCGTCGCACTAAACCGTCGCGCTCGAGGCTGCGTAACGTTTGAGTAAGCATTTTTTGCGAAATTCCGCCAATCGCGCGTTGCAGTTCGGCATAACGCATTGTTCCGCTGGCGAGGATCTGAATAACGAGCGCCGTCCATTTGTCAGCAATCCGGTCGAGCACAAGTCGCGACGGGCATTGCGGTTCCAGAACCGACGGAGGAGAAGCCGTTTTAGCCATGCTTTCTTTTAATCCAAGCACCACTGGGGAGCAACATTCCAAATGGCCTGTATAGATTAGATCGACCTGTAGTTGACGAATGGATTGGTCGATCGAAATTTTAGATATGACAACGACGAATTTCGAACCGGCTGCGCGGCCGGAACTTTTACTTAGCGAAGCCCACCCGGAACATTCCTCGCGTAATGAGACGGCAACGGGGGCTGCTGACACGGCGCTTCTAGACGAGTACTCGCGCGCGGTGGTCAGGGCAGTTGAGCGTGTCGCGCCTTCCGTGGTGAATATAGAAGTCCAACAACGGAGCCAAAATCAGCCGCGCGAGGTTGCGGGAAACGGCTCGGGATTTGTGATTACACCCGACGGTTTCATTTTGACCAACAGCCATGTCGTACACGGCGCGACTCGAATTGTGGTAAATCTTCCGGCCGGACTTGATTGCCCGGCACAGCTCATTGGCGACGACCCAGAAACCGACCTGGCAGTAATCCGGATCGATGCACCGCAACTAGTTCATGTGCGCCTGGCCGATTCCGAAAACTTACGGGTCGGTCAACTGGCGATTGCAATTGGAAATCCCTTTGGGTTCCAAGCAAGCGTAACCGCGGGCGTGATCAGCGCGCTCGGTCGTTCGATGTATTCGCAATCCGGGCGTTTGATCGACAACATTATTCAGACCGACGCGGCACTGAATCCTGGCAACTCCGGCGGGCCGCTCGTTAACTCCGCGGGCGAAATAATCGGCGTGAACACGGCAATGATTCGTCCGGCCCAGGGCATCTGCTTTGCCATTGCGAGCAACACAGCCAGGCTCGTCGCCGGATGGCTCATACGCGACGGAAAGATCCGGCGCAGCTACATTGGCGTAGCCGGTCAAAATGTGCCGCTGCATCGCCGGGTGGTCCGATTTTATGATTTGCCGCTCGAAACCGGTGTACTCGTCGTGTCGGTGGAGAAAAACAGTCCTGCCGAACGCGCGGGATTGCGGGAGGGCGATCTGATTATCGCGTTCAATAGTGAGCCCATCGGAAGTGTGCACGATCTGCACAAGGTTTTGGTCGGCGAACAAATTGGGGTCAGCGCCAGTCTCACCGTTATTCGGCACACCGAGAAATTAGAGTTGCCGATTCTGCCCGCTGAATCACGCTGATCAGGCTTTGAGTGCAGCGAGGGCGTTTCGCCTGCTATTGCCAGTGCTATTGCAGCCGACACGGCTGCCTCTACAGTGCCGCTGCGATTGTTTGATTGATGAAAATTTTAGTCATCGGCAGCGGCGGCCGCGAACACGCTCTTGCATGGAAACTGCGGCAATCGCCGAATGCGGAGCGCATTTTCTGCGCACCGGGAAACGCCGGCACTGCCGAAATTGGCGAGAATGTCGAGATTGCCGCGAGTGATTTGGGGGCGCTCGTTCGATTTGCGAAGCAAAATCGTATCGGTTTGACCGCAGTCGGTCCCGATGATCCGCTCGCCTCGGGAATTATCGACCTGTTTGCGGCTGAAAAATTACGCGCTTTCGGTCCGACGAAATCGGCCGCCCGCATTGAAGCGTCCAAAGTTTTTGCAAAAGAACTAATGCGCGCGCAGAAAATTCCCACAGCGGAAGCGAGCATATTTTCCAACAGCGGCGAAGCACTTCGGTATTGTGAGCGAGCGAAATTTCCCGTGGTAATCAAAGCGGACGGCCTGGCACTCGGCAAAGGCGTAATGATTGCGACTGACACTGCTACAGCACAGTCGGCCATCGATGAAATGATGAATCAACGGCGGTTCGGCGACGCAGGCCGGCGCATCGTGATCGAGGAAGTTTTATGCGGGACGGAATGCTCGTTGCATGCGCTCGTGGACGGAGAGAATTATCTTCTGCTGGAATCGGCGCGCGATCACAAGCGCGCGTTAGACGGCGACCAGGGGCCAAACACGGGCGGGATGGGCGCTTTCAGTCCTGCAAACAATTGGAACAGTAAATCGCAAGCTCAGTTCGAGGCGAAAATTATGCGGCCGCTGCTGCACGGTCTCTTGCAAGAGGGAATCAAGTTTCACGGACTTCTTTATCCCGGCTTGATGATTACCAGCAAAGGTCCGCATGTATTGGAGTTTAACTGCCGTTTCGGTGACCCGGAGACGCAGGCGTTGTTGCCACGGATGAAATCGGATCTGTTGCCGCTGTTGGAAGCAACGATTGATGGAAAGATCGACACATGTGCAATTGAATGGGATACGCGCGCTGCGGTCACGGTCGTGCTGGCGTCTGGCGGTTATCCTGGCAAATACGAAACTGGAAAATCGATCTCGGGACTGGAAGACGCAGCAAAGCTCGAAGACGTCCGGATCTTCCATGCCGGCACGAAGCGTGCCAACGGCCAAATCAAGACTGCCGGGGGCCGCGTTCTGGCGGTCACTGCGCTTGGGTCAAGTATCGAAGACGCGCGCGAACGCGCATATGACGCCGTCTCCCGGATTCATTTCGAGAGTTGTCAGTACAGGCGCGACATTGCCCTGAGTGCCATTGCAGCTAACGTCAGCAACTTATCGTGATGTCTCGACTTTTGCTGGCAGCATTCGCCCTCTCATTCTTCACTGCGACTCTCGCCGCGCAATCGCCGACGCCAAAATTACCTGCGCAAACTTCACCCGGCACGGCACCGCAGACCCTCTCGAAACCACCTGCAGGGCCAGCGAGTTCGCCGTCCGCATCTCCGACTACAGAAGACGTGGTCAATTCGTTAGGCCCTGCTGATCTACAGGCGGTCATCACGCTACTGAAAAGCAATTTCGTAGATCCGGACGCAATCACTGACACGGAGTTAAATCGCGCAACTATTGAGGGCCTGATTACGCGGCTGCCAGGCGGCGTAATGCTTTTGCCTGGTAAAGAGAACGTGCCGGCCGCCCCGCAAAGTGCCCTTTATAGCGAAATTATCGCAGGACACATCGGGTACGTACGGCTCGGGTCATTGAACAGCGCCAACCTTCAGAGCCTGGACAAGGCTCTTGGCGGTTTTAGCGGAAAAAAGGTGAATGCTCTCATCCTCGATCTTCGCGCCAGTGGAATGGCAAATGATTTGGCGTTGGCCGCGGAATTCGCAAAGCGATTTTGCCCCAGAGGTAAAATGATATTCACCTTGCGCAAACCGGCGGGACGCCAGGATCGAGCATTCCATTCTGATCGGGACCCGGCGTTTCGCGGCCTGGTGATGGTGCTCGCCGATAGCGAGACAGCCGGCGCAGCCGAAGCAATCTCCGCTGCACTGCGGTTTCATGACAAAGCTCTCATTATCGGCCAACCGACCGCTGGTCGCGCGTCCGAATACTCCGACTTGCCATTGCCAAACGGCAAAATTCTACGCCTTGCGGTTGCGGAGATGATTTCGCCCGAGGGCCGCTCGCTATTTACGGACGGGGTAAAGCCAGATTTACCCGTTGAGATGTCACCAGCAGACAAGCGGCAGATTTTTCAGTTAAGCAGCGACAAAGGGATGTGGCCGTTTGTTTACGAAGCGGGCCGGCCTCATATGAATGAAGCAGCGCTGTTGGCTGGAACCAATCCCGAGGTGGAAGCAGCAGAAGCGGCGCAACAGCGGCGCGGCCGGGCACCGGAAAAGTCGCCGCCGCACGACCCAGTTTTGCAACGAGCACTGGATGTGATCACTTCACTTGAAGTTTATCAAAGCCGATAACGCGCACAGCTTCGTCGGCGAAATCTTTTTGCGTCGGGTTGCCTGTTCCCGAGCCTTGTCCTGCATGAGCCAACTGTAGTAATCTGCGAGTTTGCTGAGAATGAGAGGGTTGTGACACCGCTCGAAGAACGCATCGGCTACAAATTCCGCAATTCGCTGTTACTGGCGGAAGCACTGACCCACCCCAGCCTTGGGCATGAGGCCCAACGTCATCATTTTGATTATCAACGCCTGGAGTTTTTGGGCGATGCCGTTCTACAGCTCGTCATCACCGAATATTTGTTTAGCAATTTCCAAATAGAAGCCGAAGGACAACTAACCAAGTTGCGTTCGCGGCTGGTTTCTCGCGAAGCACTGAAGATGCATGCCGCCACGCTCGACCTCGGACGGTACATTTTGATGGGCCGCGGCGAAGACGCCAGTGGCGGCCGGGAGCGAACATCTACATTGGCGGACGCTTTCGAAGCGCTTATCGGCGCTCTTTACCTCGATGGCGGCTTGGAGATAGCCAAGAAGTTCATTTTGACGCAGACTCGCGCGGATCTCGATGAGCTCGCGGAAAAACCGGTGGACATCAATCCCAAAGGTGATCTTCAGGAGTTGTTACAAAGCATTTCGCCGCAGAGTCCGGTCTACGAATTGATTTCGCAGAGTGGCCCTGAACATGAAAAGATGTTCATCTCGCAAGTCGTTTGGGAGGGAATTGTCCTTGGTCAGGGTAGCGGCCGCAGCAAGAAACAGGCAGAAACCGCAGCTGCGCTCGAAGCGATGCAGTTGAGACGGTGGGAGAAGAAGCGAGAAAAAGAGAGCGCGTGAAATCCATTTGATAGAGACCGGTCGCCGAGCCGTCCGTTCCGCGCTCCGGCGCCCGCTGGTCGCGCCCACCAATTCAGATCGAATGATTCAGCGCGTGAAGGTTGCCCCAATGAAAATGATTTCGAATCGATTGGGTGACAAACTTCTTGGCCCGCCTGATCGCCTCTTCCAACGTCAGGCCGCACGCAAGCCCAGCCGTAATCGCTGCCGAGTAGGTACAGCCAGTGCCATGCGTTGCGACCCCGCGGACAAACGGCAACGAAAACTCAATAACCTTTCCGTCGGCAAACAAAAGATCAACAGCGTCAGTTCCGGCAAGATGACCGCCTTTGAGAAGGATTGCAGTCCCAAATTCTCTCTCGAGTTCTTTGCCGGCACGATGCATTGATTCTCGATTTTCGATTTTTGTTCCGAGGAACCGCTCTGCTTCGTAGAGGTTTGGCGTAACCAGGCTGGCGAGTGGGAACAATTGCTCTTCGTACGCTTCGATCGCTGCGGTCTCGAGAAGCGGATCGCCGCTGGTGGCGACAATCACCGGATCGACTACAAGTGGAACCCGAACGTCGCGTATCGCCTTGGCCACGGTGGAAACGATGTTCGCGGAGCAAAGCAGACCTGTCTTGATCGCGCCGATCTGGAAATTTGTAAGAAGGACTTCGATTTGTTCGTGAACAATTCTCGCGCTGACCGGCTCCATCCGCGAAACTTTGCCGGGAATTTCCGCAACGATGCACGTTACAGCGGTCAATCCATAAACACCCAGCGCGGAAAACGTTTTCAGGTCAGCCTGAATACCGGCGCCGGCGCTACTGTCGGAACCGGCAATGCTTAAGGCGATGGGAATTGTGGCGGCACTCTGCTTGCCCCGCCGAAACTTTGCGAAGGCGGGTGAGCGCCGATCGTGTTGCTTTCCCATCGAGTTCGGCGGGCATACACCGCCGCTACAGTATTAGGCCCCGTCGTTACCGATCGCTTCGACCGGGCAGCCTTCCATGGCTTCCTTGCAAAGCCCCTCTTCCTCAGGCGTTTCTGGCTGTTTATACACGTAGGAATGGCCGCCGTCATCGTTCCGCTTGAAGTTGGCGGGCGCTGTTTCGCGGCACAAATCGCAGTCGATGCATTGATCATCGACGTAGAATTTGCCCGGTACGTTCTCGGCGTATTTGTTTGCGACATCGGCCATGGCTTTCCCGTAAAAATGCAGTGGAACGTTAGAAAGAAACGCTCCGTACGCAATCAATTTGGCCGCTCGGGAGGCTGCGCGCAAGCGTCATGAACCGTACCCGCGTTAAATCGTTGAATCCTCAAGGCCGGCAGCCCATTATCGCCCGATTCACCGATGATTGAACGGCGTCGCGGTTGTACCAAGTCAGCCTGAATGAAAAAGCAAGCTGCCAAAAGTCTCCGAGCCTTTGCCATAGAGCTGGCGGTCTATGCGGTTCTTGTCGTCATCTACTTCTTTCTGGTGCTGCATCTGCTTGGTGATTGGCTGTACCGGCTCGAAACACACCATCGCTACGTTTATGCCGGGGTCGCCCTTTTGCTAATCGCTGGCCAGGCCGTTGTTCTCGATTCGGTAACGACGCTTTTGTTTCGCGTCCTGCGGGGCCGCTGGAAATAACCATGTATTTCCCGATCTCCCACGCGGACATCAACCCGATTTATCTGGTTGTTGTCGGATTTATCATTGGAATTTTAGGTGGGTTCTTTGGAGTCGGCGGAAGTTTTATTGCGGGCCCAGCGCTGCGCCTGATGGGAGTAGATTGGAATTACGCGGTTGGCACAGACCTGGCGCATATCGTCGGCAAATCGATAGTAGCAGCCAGACACCACCGCACGCTGGGCAATGTCGATCTTAAATTGGGACTGATCATGGCATTGGGAACAATCGCTGGCGCCGAGGGCGGCGCGCAGTTGATTCAGACGCTAAAGCGCTCAGGCAACGTGAACAGTGTTGTGAGCTTTGTCGCGATTGTCGTCTATGTCGGTATTTCGGCCTTCATGCTCTGGGAAAGCCGGAAAACGCTGCAGGCAGACAAAAAAACATCGCAGTCCGGGCCTGTGAAGGGCGTGGCATCCAAAAAAGATCGCTCCGCATTCAGTCCGGTGACTCGAAGTATTCAACGGATGAACATTTGGCCGATGATCTCGCTTCCCACTTCAGGCATACCGAAAATTTCACTCTGGATTATTCTTCTCGTCGCCTTTGTTGGCGGACTCTTCAGCGGCTTTCTTGGCGGCGGCGCAGGTTACATTCGAATGCCCTCGATGGTTTACGTGCTGGGGATTCCCACGCACCTGGCAGTGGGAACCGATCTTTTTGAGATCGTGATTTCAGCCAGTTACGGAACGATTACCCACGCAATCAAAGGCAATGTGGACATCCTGATCGCGCTCGTCATGCACACCGGCGCAGTCGTGGGTGCGCAGATCGGCGTGGTCGCTACACAATATTTCGCGGGACCGAAAATTCGGCTGGCCTTTGTTCCATTGCCATTGATCGGCGCCGCTATCGTCATTTACACGCTCCTCACCGGTCACAAGCTCTAGTAATGAAAATTTTGATTTGCAGCGACGGAACAACAGCAGCGGAAACAGCGATTCACCTTGGAGGGTTATTGGGCGCGGCACTGAAGGCTGAAATTGCACTGCTTGGAATTGCCGAAATATCAAGTGACGAGAGTCCTTTGCGCGAGGTCCTCCAGAAGCAGGCCGAATCGCTCCGAGGACGTGGCATATCGACAAATATCATCGTCGAATCCGGCGAACCCGTGCGGCAAATTGCGGATGAAACGTCCAAGACTAGCTACGACTTGGCTATCATCGGTGCGCGATGGATTGGCGCGACGGGGCGTTACTGGCGTTCAGAAAAGACTTACGAAGTGATCAAGTCAATTCAGCCACCGGTTTTGGTCGCTATCGGTGAATGTAAACAATTGAAGCGTTTTCTGGTTTGCACAGGCGGAAAAGAATTCATTGATCAAGCCGTGCAACTCACCGGTAAGCTGGCCGCCGCAGTAAGCGCTTCAGTTACTTTACTGCACGTGATGGCTGAGCCACCGGCGTTGTACGCCGACCTCGTCCGCTTGGAAGAGAATGTCGATCAGCTACTCCAATCGAAATCAGAGCTTGGGACGAATCTGCGCCGGCAAAGAAGGGAACTCGAACGTCTCGGTGTTTCCGCTGAAGTCCGTCTTCGACACGGCATCGTGATAGATCAAGTTTTCGAAGAAGCGCGTGAAGGCGATTACGATTTGATCGTGACTGGAACGTCGAAAGCGCGCGGACTGATTCGCCACTACATCATGGGCGACCTCACCCGCAGCATTTTAAATCACGCGAACTGTCCAGTACTTGTCGCTCGCGCGGGGAAACCGCAACCAGGCATGACTCTCTGGAGAGCTGTCAGGGGAATCTTTGGCGAGCGCTGACAAGTATGGTAGTTGGGGGATCTGGTCGCGATAGAATCGAAATTCGACGCTCCCGAGGTCACTTTTCAGGCTCAGACTTTAAAAGAGTGTTTTGAATATAACCTCTTGCCGCATCCGACAGCAGATCACGGTGCATACGCATGAATTCTCCAAAAAATGCAGCGCCGGCGCTTCCGTCAACCAGGTGAGTGCCCAGCAGGTCCAGCGCACGCGGCTCTTCCCATAATCCTTCTGCAAAGATTATTCGGTGACCTTCAACAGGTTCATCAAGCAACCGTTCGAAATACTGCATGGTTATTTCACTATCGCGAGGCATGTGCGCACCCATGACGACGACGTGCAGCGACTTCCATTCATCCGGCGTCATTTGATGCCGCCACTCACTTACGTGCGAATGCAGAGCGTCAAGTTCAACTCTGGCAGCCTCATCCACGTTCTCCAGCAACACAGGAGTCATCTGTCTGGCAAAATTATCGAGCGCTGTCTTTTCTACGTGGCAATTCTCGATCGCAGTGTCGAGAAACCCGAGAGAGTCGTCGATTATCTTCTGTTGTCTTTGAAGCTGACTATCTGAAAATCCTCTATCGCCCAGGCTCGATTGAGCATTCACGATCAGCTTTCTATAATCGCGCAATTCAGCGACCCTTGCTTCTGTTAACTGTCCAAAATCCGACTGATCGAACATCAGAAAAACTGCAAATGGGATATGCGCCACGGCTTTTAACGATTGATATATCGGCGGCTGTATCTGTGCTTCGGTTCTCTTCCCGTTTCGCACGAGGATAACGTTGGTCCCTTCGACAATGACAAGGGGTCCTGTCTTTGAAAGAGCCTGCGTCTTTGCGCGACTGTATTCTGCCCGAAATGCGTTGTTGAGCGTAACCAGCGGATCGGCCTCATTCGGAGAAACAAGAGCATTAATTTCTGCGGCGACCTGTTTTGCTGTAATGAGGCCAGTCAAGGCCATTAAGAAAACAGCAATCAATCGCAGCAGCCTGTTGTGTTCGATTCTCATAAACTCCTTCACACACAAAACCTGAGCGTGCTGACCTGAAAACGTTAGTAATTTGTTCTCTTTGGTGACTACGTCCACGCTCAAGAGCGGGAAGGAACCTGAACAACCAACGCTGCGGAGTTCGCGAGTGCGGCGCTGGCTGGGTCATCTTTTCCGTGAATGGACGATCGAAAGCTGGCGGCCGATCGCGCCGGCCTTTGCCAAGCCCACGCCCGCAACCTGGAGCGATGCGCAGGTCACGCTCGCGTGGCTTGGTCACGCGACAGTGCTCATCAATTTTTTCGGGATCAAAATTCTCACTGATCCGGCGCTTTTCCCGCGCATTGGAATTCGCCTGCCAGGCTTCACCATCGGCCCAAAGCGACTGACCGCTCCGGCACTAAAAGTTGATGAGCTGCCCGCGATCGATCTTATTCTTCTTTCGCATGCGCACTTTGATCATTTTGATCTGCGAACGCTCCGTTGTTTTGACGAAAACACGAGTGTGATCACTGCCCGCAGCACGAGCGATCTGTTGAGACGAACACGCTTTCGCGAGGTCACACAGCTCGATTGGGGCGAAGCCAAGAGTGTTAGGACCGCATCCGGCGAGATCGATGTCATCGCTCTCCGTGTGAACCACTGGGGCGCGCGAAAGCAGCGGGACACTTACCGCGGTTACAATGGTTATCTACTCGAGCGAAGTGGGCGCCGCATCATTTTCGCCGGTGACACTGCAATGACGGACAGTTTCGCAGAAATCCGACGACATGGCGCCATCGACGTCGCGATCATGTCGATTGGCGCTTACAACCCATGGATTCATTCTCATTGCTCACCCGAGCAGGCAGTGGAAATGGCAAACGCCGCACGCGCGCGGTTCATCATGCCGGTGCATCATCAAACGTTTCGGCTTAGCTTTGAGCCGTTTCGCGAGCCGATCGAGCGCTTCGACGCCGCGCTGGATGACGCGCCCGAACGCATTGCGCTCCGGGAGATCGGGGAAACCTTCGTTTTACCCCTGTAGCCGCCTGGCGCACACTTCGATACAGTTAGGCCAAGATTTTTGCAGCTGTCCCATGTTTCTCCCACGCTTCGCGCAGCGAAGCGGCTACAGCAGAGCGCTTGTGTCAAGCGCCGGCGGATGCAATGTTTTGCCCGCTTCGCGCCGACGTAGCTCAGCTGGTAGAGCAGCGGTTTCGTAAACCGCAGGTCACGGGTTCGAATCCCGTCGTCGGCTGAGCTGCGATTGATGTGTGTTCGATCATTGAACGTTGGGCGTTGAATGTTCGCCATTTCAGAAAGACACTGCATGACAGATTCTTCCGCGCGCGCGCAATCCGTTTCGATCGTTATTCCAACGTTAAACGAAGAGGAAAATATCGCGCCTCTGGTGTCGCAAATTACTGCGTGCGCTGTTCCTTTTCGTGAAATTCTTTTGGTTGACGATCATTCAACTGACGCGACTCGCGCCGAGATCCGGTCTCTCGAAGGAAGTCACCCAGTCCGTTTAATCGAGCAAAACGCCGCACATGTCGGACTGGCCGGGGCAATTATGTCCGGCGCCCGCGCCGCTGAAGGAGAAATTCTTCTCGTGATGGACGCAGACCTGAGTCATCCGCCCGACCGGATCAAGGATCTGCTGGCGCCACTGTTTGCCGGCACCGCCGACTTGGTAGTTGGGAGCCGTTATATCAAAGGTGGATCCACGCAGGGATGGCCACTATGGCGCCGCATTGTGTCGCGAGCAGGTGCGGCGCTCGCTTATCCGCTAACTGGCCTCCATGATTCAATGTGCGGCTTTTTTGCAATCGGGCGTTCCCGGTTGCTGGAATTGGCACCGGAAACGAGCGGTTTCAAAATTGTTTTCGAGACCGTCGTGCGTGCCAGTGGTACATTGCGTGTGCGCGAAATCCCGATCGCTTTCCGAGAACGCATGCGGGGGAAATCGAAAATGTCGCTCGGCATCGCACTGCGATTTTTTTTCCACTGGTTGCAGGCGATGTTCCAGCACCTTTTCCGCGGCGTTGGTCACCGACACGAACATGAAAAGCTGGGTCGCCCGTCGGAGGCCTTACAACAAGAGGCCCCAGGAAAGTAGCGCGGACGCATCGCGCCAGACGCGGCTGGAGCTGTCACCCAACACGACAACGATCACATCTTTGCCGGGTCGCGTGCCGCTTGCGATTAGACATTTGCCGGCAGCGTCGGTGTAACCGGTCTTCATCCCGTTGCAGTAGGGAAGTCTTCTGAGAAGCTTGTTCGTGTTTTCAAGTTCGCGCGTCCTGCCATTGGCGTAGCGAAAGACAAGCTGGGGAAGACAAACGATGGATCGGATCGTCGGATTTGCGTAGGCAGAGCGCGCTATGAGCGCAAGGTCGCGCGCGGAAGAGTACTGCCCCGGAATGGGCAAGCCGTTTGGGTTCACAAAGTGCGAATGAACAGCTCCAAGTTGCTGGGCGCGTCTGTTCATAGCCTCGGCAAATCCTTCGATACTGCCCGCATTGTCCCGCGCCAGACATCGCGCGACGTCGTTAGGACTTTTCACCAGCAAGGCTCGTAAAAGATCGATCCGCTGATAAGTGTCGCCTGCTTTAATGTTCAACTTCACCGGATCGGCCATTGTATCTGTTGGCTGCACCGTGACCGACCGATCCAGAAAACCGCTTTCCGCTACGATGAGAGCTGTCAGCAATTTTTGAGTGCTCGCCGCCGGTCGGATTTGGTCGGGATTTTTTTCGTACAACGTTTTTCCAGTGTTTGCGTCGACTACAACGACTGAAGCTGCGCTGGTTTTTGGTATCCCTTCAGGCGTAAATTCGGTCGGAGCAGGAATTGATTCTTCACTTTCTTTAGCCTTTGCGCGTTTCCGGTGTGAAGAAGCATGAGTTGATTTCGACGTCTTTGTCTTGCGAGCCCGAGCAGGCTCAACATCGTAATCGTCCGTCTCCCTGGCTGCGACTGCCTTCGCTTTTCGAACCGGCCCAGAGACCCCGCTGGGCCGCACGACCTCCGAGTCGACTCCCTCCTGCGCCCAGGCGCCCAGTGCCGAAACAAGAACAAATGCGCAAAAAAACCAAATTCGCTTGCGCCACATCATGGACGGGAAATTAGCGATAAAAGCTTTGTCCGCGCAAGCTCGCGAGGATGAACGGTAATGCAAAGGTTACTCTTTGTTGCCGCGCTCGATTAATTCGATCTCATAGCCTTCCGGCGCATCGATGAAGGCAATTTTGCCGCTGCCACTTGAATGCGGGCCATCGGATAATGGATAACCTTTTGCCGCCGCATGTTTCGCGAACCTGTTCATGTCGTCCACTTCAAAAGCGAGATGCGTCAGATCAGGACCAACCACCACCGGTCCGCTCTGGTGAAATTGGCAAATCTCAATTTCCTCATCGCTGCCCGGCGCTTTTAGAAAGACGAGTTGCGACCCGCGCCCCGAAGTCTGGCGACGAACCTCTTCGAGTCCGAGGATATCCTTGTAGAAAGAAACCGTCTTCTCCAAGTCATGTACGCGATAGCGCGTGTGCAATAGTCGCTTGACCATGGCGCATCTTATTCTGTCCGGCAGACGGATTCAAACTTGTTGCTCTGGACAAAGCCGTTGAAACGGCTTTATTGCCGCGCGTCGCAGGGGTCACCGGGCTGAAGCCACGGTGTTAATGGGAGTCGAAGAGCGGGTGGTAGCGTTCACTCTCAATTAACCTTGATCCGTGTTATCCGCGTGATCCGCGGTTTGTCTGCATATGAAAAAAATCGGAATTCTTTTTGGCCAGGAACACAGTTTTCCGCCGGCGTTTGTCGAGCGGGTGAATCAGAAAAGCGGCGGCAAGGACACGATCGCGGAATTCGTCAGGATAGACAAAGTCATCCAGGGCGAGCCATGCGGGTACGACGTGGTGATCGATCGGATCTCGCAAGATGTGCCTTTCTATCGCGCCTGGCTCAAGAACGCGGCGCTGAGCGGGACTGCTGTCGTAAACAATCCGTTTTGGTGGAGCGCCGACGAAAAATTTTTCAACAACGCGCTGGCAACAAAAATCGGGGTGGCAGTTCCGCGGACAGTGTTGCTTCCATCGCATCAGCCGCCGCCGGATACGAACGACAATTCATTTCGCAATCTCGGCTATCCACTCGATTGGGAAGCAATTTTCAATTACGTAGGCTGGCCCGCGTTCTTCAAACCGTTCGCAGGTGGCGGCTGGAAGAACGTCTACCGATTACACAATCCGGACGAATTTTACCGCGCCTACAACGACACCGGCCAACTGGTGATGATGTTGCAGGAGGAAGTGAAATTCGAAATGTATTTCCGCTGTTACTCGATCGATCAGCGCCACGTCCGCATCATGCCCTACGAGCCGCGGCATCCATACCACCTGCGTTACCGCACAGAGTGGCACGCCCCGAAGGAGATTCTGCAAAAGGTCGAGGAGGGCGTACTGCGATTAAACGAATTTCTCGGCTATGATTTGAATACAGCGGAGTTCGCAGTGCGCGACGGCGTGCCGATGGCGATCGATTTTTGCAATCCGGCACCAGACGCAGAAGCAGCCTCCGTGGGTCAGGAAAACTTCGAGTGGGTGGTAGAAGCAGTTTCGGAAATGGCGATTCGAAAAGCGCGAGAGCACGTTGCTGGCCGCGACAATCTTAGCTGGGGAAAATTCCTGCAAGCCGCCGTCACGCGCCGTTCGCTTAGCGACGTCGGGTAGGATAACAATCAAAAACCGTCCACAGATTTCGCAGATTAAAGGGTAGAGGCCGTTTCGGGTTTCAAAAATAATCTGTGTAAATCTGCGAAATCTGCGGATGTTTTTCTTCCGCTGTTTATGAAAGATCACACATTCACCCTGGGCATCGAAGAGGAGTTCGCGATTGTCGATCCTCAGACGCGCGAGTTGCGTTCGCATATTCAGGAGATTCTCGAAGGCGGCAAGGTCGTGCTCAAAGAGCAGATCAAACCGGAGATGCACCAGTCGGTCGTTGAGCTGGGTACGGAGATTTGCGATTCGATTGAGTGCGCGCGCACCCACGTTGTTGATCTTCGCAGCAAGCTGGCTGAGCTGGCGGGCAAAGCTGGACTAAAAATCGCGTCCGTCGGCACGCATCCCTTCTCACACTGGCGCGACCAGCAGATCACACAAGGCGACCGTTACCAGGAAATCGTGCGCGACATGCAGTTGCTGGCGCGCGCGAACCTCATTTTCGGATTGCACGTGCATGTCGGAATTCCTGATCGCGAAATGGCCATTCACGTCATGAATCAAGCGCGCTATTTTTTGCCGCACATCTATGCGCTCTCGGTCAATTCGCCTTTCTGGGTCGGGCACGACACCGGGCTCAAAGGTTATCGACTAAAAGTCTTCGAACGGTTTCCGCGCACCGGTATTCCCGATTCCTTCGAATCCCTTTCGGAGTACGAGGATTACTGCAAGCTGTTGATTAAGACCGGCTGCATCGACAACGCCAAAAAAATCTGGTGGGACATCCGCCTGCATCCATTCTTCGACACATTGGAGGTGCGCGTGTGCGACGCTCAAACCCGCGTGGACGATACGCTGGCAATTGCAGCGCTGATCCAGGCTGTCATCTCAAAGCTGTTTAAATTGCTCCGGCAAAATACCACCTTCCGCATTTATCGCCGCCGTCTTCTGGATGAAAACCGCTGGCGCGCCGCGCGCTACGGCATCGATGGAAAACTGATCGACTTCGGTAAGGAAACCGAAGTGGAGGAACGAGATTTGCTAAACGAATTGCTGGAGTTCGTGGCAAGCGAAGTGAACGAATTCGGCACGCAGCGCGAAATAGCGCACATTGAGCGGATCATGCGTGAAGGTACGGGAGCGGATCGGCAACTCGCAACCTATGAGCGCACGCGCGATATAAAAGCCGTCGTTGATCACATTGTTACCGAAACGTACGAAGGATTGAACGTGTCGGCGCAAGCTGCGCTTAGTACCTGATTCTCTCTTCCTCGACTCGTCAGGTCGAGAAGGGCCAAGACAGCTTTCGATATCACTTTAAATTATTCGTCTCCGTTCAATCGTCTCTGAGATGAATGCCACCGCCGTAAATTCTCCAAAAGTAGTAGGCCGCTATGGCAATACCAAGAGTGACAATGCCTAGGCGCACGACTGTCCGATTGACAAAGCGCACCACACTACCGCCCAGGTAGCCGCCCAGCAATGCGCCGGCTGCCATAACAGTGCCATACTTCCAATTCACCTTACCTTCCAAAAGAAAGACTGTTACAGCAACGGCTCGGAGGCTGCCACATAAAGCATTTTTCAGTGGTAAGACGGAATGAATGTCCGTCAGGCCAATCAGATCAAACGCTGCAATTACCAGTATGCCAATGCCAGCGCCAAAATATCCGCCATAAATCGCGACGCCAAAAAGGAGCGCGCTCGCACCAATTTGGAGCGAAACGGGCGGGACGGAGGTCGTTTCAATCGGAGCGGGCGCGCCTAACGACTGGCGGGAACGACCAGTACGGGCTTAGCAACGGGCGCAATGTGAGCAGACTGGCTATCAGAATAAGCCACGGGATCAAGGCCGTAAAAGAGCGGTTGCCCGACCAGCTCAGCAGCAACGCTCCAAGCAGGCTACCTAACAGGCTTGGCAAAAGAAGTCGCCAGAACCAATGGAGCACGGGAGCCAGATGCTTACGACCTGCCCAGGTGCTTGTCATGTAAGCAGGAAGAAGCGCAACTGCGCTGGTTGCGTCAGCTGTCACTGGCGGCAAGACAGTCATTAGCACGGGAAAAGTTAACAACCCGCCGCCGCCAGCTACCGAGTTAATTGCCGTAGCCACGACGGAGACAACAAACAGCAAGATGTGCGTCTCCATTGATAACCAGCGGATCAGGCTCAACCCATTGCGAAAACTCTATTCATTGTCTTCGCGTCCAAAAACCAATGTAACAATCAAACCCAAGATGCTGACAGCCACGACCATTCCCAGCACGGCTGGAAGGCCAAATTTGCTTTTCAAAATCGGCAGGACGAACACGCCGAGCGTAGCCCCGGTTTTCCCGACGCTGGCGGCGAATCCACTCGCGGTGGCTCGCAGTTCGGTCGGAAACAGGATCGGCGCCAGCGCAAACGTGGTGGAATTAGGCCCAGCGTTCATTAACAGGTTGAACAAGATAAACCCGGTAAATACCAGCGGAATGTGTCCCGCGCCTGCGGGAGAATTTGCCAGGTAAACAGCGATCATGAGCAGGACCATGCCGCAAGCCATTCCCGCGAAACCAATGGCCTGCATGCGGATCCGCCCGAACTTTGGAACTGCCCAGATTCCAAGTAGGAAACCGAAGAGGAGGAACAGATCGATTGCACCGCTTCCCCTGACGTCCGCCAGGTCGTGAGTGATGGCGCCACCTGTCTGGCCGGAGATATCAATCGCGCTCAGGATAATCGGCGTGAACAGTCCAACGCCATAGGTGGCGATATCCATCAAGAACCACGGGACGGCGACAAGCACTGTGCGGGCGCGTAGGTGTGCGAGAATAGATTCGCAACCCCGGGCGCTCGTGCCGGCGCAAGGGAAGTTGTGAGCCTTTGACCTCCGGCATTGTCGGTAAGTTCCAACACTGTCTCACGTTGCTCCGGCAGGATCCGGACGAATGCCTGTGCCGCCTCCGCAAATCTGCCTCGAGATATCAACCAATGAGGACTATCTGGTTCCGACATGCGTAACAAAAAAAGAGAAGGGCAATCACGCCTTCGGTGGCGAGGAAAAGTCGCCAGCTCTGTGCGCTGTTCACAGTTTTAAGCAGCGCCAGAGAAATCGCAGCCGCCAGTAACATCCCGACCGATTGACAGGCAATTGTGGCGACCATCAATCGCGCGCGACTGCGCTTAGGCAATACTTCCGAAACGTAACTGCCGCTAACGGGGAAATCGACGCCTATCCCCACCCCGACGAGAAATTGCCCAACAAACAGTATCACGGCTCCATTGGCTAACGCGCTGACTGCCGCGCCGACGCAAACAATTATCATGTCGGCCAGCATCAACGGTTTTCGACCAAGGTGATCGGCGATTGGCCCGCCAAGTCCTGCCCCAAAGACAGCACCGAGCACCAGGCTTGCGCCGATAAGACCAACCACATCGGGCCGGAAGTGAAACTCAGCGATAACGAACGGCATCGCCACGCCAAGAACGAAAATAGCGAAGCCATCAAGCAACGTGCCGCCGGTCGAGAGCGCCCAGAGCCTTCGCTGGATGGGTTTCAGCGCCGACGCGTCCAACAGCAGCGTCAAGCGTTGCGATAGCGTGATTTCAGCCAATGTTACCGCTTCTTGTGCCGGTGCGATTTCTCAGGCCCCGCCGCCTGATGATATTGGCGGCGAATTTCGGCCAGGTTCACGGTTGGCTTGGGCAATTGCATGTCCATCTCTTCCATCTGCTGGACGATGATCTGCGAAACAGCCAAATCGCGGAACCATTTGTGATTTGAAGGAATGATGAACCAAGGAGCATAATCGGTGCTCGTTTTGGTAAGCACATCCTCGAATACCTGCGTGTAATCGTTCCAGTAGGCGCGTTCCTTGTAGTCCGATTCACTGTTCTTCCACTGGCGAGTCGGGTCATCCAGTCGCTTCTTGAACCGCGCAAGCTGTTCGTCTTTCGAAATGTGCAGGAAAAACTTGAGAATACTGGTGTTATTTTGCCTGGCGATTAGCTGCTCGAAGTCGTTGATTTCGTCGTAACGCTTCGACCAGAGTTTTTCCGGCACCAAGCCGTGAACCCTTGCCACCAGCACATCCTCGTAATGTGAGCGATTGAAAATCACGACTGAGCCTTTGGCGGGCATGTGCGGGTGCACGCGCCAGAGAAAATCGTGCGCCAGCTCCTCCTTCGTTGGTTGTTTGAAGTTCGCGCAGATGCAGCCCTCTGGATTCATCCCACTAAAAACGTGGCGGACTGTGCCGTCCTTGCCGGCGGCATCGAGTCCCTGCAACACAATGAGAAGCGAATGATTATTCTCAGCATACATCTTGTACTGCAATTCCTGCATCTTCTGCAGGTTCTCCTGAATCTCTGGCAAAGCTGACTTGTGCGACTCATGTTTACCGTGGTAGCCGGGGTCGAAATGTTTTAGCCGAATCTTGGATCCCGGCTTTACGACAAGTTTTTTCCAATAATTGGACATCGTTAATGTTCTCTTCTTCTTGAGTTACCGCGCAGTCTTTTGCCCCGCTGTCATGGGAAATCGAAATGGCTGGAAAAGCGATTTGTTCCACGACCGGGCTGGATCCAGAATTTGATAAAGCCCGAGCTTCGTCACATCCTGCACTATCATCCAAACCAAATTGTAGCCCCAAACAAAACCGATGATTCTCCATGAAAGCGACGGTACGAGCCAGCCCTGGCTACACATCAACACCGCAGCGATCTGAGTTGCGACAATTGCAAAGAACAGCTTGGAGCTTGGGTACGGTGGCTTCCAAAAGATCCCACGCGTTCGAGTGACAAATAACAAAAGGTGACCACCCGCAACAAGTTGCAGGAACATCATCGTCTGCAGCTGTCGATGGTCCAGGTGGTGAACCGTGTCGCCGAGGTAAAGCAAACCAAAGCTTTGCATAACTCCAAGTAATCCCAGGACCGACGAAATCACTAACACGCGATCCAACTCCCATTTTACCGGTTGCGGCGGCACGCTGGCATTGTCAAAAGCGATAGTCATAATGGGTACGTCGTCCAGAAGAGCTAGCGCGATAAGCATGATCGCGGTGAGCGGAAAGAAATGGTAGTAGATCGACGCCAACACCACAAAGACCATGATTGCAATGGTCATGGCGATCCGGTATAACACATAGCTCATCATCCGCTCGAAGATGCGCCTGGCTTCCGCGATCCCTTCGATAATCACCGATAGACCTGGTGCGGTCAGAACCAAAGCCGCGGCCGCCCGAGCTGCTTCGGTCGCTCCGGAAACAGCGATCCCCACGTCTGCTTGCTTAAGTGCTGGGGCGTCATTGACCCCGTCGCCGGTCATCCCAACGATGTGACCGTTCTCCTGCAATATTTTTACGATGGCGTATTTATGTTCTGGGAAAACTTGAGCGAAACCGTCGGCTTCATTGATTTTTTCAACAGCATCCAACGGGATTTGTCCTTTTGTAACATCACCTGGAAAAAGTTCCGTCGCCGGCTGGATGTTTGGGCCCATGCCTAGTTCCGATGCGATCTGCCGGGCAATGGCGACATTATCGCCGGTGACCATCTTCACCTTAACGCCGTACGCGCGGGCCCTTGCTATCGTGCTCTTGGAATCGGGTCGGGGGGCATCAAGCAGCGGAAGAATTCCCTGGAATGTCCACTGGCCATCGCCGTGAGCGACAGCAACACCAATAGTGCGGTAGCCGCGACTGGCCAAACTGTTCACCGTTTCGCTTGCTTTCTCGAGATCAGCGCCAGAGAGCTTTGCAAGCGTGAGAATGACCTGCGGCGCACCTTTGGTAACCCGAAAAACTTTACCAGACGCATCTTTGATCGTTGCCTCAGTCCGTTTGTTCACCGGATCAAAGGGAACATAGTTTTCCTGTTTATAGCTGTTAAGTATCGAGGGGTCTTTCAGGCCAGCCAGTACTGCGAGATCGATCGGATCGTTGTCCGCTGCGCGCGAAGCTAGGGACGCCATTAGAATCAATGTTGTTGCGTCGGTTCCGGACCAGGGTTCTGCTTCGCCAAGGGTTAACTTGTTCTGCGTCAACGTGCCGGTCTTATCGGAGCAGAGGACATCGACACCTGCCAATTCCTCGATCGACTCCAGTCGGGAAACGATTGCCTTGCTCCTGGCCAGCATCCGTGCGCCCAAGGCCATTGTCACCGAGAGTACGGCAGGCATCGCCACTGGCACTGAGGCCACCAAAAGGATGAGAACGATTTCGGCCAGCCTTAACAATGCAACGCGATCGTAGTGGCCTCGCATATCGGAAAGACGGCTGGCCACCAGAATTGCAACCAGGACCAGCGCCAGAATGATCAAGAAGTTGCCGATCCTCATCACAGCTCTCTGGAAGTGGGAAACGCTTCCGGCGGCGGCGACTAACTTTGCGGTTTGTCCAAAGAATGTATTCGCTCCAGTCGCCGTAACTATTGCAATCATTTCTCCCTGTTTAACGACAGAACCCGAGTACGCATCCTCGCCGGACTTTTTGGTGACTGGCAGCGATTCCCCTGTGAGCGCCGATTGATCTATGCTGACGTAATCGCCTTGAATGAGCTTGCAGTCGGCAGGGACAACATCGCCAAGGTACAAGCGAATGATGTCTCCCGGCACAAGCGTTTGAGCGTCGACTTGCTGCCATTTTCTATCACGAAGCACGCGCGCTTTCAACGCAAGGGAGCTCTTCAAGGCATCGAGGGCGTTGGAAGCTTCGTGTTCTTCCCAGAAGCCTAACAAGGCATTGAACAACAGCAGCGAGGCAATAATTGTAAAGTCGCCCCAATCTCTTACCACTAACGCCATTAAGGCAGCCGCCTCGATCATCCACGGGATTGGGCCCCAGAAATAGGTGAGAAGAGCTGAAAGAGCGCTTTTCTTTTCTTCCGCCAGCGCGTTTGGCCCGTACTTTCTCAGGCGTTCCTGTAATTGGACCGGATTCAAACCGGTCTTCGGATCGGTCCCGAGCTTCGCCAGAATCTCGGCTGTGTTCAAACTGGATGATCCAACGATATTTGACCCCGGCATACCAACTCCTCGACCGTTTTCGTAGCAGGAGGTGATAACTTGTCGCGCAGGGGAAGACTAGAAAAAAGAGCGAGAGCAAAACTGGCGAAACGCACCCACAAGCTCGGAGCGCTTAGAGCGCTTTGTAATCGACGCTGATAGTGCGATAGACGAGTTTGTCGTGTTGCGCTGAAAAATAAAAGAGCTCCAGCATCGTCGAGCCAACCATCCACTGGTAACCAACCAGCGTCTGAATGACATCGGTATCGTTGCCGCGAGAACGCGAAACCAATTTTCCCGTCCCGTACTTCTCGTCGAAATATTTGCGGATTTCTCCCATGCGCTGGTTGTAGCGTTCGATCGACCAGTCCGCGTACTCATATTGTAGCTCCACTGCTACAAGCGCTCTCTGCTTGAAAGTAAACACGGTGCGCTTTAGGCCGGGATGAACAAGCCCTTCTACAGTCCAGACGTCCCGGTTCTCTCTTTTTTCGCGCGAGCTGATTTTCGCCTTGGCGCCGTGCAGCACCGCTTCCACACGCGCCATCGAGTCGTTCCAACGAAAGCCGAACGGCGGCACCAGTTCATCAATCGGAAATCCGTGCGGCGCAAAAAGCAAAAAAGCGATCAGCCCAGATAGAAGCATTCGGCACATCAGGGGCCGGTTACCATTGCCGATACAGTTCTCCTGCCGGCTCGTCATTTCCGCGTCGATTGGCTGCATTTTCGATTCGCCGAGCGCTCCGTCTGGCATTCTGCGGGCGGGAAAATTGCGCCTGCAGATGATTTCGGTCAACTCGGGAGTGCCGCACAGAAGGACATCATTCGTAATTAGTGGCGGTCACGCGGCGTGCCGAAATCGCTCGGAATAATAATCATTTTTGTCTTTTCTCGGACACGCCCGTTTCAGTTTTTTAGTCAAGAAAAAATTTTTCGCGGCAATGAAAAATAAAATTCATTTTTTTCTTGTCGATTTTGAAAGTGATTTCTAATCTCAAGCCCGCTGGCGAAGACGGGAGCAAAGCGCATGTGAATAAGTTGTGAACATTTCTGAGAAAGTTTAGCAGGCAAGAATGAAAAACACTAGAAACTCCCCGAAAGAACAGGCGAGTGCGCACGCGCCAAAGGTCAAAACGAAAGCAACGTTGATGCGCGCATCTGTCCGTTTTCCCTCGTATTTACACGGTTTTGGCATTTTTGTTTCCCATTACCCCGGCGCATCACGCTGGGAAATAGCTTCTTCTCACCCTGTTTTGCCCGAGCAATGTCCCGCGGCACCAGTGACTGTGGCATTTGTGTAACACTGTTAACAACTCTGCTATGGACAAGAAATGTGCGCAGTTGTGGCAGCGATTGTCGGCTGCGCTCAAGCCGCAGATCAGCTCCGATAGTTTCAATCGCTGGTTTTCCGGTGTCGAGTTGATCGAGGCCAAAGACAAGTCGTTAACGATTGGCGTTCCAAACAACATCTATCAGTTTTGGATTGAGAGTAATTATATGCCGGCGTTGCACACCGCGATCCTCACCACGTTTGGCAGCCCGAGGTCGGTAAAGTTTTGCTCCCCGTCAGGACCTGGCACACAAACATCTCCGGCGGACTCCGCGCCTCTGAAAGAAGCGTTGCAGGACCCACCGAGCAACCCCAAGCCAGGGACAACAGTGCCCGGGCTAAATCCACGCAACACATTCGAATCTTTCGTGGTCGGCCCGAACAACGAGATTGCGCACGCGGCAAGTCTTGCTGTCGCGCAGGCGCCGACCCGCACGTACAACCCGCTGTTCGTTTATGGCGGGGTCGGTCTTGGCAAGACGCATCTGATGCAGGCCATCGGTCAGTACGTTTGGGCGAAGAAGAAAAACATGAAAGTGATCTATGTCTCGAGCGAACTCTTCATTAACGAGTTCATCGACGCGATCCAGCACAGTAATCTGGTTAAGTTTCGGAAGCGTTATCGCCAGGCCGATCTCCTTTTGATTGATGACATCCAATTTTTGGGCGGCAAGGAACGGTCCCAGGAGGAATTCTTTCACACATTCAATACGCTTTTTGACGGACACAAACAGATTGTCCTATCCAGCGACCGTCCGCCCTCGGAAATCGCAAATCTGGAACACCGCCTGGTTTCACGGTTTGAATGGGGACTTACTGCCGAGCTTCAACCGCCAGACATCGAGACCCGCCTGGCGATCCTGCGAAAAAAGGCTGACAGCATGCAGATCAAATTGCGGGACGAAATTCTTCAATTCCTCGCCAGCCGCATTCGCACAAATGTGCGGCGGCTGGAGGGCGCGCTCATGCGGGTAGCCTCTTTTGCATCACTAAGCGGCAAGGAACTCACGCAGGAAGTTATCGAGCATTTACTGAAGGACATTTTGCAGGAAGAAGGACGGCATTCCATCACGATCGAACAAATTCAGCGGCGGGTGGCTGAACATTTCGATGTGCGCGTGGCCGACATGACAAGCAAGCGGCGACCGGCCAGCATCGCCTTTCCGCGACAGGTGGCGATGTATCTGGCGCGCGAGCTCACCAAGGCGTCCTTGAATGAAATTGGCGAGGCCTTTGGGGGGCGCGATCACGGCACCGTCTTGCACGCGTGCAAATTGGTAAAGAAACGGATGGTGGAGCAGGACAACATTCGCCAGACGATCTCCTTCATTGACAGTTCTCTGCAAAGATAGCCCGCTTCACTCGAACCGCCCGGCCGACTTAGGTCAATCGCCCCTACCTGCGTTTATAACGGAGAGAGAGATTGCGGCTTGCCGAATAAAATCGAAGGCGTTACATCTTAAACGCTTCTGTCCATCATGAAATTTAGCGTTACGAAAGAAAAACTGCTCGAAGGTCTGCAACAGGTACAAAACGTCGTCAGCACTCGCACCACCCTTCCAATCCTTTCAAATGTTTTGCTGCAGGCTGGCGAAGACGAAATCCATCTCACAACGACCGATCTTGACGTCGGCGTGCGCGGCAGTTGCGAAGCGCACGTCGATAAAGCAGGAGCGACTACTCTCCCGGCGCGGCGTCTTTTCAACATCGTTCGCGAACTGCCTTCGAGTGAAATCCAGGTCGATGTGGACGGAAAAAATGCAGCTTCGATCCGCAGCGGTCAAAGCTTCTTCAAAATTCTCGGACTGCCTGAAGACGAATTTCCGCCTTTGCCGAAATTCGACGAAGCGAAAGTGGTCACTATCCGGCAGAAAGATTTGCGCGATGGCCTGCGCAAAACTTCCTATGCTATATCGACCGATGAGACTCGCTACGTGCTGAACGGCGTTCTGTTCAGTTTCAAAGACAATAAGCTTACGCTGGTGGCAACGGATGGGCGGCGGCTGGCCATGGCGGAAATCGAATTGGAATTCCCGCGCAGCCACGAAGCGGACCTGATCATTCCGACCAAAGCGGTGACAGAATTGCAACGCCTGCTTACCGACGACGGCGACGTCAAAGTGAGCATGGGCAGTGGCCAGATCGCATTCGATCTCAACAAAACGCTGCTCGTCTCAAAATTAATTGAGGGCAATTATCCAAACTACCGGCAGGTCATTCCGGGCGAAGCAAAAGAGCGAATAAAACTCGAGCGCGAAATGTTTCTGAACTCGCTGCGGCGCGTTTCGCTGCTGGCCAGTGACAAATCGCACTCCATCAAACTGAATTTCAGCAAGAACAACATCGACATAACCGCCAACACGCCGGAAGTAGGCGAAGCGAAAGAATCACTCGCTGTCGCCTACAAAGGTCGCGAATTTTCCATCGCGTTTAATCCGGAGTTTCTGATGGCTCCATTGCGTGCGCTGGCTGAGGACGAAGTGTTCCTCGATCTCATCGACGAGATGAGTCCGGGCGTTTTGAAGATTCAGACGCCGTTTCTGTACGTGTTGATGCCGATGCGCATCAGCTCCTAAGATACGTTACGAGACCCGCCGGCGCGGCATCGCCGATTGAATCATCATTAATTCGGTGACGTTCTCCGGCGTCAGCAAACCGACCAGACGTTTCATGCTGTCGAGCACCGGCACTGCCGGGCAGTTGCATTCCTGCATGATCCGGAATGCGTCTTCGAAACGGGTTCCCGTGGTTACGGTAGGAATGTCGCGGCGCATTACATCGCCGACGGTCAGCGTCGGATCGTTCTTCCTTAACGCTGCGATAAGATCCTGGCGGGTGAGCACGCCGGTAACGGTACCCGTGTCGTTCACAACTGGAAAATCGTGCTGCGAAGTCGCAAGCAACGCGTCTACCGCTTCCTGCAGACTGGCATTTTCCAACAGTGTGCGGAACTCCCGCACCATCGCGCTGGAGACTGGAAACCGGCGGGAGACATCTTTCATTTGCGCCAGGGCCGCCTCCTGCGACGCGCCGATATAAACGAAAAGCGCGACAAAAATCAGGAATGGATTCCAAAGCAGCCCGAGGAAACCAAAGACGAAAGCGAATCCCTGGCCAACAGTGGCGGCGACCTGCGTGGCGCGCGCGTAACTCATGCGCGTGGCCAGCAGCGCGCGCAACACGCGGCCGCCATCCATCGGAAATGCCGGAAGCAAATTAAAAAGCACGAGCATGATGTTGATCGTCATCAATTGCGCGATGAGGCCGCCGCCTTCGACTGTCGAAGGATTGAGCAAGGCTTGCGCTCCGCCAGCTACAAACAGACCGAGCGCGATTACCACATTCACCAAGGGCCCAGCCACCGCGATGATTAATTCCTGCATTGGCTCCTCCGGCATACGTTCCAGTCGCGCGACTCCGCCAATCGGCAACAACGTGATATCCGGCGTATTAATCCCGAACGCCTTCGCAGCGAATGCGTGACCGAATTCATGCAGCACGACGCACAGAAAAAGGAGCAGAACAAATATAACGCGGCTCGCCGCCACGGCCGAACCGCCTTGCGCGTAATAGCCGAACGCCAGCCAGACGATTATCAGCAAAAACGTAATGTGAATCCGCAATTGAATGCCAGCGATACGGAAGATTGGGAGAGACCAGCCCATTTACGCCAATCTGCTTTGCTATTGCATCGCGCGCCAGCACCGAATAGGTGGCTTGGACAGTTGAGGCATTCGTGTGATCAGTGATCCGTGACCGGTTAACGGACCTGCTGATCACCGTTCACTGATCACTGACTAAGCGGCAATGGAAAGTTTCGACGTTGCAATCGTCGGCGGCGGCCCGGCTGGGTCGAGTTGTGCATCGTTTTGTGCGCTGGCCGGTCTGCGCACGCTTGTTCTTGAACGGGAAAATTTTCCGCGGGAAAAGGTCTGCGGCGATTGTTTGAATCCATCGTCTTGGCCGGTGCTGGAGCGCCTCAATCTCGCGCAACAGCTCCGAGATTTGCCGCATTCCAAGCTGGACTCGGTCGAGTTCATCGCGATCGGTGGCCATAAAGCGCTTGTCGATCTTCCGACCGGCGTCGAGTGCGAATTGTCGGTGAAACGCAGTCTCTTTGACGATCTGCTGCTAAATCGTGCTCGTGAACTCGGCGCGCATGTTCGCGAGGGCACAACGGTCACAGCCTTGGCGAACAGCGGGAATTGGGAAATTGAAACTGATATCGGCGAAAGCTTTTCTGCGCGGACACTGATCGGCGCAGACGGACGCAATTCTACCGTCGCGCGATTGCGCAGTTTACTGCCGCAGCCGACTCGTGAACGCGTGGCGTTGCAAGCGCATATCCCGTTGCCGCAAAATTTTGGCAGGCGCGTTGTTTTGCAATTCCTTCGGGAAGGTTACTCCGGTCAAGCGCCGGTCAATGAGACGGAGTTGAATCTTTGCCTGGTCGGCACGCCACCCACCATTCCCAAATTGCGCCAATGGGCGGAACACCATTTCGAGATCGCCGCTCATCAAGCCTGGCGCACGATCACGCCACTTACGCGTTCCCCAGTTCCTTGCGCACACAAAAATCTGTTATTCATCGGCGATGCCGCGCGCGTGGTAGAGCCGTTTACCGGCGAAGGAATTTACTACGCCCTCCGCTCTGGGGAACTGGCAGCCGATGCGATCGCGAAAATCAATCGGGGCAAGGATCGGCAATCAGCTTTGCGCGAATTCACTCGCGCTTGCGACCAAATGTATCGGGGGAGGCTCTGGATTAATCGACTGGCGCGCGCGGCGGTTTTGTCACCGCGTATCGGATCGTTCTTTATTCAGGCCGCCCGAATTGATCCCTCGATATTGAAGCTTCTCACCGCGAAAATCGTTTCGCCGGAGTTGTAGCCGCGGCCCTATGGGCCGTCGGAGCATAGACGTACCGCAGGCACGTTGCTACAGTGATTGCCGCGCCGCTTTTACCGTGTTCGCCATCAACATCGCAATGGTCATCGGTCCGACACCGCCCGGAACCGGCGTGATTGCGCTGGCTCTCTTGGACACTTCGTCAAAGGCGACATCGCCCACCAGGCGATAACCGCGCTCACTGGTTGCCTCTTCAACGCGATTAATACCGACGTCAATTACGACCGCGCCGTCGCGCACGTGATCGGCTTTGAGAAATTCTGCGCGGCCAATCGCGGCCACAAGGATATCCGCCGAGCGGGTAATCCCCGCGAGATCGCGGCTGCGCGAGTGGACAACCGTGACAGTGGCGTTCGCGTTCTTGTTTTTCTGCATGAGAAGCAGAGCCAGCGGTTTGCCCACAATCATGCTGCGGCCAAGAACCACGACGTGTGCGCCATCGATTTTGATTTCGGTTTCGGTAAGCAAACGTTGCACGCCGAGCGGAGTGCACGGCACAAAGCCGCTGGGATCGTCGAGCACGAGTTTTGCGACGTTTTCCGGATGAAATCCGTCCACGTCCTTGCGCGAGTCGAGCGCGCGCACGATCGCTGCTTCGTCAATGTGCTCGGGGGGCGGCGATTGAACCAGGATGCCGTGAATGTTGGAATCGCGATTGAGTTCTTCGACGCGCCCAAGAAGCTCCGTCTGTGTGATCGAAGCCGGCAGCTCGAGCTTCACTGAGTGCAGACCAAGCTCGCGGCACATCTTGTCTTTCGAGCGGACATAGGCGCGCGAAGCTGGATTGTCTCCAACGAGAACGACAGCAAGACCCGGGGTGACGCCTTTTGCTTTTAGTTCCGCAATTTCACGGCGAAGATCGACGTACACTTTCTCAGCAATTGCACGTCCATCGATTAGCTTTGCCATGTGCGGAACGTAAATGCCTCACCGCATTTCAACCAGCGTCATCATGGCATCCTGCAAAGCGAGCCGTTCAGATTCAAATTGCTCGGCGGTTTGCGTCGATCTGACAATATGTGGCCGGTCGATCAGCACGCGGACTCTAGAAAAAGGTCGCGGCACGATAAATCGGTCCCAACTTCCCAGCCGCCAGCAGCTCGAATATTCCAAATTCATCGGCAACACTGCCGCACCCGATTTCTGCGCCAGAAAAATTATCCCCGGACCAAGTTCGTAAGCTGGACCGCGCGGACCGTCGGGAGTGATCACCACGTCGCGACCGGACGCGAGCACTTCGGTGAGCTGAAGAATTGCGCTCGCTCCCAGTCGCGAACTGGAGCCGCGAATCACCTCGTAGCCATAACGTTGAACGCCGTCGGCAAGCAAATCGCCATCTCGGCTGGCGCTGATCAGGGCGGCGCCATGACGTTGCGGAAAGAAACGCCGCAAAACTAGTGGGAAGATTAGCAATCGATTGTGCCAGAGCGCTCCGATGTAATTTTCAGTGACCGGTCTGTCGACGATGCCTGCACGGTCGTCGATTTCATAACGTAACGTGCGCGCCCAAAGCTGCAGCAAGCGAAATCCAAACGCGATCAACCATCGCGCAAGCCTGCCTTCGATCTTCAACTTTCCTTTCGCGAGCTTTTCATTGAGACGCTTTTACGCCCCCAACGGTATGCGCGCGGACTAGGCAGCCCAATTTGGTCAAGAATGCGCCAGACGACTGTGTCCACGACTGCAGTTAACGAAGCAGGACGACTGTAGAACGATGGAATAGCCGGAAGGACAATCGCTCCGGCTTCGAGCAGCGTGACTACATTGCGCGCGTGAATCAAATTCCACGGTGTCTCGCGAGGCACGACAATCAATTTGCGGCGTTCCTTCAAGAAAACATCGGCCGCGCGCAGGAGCGCGCTGTCGCTGGAACCGGAAGCGATTCGCCCCAGCGTGGCCATCGAGCAGGGCACAATCACCATCGCATCAAAGCGCGCGGAGCCACTCACGAATGGCACGTTCATGTCATTTTCAGAATGCTGTAAAACGCTCGGAGGAACTTTGAAATCATCGAGCTCCTGTTTCGCAACCTGCCTTGCGGGCGCGCTCATGACGAGGTGGACCTCATGCGCGGCACCATCAATCTGCGCTAGCAACCTTTGCAGATAGATAGTCCCGCTGGCACCAGTGGCGGCGATCACCAGTTTCATTTCGACTAACAAATCACAACTCTTGCGTATGCTCTAGCTAAACGCGTCGATTAGAAAAGGACCAGCTTGTGCGAAGGAGAGCGCGATCTATGACGGCGTGGTTGACAATGTGCGCCATGCGCGGAGGTAAAAGCGGCGAGGGACCATGATTACTCCCACTCGACTGTCTTACGGAGTGCTCGTCGCTACAATCGCTTTGACGGGCCTTCTGCATCTAGGAGTACCGCTACTGGTTCTTTTGTTCTCTTATTTTGCATTGCGGCAGCTTTATTACCTTACGAAAAGAAAATGGCTCGCCTTGATCCTGTTTGGCGTCGTCGTGGCCGGAATCACGGCGGCAGCGGTGTACTTTACGCGCACTGCCATTCTTGCGCTGCCCGATGTGGCTGATACTTCGATTCCCTCAGCCAGCGCCTGGGCTCAAAAGCGCCAGATCGAATTACCTTTCACTGACTTCGAAAGTCTCAGACAAGCGGTGGTGGACACACTTGGTCAGGAAGCGCAGTACTTGCGAAACGTCGCTAATTTTGCCAAGAGCGCCGCGGCGGCGATCGTTTTCAGCATACTCGGCATCGTGGCAGCCGGGAGTCTGTTTTACAAGACCGGCCTTGATCCACACCGGGGCACACATCGCCTGAAGAACAACCTTTATTCGATTTGCTGCGATGAAGTATCAAGGCGCTTCCGCGATTTCTACCGCAGTTTCGCTACGGTCATGGGGGCGCAGCTCACGATCTCCCTGATCAATACCGCACTGACAGGGATCTTCCTGGTTGCAGTGCGTCTGCCGCATGCGCCACTGCTCATCGCGGTCACACTCCTTTGCGGCCTCGTGCCCATTGTCGGGAACCTGGCAAGTAACACGGTGATTGTTTTCGTCGCTTTGACGGTGTCCTTGAAGCTCGCTATCGCGGCCCTCGTGTTCCTCATTCTAATCCACAAGCTGGAGTATCTGTTAAACAGCAAGATCATCGGAGATCGGATACGAAATCCTGTTTGGCTGACGCTGATCGCGCTGATTCTTGGCGAACGACTTATGGGTATCCCGGGCCTGATTCTCGCGCCGGTGGTATTGAATTATTTGCGCGTGGAAATGTTGACGGTGGAAGTGCCAGCCCCCTCGGAAGCAGTTGGATCCTTGAATCGTTAAGTCGACGAACAGCTTTTCCATTGTAACGATTCAACTTTTACCCATTAGCGCTGGCGCACGTCATGAAAGCCGGTTTTCTTGAGAAACTCATCGAGCGACTCGGGCGCATCGGACCGGAAGAAGTGCAGAATTATTTTCTGCGCCTGGCGCAGGAGAAGGGTTTTCTGGAAACGGTTTTCAATGCCATCCAGGAAGGCATCATTGTCACCGATTCGAACGGCCGGATTACTTATCTAAACGAGGCAGCTTGCGCTCTGTTTGGACTGGAAGCGGCGGATGCAATTGGCAACCGACTCGAGGAACGTATTCGCGGTCTGGACTGGGAATCGCTTACGGAAAGCGGTGGACCGGTGAGTCACGACATGGAAATTTTTTATCCGCAAAATCGCTTCATCAATTTTTACATCGTGCCGCTGGTGATAGAGCACCGCGAGCCTTCAACCAGAATCGCTGATTCGGCCCCGACTGCAGCCGCAATCAATGACCGCGATAGGCCGGGATCAACAATGCCAGCCGCACCGGGCCAGGTTGGGCACGTCATGATCCTGCGCGATATCACTAAAAGCCGGCGTACAACCCAGCAAACTATCGAGTCGGAACGTTTGAATGCGCTGACGTTGCTGGCAGCAGGCGTTGCGCACGAGATCGGCAATCCGCTCAACTCGCTGCACATTCATTTGCAACTGATGGAGCGCACAGTCCAAAAGCTGCATGACGGCGCGAAGGGCGAACTTCAGCAATCGATCGATGTCGCCCGTTCCGAAGTCGACCGCCTGGATTCAATCGTCACCCAATTTTTGCGGGCAATCCGGCCGTCGCGTCCGCAACTCCGTCCAGAAAATCTAAACACAATAATCGAGGAGACAGTGCGCTTTTTTACGCCGGAAATTCAAGACCGTGACATCGTCGTCGAACAAGAACTGCGCTCGGATCTTCCTTTGCTTCAGCTTGATCGCGATCAGATGAAGCAGGCGTTTTACAACGTAATCAAAAATAGTGTCGAAGCCATGCAGCGCCATGGCATTTTGCGCATCCGTACCGATTTGGACGACACTCATGTTGTCATCAGGTTCGCCGATACCGGCGGCGGCATGTCGGCTGAAAACTTGAGTCGCGTCTTTGAGCCTTATTTCACAACCAAGCCGTCGGGCACCGGCCTTGGATTGCTGATTGTGCGCCGCATTGTGCGCGAGCACGGCGGCGAACTCTCCATTGAGAGCGGCCAGGGCAAAGGTCTGACCCTTACGATTCGCTTGCCGTACATCGACAAGCGCATTCGAATGCTGGAAGCAGGCGAAACCAAACCGGAGGGGTGAAGACAGAGTCGAATCGAGGGCGGACCTCTGCGGCGCGCCAGAAATCAGTAGTTTCCTTCGCAACGTTGCGAGGTTTAATGCGCTCGCTGAGTGCGACTACAGCTAACGCACCGCATATCGTGGATCTTTGACCTGCTTGCGAATGGCTGCGAACAGCCTCTTTATCCCGGTCAGGCTTACACGATTCGCGATTAATGATGGGATAAAGCCACCAGTGTCGGTGTATATGGAATAGGTGGCGCGAGTCTTGGTTACGCCCTCCGGTTCAAGCAGCCATTTGCCCTCGCAAAGTTTTACCCGCACTACGCCTTTCTGTTCTGGCGGTCCGAGTTCGTTCGCCGGCGACCAATGACTCATAAAGACCAGGCCATCAGGCGCGCGCCACGATTCCTTCCACACCCGCAGCGTATAATCGCGATCCGCGCAAACTTTCGGCGAGAGCCGCTGATAGCCAACGATTGAATCGCCTTCCTTTCTAATCAGACGGCACTCGGTCACTGAGGGCATGAACTTGGGATAATTCTGGAAGTCATCGATCACTGCGGAGACAGCCTGACTGGGCGCGTCAACCGGACCGACAGCTTTGAACTCCTTGAGCGGTGAACCTGGATGTGGACGGCAGTAGATCGCTACGTCGTTGTCGCGAACGGCCACCGTCCAGCCGCTTCCATTGGTCGATTCCTCAGCAGCGCAGAAGGCTGGCAAGCCAGCGAGAAAGGCCGACATCAGACCATAGAAAATCCGCTGACGCACGGGCGATGATACATGTTCCCAGCCCAAGCGCCATAGCCACCGCGCATCTTCCAAGAACTGTTCGCACCGCAGTAGTCCAGATAAATTCTTTGAATCTCAGTGCACTCTGCGTTCTCTGCGGTTAATCATTACTAGTTCCGCAGATATGAATTTACAGCCGACTGTTCTGGTTGTGGATGATGAGAAGCATACGCGCGACGGGTTGCGACGTTTGCTAGAGAACGATTACGACGTGTATGTCGCCGCCGATATTGCAGGGGCGACCGACGTACTTGAGCGCGAGCAGGTCGATGTGCTTCTCACTGATCTCCGCCTCGGCAGCGAAGACGGGATGGACTTGATCGATCGTGCTTTGAAAATGCCGCGGCCACCGATCTGCATCATGATGACCGCTTACGGCTCGGTCGACGTCGCAGTCGAAGCGATGAAACGCGGCGCCTACGATTTTGTCACCAAGCCGCTCAACCTCGACAAAGTGGAATTGCTGATCGCACGCGCAGTGCGAGGCCGAAAGCTTGAGCAGGAAAATCGCGCGCTGCGGCAACAAGTGGACGAACGATACGGTCTCGAGAACATCTGGGGCGATTCCGCGGCGTTGCATGAGGTACTGGAGACCATCAAACAGGTCGCGCCCTCCTCGGCTAACGTGCTTATCGAAGGCGAGAGCGGTACAGGCAAAGAGCTTGCCGCGCACGCCATTCACAATTTGAGCCGGCGCAACAAGGCTAAATTCGTGGCGGTGCATTGCGCGGCGCTGTCGCCGCAGTTGCTCGAGAGCGAGTTATTCGGTCACGAGAAAGGTGCGTTCACCGGCGCGCACGAACGGCGGATCGGCCGATTCGAGCAGGCCAATGGCGGCACGCTTTTCCTCGATGAAGTGGCGGAAATCGATCCGAGCACTCAGGTGAAATTGCTGCGCGTGATCAGTGAGGAACGCGCTTTCGAGCGGGTCGGAGGCAATCAAACGTTGCGCGCCGATGTGCGGCTCATTGCGGCCACAAACAAAAATCTTGAGCAACTCGTGCGTGAGGGAAAATTCCGCGACGATCTTTTCTTTCGGCTCAACGTGGTGCGCATCACCATGCCGCCGTTGCGTGACCGAAAAGAAGATATTCCAATTCTGGTGCGCGGATTTTTGCGTCACTTCTGCCAAGAGAACAATAAGCCGCTTCTCGATCTTGCGCCGGATGCGATGGATGCGCTGCTGACTTACGATTGGCCGGGCAACATTCGCGAGTTGCGCACTGCCATCGAACATGGCGTCGTGATGGCGACAGGTCCGAAAATTACATTGCGCGATCTGCCGATGGCCGTGCGCCAGGCAGCAATCGCAAAGTTGCCCGACGGCGTTTCACCAAGTGAGGCGTTCGGCGAAAAAACTAGCCCGCTCGATCTGCACGAGACAGAAAGAAAATTGATTGCCCAGGCGCTTGCAGCCACGAATGGCAACGTCACCGCTGCAGCGAAAAAGCTCGGCATCAGCCGCCGAACGCTTCACCGCAAAATCAACGAAATGAATGCTGCTAAAGCGGAAGCGGAAATCAACGAGGATCGAAAATAATTTTCGCCTCTCTCGCCGGCACGCTTTAAGCATGCGGAGTCCCGCAGTTATCCTGTGCAACCCCCTACGCTCACGCAGCTCGCAGGGTTGAGGCGTGGCCTAACGGGAAGACGAACATTATTTCGGTGCCGCCTCTTTTGGCGCGCGCGGGGCAACCAGTTTTTGGAAGCGCGCATCGTTCCTTAGCGGATCGAACATGGGGTCGAGCCGAAGCAGCGCGGGAGTGAGCGGTACGTTTTCAGGCAGTGGACCCGCGCACGGTATCGAGAGTAGTTTGTCTAAGGCTGCGACCGCGCGGTCGGTTTCGCCTGTTTGGGCCGCCACTCGAGCGAGGATCTGGATCGGAACGGCACCGACTAATGCATCTATATCGATCCGGAGCGTGGCCATGGCTCGTTCCGTCAAAGCGAACGCGGCGGCCTTATCACCGAGGCCCGCATTAGTTAACGCGAGAATTTCGATCAGACTATAGTTTTCCGGTTGTTCTTTGAGCAAAGATTCAAGTTCGGTGCGTGTCTGCCGCCAAGTTAGTTTGGCATCAGTGAGGTCTCCGCTTACCTCTTGCGCCCAGCCTAACCAAAAGCGCAGTCGGCCATTGATGTAACCCAACGCTGGGTCAGGCTGGGCTAGGATCTCCTTTAGCCGAGTGATCATTTGTGCAGGATGACGCTCCAGAATCGCTTGATAAACTTGTGCTTCCAAGGCCTGGGTGTCAGCAGCCACTGGGCGGAGCGGAGCGAGAAGTACCGCAGCAGTTGGCAGGTCACCTTGGGCCTGCTTGATAGCCGCCTTGGTTGCGAGCGTGTCCACGTCGCCCGGTGTGATGTTAAGAACTTGATCGAGCTTTCGAAGCGCATCATCGAAGCGGCGAAGGGCGATATAGGAGATTGCGTGCTGGGTGAGCAGGTACCCGTTGCGCGGGTCAAGCCGCTCCGCTTCGTTGAAGTACGCTTCGCTCTGGTCCCATTGGCCTCGCCTTCGCGCGACGTAGGCGAGTGCCGCAGGGATCTGACTGCTATTCGGCAGGAACTGACGTGCCTGCTCAAAGTAACGCACAGCGGTGTCGTAATCCTTTTGGCAAGAGTAGTGGTAATAGCCCATCGCATGCAGCGCTTCGCCTAACTTGGGCTGAAGAGCGAGCGCGGTTTCGGCTGCCTGCCGCGCTTCTTCACGCAGGGCTGGTGTTGGTTGAAGAGACTCTGTGAGGTAACCGCGCGCATCAATGTATGACAGCAGCGCCCAACTCAGGGCGAATTTTGGGTCCAGGCGCACCGCTTCTCTGAGATATCTCTGAGCACTAAGGGCGTTGGCGGCTGTGTTATCGGTTCTCAACGTACAAGCCAGCCCACGCAAGTAGGCATCGTAGGCTTCAAGATTGTCCGTCGGTTTGGCGGCGATCACTTGCTGTTCGCGACCGCTGATGTGCGCTTGCAACTGGTCGGCGATGGCTTTTGCCACTTCACTCTCGACCAAAAAGATGTCGGTCAGTTTGCGGTCAAATGTCTCGGCCCACAGATGGGAATCGTTGGCCGTCCCGATTAGCTGCACGTTCACGCGCACGGCATCGCCGCTCTTTTGAACCCTTCCTTCAAGGATATGGGTGACGCCTAGTTGCTTTGCGACCTCACGCAGGTTTTTCGGCGCGCTCGTATAATGCTGTGTCGATGTGCGGGAGATGACCTTCAAATCGGCAATCTTGGATAAGCGCATCAGAATCTCGGCCTGGATGCCATCGGCGAAGTAGGCATTGGCCTTCTCGTTGCTCGAATTTTCGAAGGGAAGAATGGCGATGCTCTTCTCGGGGATAAGGGCCGCCGCGTTGCTAGCTGTTAGCTCAGCTACCACTCTGGTTGCCGGCGCCGGTGCTCTACGGAAAAAAATCAAAAAAACTATAATCACCGCAACGGCGGCCACAGCTAAAGCAACCAAAAGCAGGAACCTCGGCAGCAGTCGAGGAGCCCTAATTGGACGGACGCTAACGCCAGCCGCACGTTTTCGTCTTCTACGTGTGAGTTTCTCAGGTACCTGCGAATTGCCGAGATCATCTTTGTAGAGATTAAACAGATGCAGGTGTAGTCCGTGTTTCACCTCACACTCGCCCAAGTCGTGCAACCACGATTGCCAGTGGCGATATTGGGCTAAATCTTCCGCAACATGCGCGGACAAAAGAATGTGTCCGGCATCACCGCAATCAAGCACTCGCTGCGCGATATTGATTCCCGATCCTGCAAAGCTCGTTTTATCATTAACGTCGGTGGTTCGATTGACGGGGCCACTGTGAACGCCCATGCGCAACCCAATATGGGGATGACCTTGCAGGATTCTGCTGATCTCCAAAGCGCAGCGCACCGGTTCCTCCAAATTGCCAAAAAAAAGCAACGCCATCCCGTCTCCCGTCGGCACTCGATCGAGTTTGCCGGTCGCTTCGGCCGATCGAAAACATTCGGTGCTGCGTACGATTTGATTTAATTCCTGGAGAAGTTCAATCTGCTCGTTGACAAGCAACTTCGAGTAACCCACTAAATCGA
>WNGK01000654.1_pt1 | contig 48615 bp, 57 predicted proteins | sample 5400601 | NCBI WGS metagenome assembly WNGK01 (sample SAMN13153376, study PRJNA577476) | soil metagenome | isolation source: 60 cm soil or saprolite under Garry oak tree replicate 1 | place: USA:California | collected 2016-06-15 | reverse complement strand
GAGGAGGTATTCTACCGGGCAGCTCCGGCCACCGGATGATTAATTCGCGCTAATCGAAGGTAGTTTGCTGTTCAAATCCTCCCCCTACGAATCTCAAGCGATAACGGAGGGCGCTTCGACTACGATCTGGACCATGAGATGGTTGCTCCCGATGAGCTCCCGAGGAAATTGGCGTAAGCTTCGGCCTCTTCTTCGACGCGTCTGCGGAGATGTGAGCCGAACTCGACGAAAGACTCGATGCTGAGAAACAGTTTGTCTTTCTGTGTCTTGGCTGACCAGACCCCACCCACCTTTCCCTTCACCAGTACCACGGCCGACACCCAACCGGCTTCTCGATACACTTTCTTGTGCTGTTGCTTGCTCGAAGTAAGGACTCGCCTATCACGTCCCGCCAAGTATACGTCAAAATTTGGGATCAGCCTTACAGGGTCTCTGAACTCTGACCTCAGGAGGGCATCAAGGTCATCTTTCAGCAGCCAACTTCTTCTGCCACAATATCCGACTTCTATCATCTTCTCAAGCATAGAATCCCAGGTTGGTTTTGCGTTAGTCGGGTCCAAGCCTGCCCATCGTGCAAATTCCATTCTGTCTGATGGACCGTAGACCCTCAAGTAACGTTCAAGCAACGTCCTCCTAGATTCTTCAGGCATTAGGGATGTTCTCCACGGTTTGAGCCAGTTCTTGGGCGAAACGAAGGTATTCTCGCCGCCTCTTTGGGGTCCGAAACAGAGTACTTCTTCGAAGGAGGCGGGGTGTAGTAGTTCGTTCCAGCTTGATTTCAGCAACCTCCTCAATTTGGGTCTCAGCTGCTTGGCAATTTCTTTCATTAGTTCTGACCTTGTGAGGGCCTTGCCCTCTAGGGCCTCGCGTATTGCGCGAGTAACAGTATCAAGGTCACTGTACGAGATGCCCTCGTACTTCATCCATTGTGTTTCCCTGTCTGTTGAAACTCTGCGGCGAGCACCCGCAAAAACATCGAGGTCTTCCTTAGGCACTATGTGAAGAGTTCCTCTCATGCACCATGTCTTAACGAGACTCGGGTGTTTCCACAAACCATCATGCATGTCTTCTTGCCCAAGCCCTTCAGATCTCGCCCAGAATTGGCCTTGGGCCGCTGACATGACTTGGGCATGGATTCCACACGCGGCCGCAACTTTTGTGAGCGGTCTTGACTCCTTATGATCCAAGTTATGGCGTTGAACCCTGAAAGCTAGAACGTTCTCAGCTGGCACAGTAAGGGTAGGATCCCTGTTACTCTTTACGATCCTTCCCTCTCGCCTTGCTCATGAATCATTTTCTGGCATAGGAGTGTCTTGTCGGGTCTCTGAAAGACTTGTACTGATTAAGATGAAGCCGGCGATGAAGAGTAAAACGCCGATTAGTTGCAGGGCCGTCGGTACGAACTTGCCAATCGCCAGCTCCGTCAGGAGGGTGAACGGTATAGAGAAGGACAAGCAAATTGCAGCGACAAAATTTGATCCTTCACGGGCGTCCCTCAAGGTTCTCATGCCAATTGTAACCAGTAAGTAACCCACGCCCATTACGAGGATTCCATTCAAAAATTGCAGGACTGCGTCTGAAAATTTCAAACTGACAAAAGGTGTCCACACTTCGGCCAGAAGTGCAAAACTAAGCAATTCCGAAAGGAGGCAAATGGTTATCGTAGAGATAGTCAAAAGAAAACCCGTAGCGACTAGCTTGGATTCGTAGCTTTCCAGATTTCTGGTTAGGATCGACCAGGGGTATAGATAAAATGCAAAACTCAATCCAGCGAATAATCCGAATGTAGCTCCGAATGCCGAATAGGTTGTCACCAGAGACAGGCTCGTTTGGCCTGATACGAGAATTATCCCGATGAACAGAAGTAAAGCTTTCAAAACGGCTGACCCGGCAGAAGTTCTGCGTCTCAGCAGGGTCACGCCGATGATTAGAGACCAGATGACGTAGGTGCTCTCGAAAATGAGAGATTGTGTTGCGACAATGTAAACGGTTGATAGAACGAATAAGATTGAATTCGCGCCCTTGAACCCACCTCCAAGAAGCGTGTACTTCTTCCGAAACAACGATAAGAGTCGCGACGAATTCTTTCCATCGCCTCTGAGAACGGGACCTCCGAAAGCCGCAGCCCTCACCAAGATTGTGAACCCAACGAATGCGAGCCCTCCTAGAGTATTGGCCAGTGCGATATCGATTGCGGGGAAAATAGAACCTGAAGAGAGATACGCATGTGCCGTTAGTCCCGTAATACCGTTGCCTATTCCAGCGCAAAGAGCTGCAAACATGATAGTTGCGGCCCCTTTGGGGGCAGAAAATGCAATCGCTGGAATCTTGGTAACACCGCGACGTTACTCAGAAGCAGATAAGAGAATATGAAGACTAGGAAGGTTGCAGTGGATATATTTCGGAAGTGCCAGCCAGCGTTTCACCGACTGCTTCTTCTCAGCCCACCCCACGACTTCCTGAATCTCCGTTCAGCCTGGGTGGCCGACCCGGACGGCAACCCGGTCAACATCACTCAACGCCGCAAGCACGACAATGCATGAGCGGCGTCAAATGCACTAACGTGCGGGGAACAGGGACAGGGAGGCAGCGAAACTCTGGATTCTTGAAAAAGGCGCTATAGGCATACTCGAGAGCACCCAGACCCCCCCACCGCAAAACGCTCTTCTCAACTAACCGACTTTCCACCTTCGATTGGCCTATCCACAAAGCAATCGGACTACCGCCAAAAAGCTAACGTGTCGTCAATGCGAACAGCGAAGACTGTTCATACGTCCCAGCCCCCGACGAAACATCAGGAGCAGGGCAGTCACGGCCACTTGAAACAGAGCCAAGGCTGCCAGAGCCAAACAAGGGAGCTTAGCCTGCATAATTGCAGTTTACGTTCTCGGAACATGCCCCCCGGTAAAGCCGACAAGGAGAAGCTAGACCCGGCGAACTAGGAAAAGATGAAGAATCTTTTTTTCACGCAAATCTTTTTTCGCGCGAAATCTTTTCGACCCCCCCGGGGCCTACTCCAATCTCCCGACAGACCCCCCAAGACCGCCCTTCAAACGGTCATTCTTGTGAATCCTCTGTGGAAAGCAATAGCTCCGATTGTTATCACGCTTCCTACTAGGAAAATGTAGAAGCCGGCCTGAAGGCCCCAGCTAGTCGTGAACGAGAAGACAGTCTGTGAACCGGTAAGCTGTCTGATGCAACCGTTGCCTTGACAGTTGAGAGTGAGCGCGTAACTGATCAGTCCCGGGTAGCCTATCAGGGCTCCTATGCTCGCTATCAGGCTCGTAGCCAGCAGCAAACGGTGAGCTGAGAAGCTACCTAGTAGCCCCATCACGACAGAGAATAGTACCAGTATGAGGATGATTGGGCTGTATGTCGCAAGGGCTTGGGAGAAGGCTGCGTTGACCCCTGCTCCTGGACTGTTGGATGGTTGAGTTGTTAGGCCCCAGAGAACACTGCTTGAGACAATTGGTGATGAGAGGGAGATGCCCCACCAAGGTTCGAAAACGCTCACGAGGGAGATTATGCTGGAGGCTATGCTGAGAAAGTTCATCCTGAACCCGCCGCTCACCTAGTCTGAACCTCCATCCGGATGCTTGAGGCAACAACCCGAGCGCTGGGATAATAAAACAAGGTTACTCACGTGGAATGTCGGCCGGACGATTAACCAGAAAGCAGAGACATACACCATTGGCTCACCGCGAACTGACTTGGGTTTCGTTTAGACCGGCTTCCCGGGTTCCTCGCAGTCGGTAGGGAGAGAAGCCCAGGCAACGTGATGCAAGAGGCGAGCCATGCTCGACCTAGATAGCGGACCCTCAATTATCCCTGGACTAGGAACATTGCAATTCCAATTACGATCGCCCCCGCAACTATCAGTGAGACGGCCAGGAGCCCTGTGCTAACGCTTGCTCGAGATTGGTAACCAAGAGTTTTCCGGATATAGACAGATGTGGGACGGACCGGTGCGTGCGTGCCATATCCGAACAATAACCCGATAACGAGCGCTCCGAAACCAAACAGAAATGTGCTATCTTGACTCTTGAACTGGTCGGGTGAATGAAACACCGAAGAGATAAGACGCGGACCAGCAGTCAAGGAAACCAAGAGAAGCAAGCCAGAGAAGACCGCCACCAACAATGCCAGTCGTAATACCAGTACGAGTCTTGCGGATGTTTTTCGCGCAGGTACTGGCCGTTGTGCCAGAGGCAACGATTAGACCGCCCTCTTCCTAAAACTCGAGCCAATCATTTGAGGTTTTCTATTTCTGCACGAACGTCCACACTAGAACCCTAAATCAGCTTTACAATGAGGCTGTTTCTCTTTGTGTCTTCATTTGGGCTGCGGGACCAGTGGGGCAACGTTTGCGTATTTGACGAGGACGGCTCGGCCCCAGCCCTTGTGGGCGAACTCGTCTGGTCCCGGCAGCTTGTCTATTTCGAACCATTTCGCTTCTGCCAGTCCGTTCCCCCCGATCACTTTCATAGAAGCCGGAAAGGCTAGAAAGTCGAAGATGAGGTGCCAGGACTTGTTGTCCCCGATGAAAGATTCCACGTCCACGAGTTTGAGAGTGGCACTCTCAATTCCCACCTGTTCTCGTAGTATCCTTTTTGCTCCCGCCTCGGGATGTTCCACATGGCGTAGCTCGTCGTTTGGCAGAAACCAGCCCGGCTGGTCGTCGTACTGGGAAGAATCACTGTATTTGACCAAAAGCGCAGAACTATGATGCAAGACTGCCACGTGGGAGACGATAGTGTGTTCTCGACAGGTCAAGGCTGAGTCAAGAGGGGAGCTCAACGAATATAGGAGTTGCTGAATTAGCAGAGGCCCATCGGGACGAAAGCTGGGTAGCGAAGGAGAAAATCGACAATTGGACGCCACGAGAAACTCCAATTCTGCCTACCCCTCGCTAGGCCCGACGTTGAAGGGTGTCATCTTTGACATGGACGGCACACTGGTCAGCACCCTTCCCCTAATCGTACACTGCGTCAACGAGATTATCGAGAAGTATCTGGGCCGGACGCTCACAATGGAAGAGGTCATGGCCACCTTCGGGCCTGCGGCCCGGGAAATCATTAGAAGATTCACCGGCCAGCTGGGGGAGGCTAAGAGTAAAGCGGCGATCGAAGACTACTACAGCTGCTATCGGAGGGAGCTACCGAAGAGGGCTCTCATCTTTCCGGGGATCGAAGAGCTTCTCGGGAAACTACGGGGGTCCGAGAGACGGCTAGCGGTCTTCACAGGAGTTGAAAGGGTCCTGATGGATATGACACTGAACAGCTTCGGCCTGACGAAATACTTCCATGTTCTAGTTGCTGGAGACGACGTTCAGAGAACCAAGCCTGACCCGGAAGGAGTCGAACTAGCCCTCAACCAGATGGGTTTGAACCCGAAAGAGTCATTGATGGTAGGTGACTCCCCGTCGGATATTCTTGCGGGTAAGGGAGCAGGTGTAATAACAGCCGCAGCTTTATGGAGTCCTGAGAACAGGGGAGACCCGACTCTGGAGAACCCTGACTTTCAGTTTCGAAGCGTGAGTGAACTCACCAGATTCTTCTTTCCCCAAGAGAGGAAGGAGAAGCCGGGTTTCTACTTCTCCCCAAACCTGGACAGGTAACCGCCACGGCGTTCAGACGGCTGCTCTACGAACCCTGCCAGAGATCCATGCTCCGCCAAGAGTCGAGAGCGCCATCGCCGGGACCAACATGATGAGAAGCCTAACCAGAAAATCAGTGCCGCTACTTGAGGCGGGGGCCGCTGTAGGTGTGGACCCCTCATTGGTAATTGCTATGGTGAATGGTGACTTGGGGTTCGATATCAGGGGCGCTTCCGTCCCTTTGCTTGGGTTCTGGGCGAGCAGGCCGGGGAGCAATACTAGGGCGACACCGGCCAGCCCCCAAAGCGCCAGGCTTACCGCAAGCCTAGCACCCCCCCTCCTTGTCCACATCGTCAGCTCGTCCTCCTCGGCGCTTCTCCACCTAGGCTAGGTCTATTGGTCAGCATAAGCCCACATCTTAGAACGAGCCGTACAGGCTTCAGAACGGGCGCATCCTCCAAACCCTCAGCGTCTCATTCCAAGAAACCGCGGAGGCGGTAATGCCGAAGACGAAGGCCATGATGTTGTGAACGGACAGGTTCGGGGGGTAGAGGACCGGGTAGAGCACCAACATGACAGTGAACATGGTCGAATAGAACAGGTAGCGTGGTATGAGGAAACCCATAAGGCCGACAAAGTTCTTCAGAACTCCTACTTTGACCTGGCCCACTAGGTGGTAGTCCCCTGTCACACTTTTCTCGAGCAAACCCAGGGTTCTCAGCTTCTCCAAGTGGTGAAGGGCTACGCTCGGGCTGCTAAGGCCGAGCTTCCGTTGAATCGGCCTGACGCCTATGTTTTCCTTCTTGTTGGACCCGAGAATATGCCAGTAAATCCTCAGCGTGAGCCCTTTGAGCTCAGACTCGACAATCCTCTCCTTATCTTCCTGCAAACGAGGCTCCTAGTGACGTTCTCCTCTGTTCGCAGTTCAAGTTTGCCCATGTTCTCTTCTCCGAACACCCCGTTCTAATCACTGGGATTATGCCAGCGTGCAGGGATAGTGTATACCGTGACTTTGAATGGATCCAGCAGGCAAAGCGCTCGCAGTCGTATTAGTCGTCCTCGGAATCGCTATTCCCCTATCCTTCGTCCCAACTGCCTCAGCCCATGGAATGGCCCGGTTCAATTCCTACGCTGAACTGATGGGTTTCGTTCAGTCTAGACCCTCAGTCTGCCCTGGCACAAGCACTGGCACGTACGGCCTCGCATCGAACCCAAAGACTACACCAAGCCCCGGCCCCTCTAACCTCGAAGCATTTAGGGGAAGCGTGTCGCTGGCCTACTCGGGAACTAACGTCCAAGTCCAAGGCGTGGACGAGCTTGACACGGTCAAGACAGATGGGCAGTACATTTACACTGTAACGAACAATACTCTTGTTATCGTGAAGGCCTACCCGGCCAACGAGGCAGCAGTAGTATCCAGGATTGACCCAAACGCAACCCTGACGGGGCTGTTCGTCTTTGGGGATACGTTGGTCCTCATTGGAGGGGAGTCGACTTATCGGCCGGTTCCTATGATGGGAATCGCGTCCGCGGCGATGCCTATTATCGTGCCCTACCAATACTACCGCGGGATTACGCGACTGTGGGCCTACGATATCTCCAACAGGTCCAGCCCCCTTCTTACTCTGGCTCTTCAACAGAGCGGTACGTACGACGGGTCCCGCCTTATCTCTAGCTCCGTCTATCTCATCACATCGGAAAACCTCTTTGTCCAGAACGCTAGCGTAAACCTTCCTTCTAGAACAGTAAACGGCGTGAACACAACCGTCCTTCCAAACGAAATATACCATTCAGACTTGCTGGACTACTACTACAGTTTCACCAGCGTAGTCCGATTGGACCTTGCTGGTTCTCCCAAGCTTACATCAGAGACGTTTCTGATCGGCGCAAGCAGCACCATCTACGCTTCTACCCAGAACATCTACCTCACATCAACAACATGGACCTGCAACCAGGAGACGGTGATTCACCGGATCAATATCGACGGGGCAAGCATCAACTATGAAGCCACCGGAACCGTCCCAGGCCAGGTTCTGAACCAGTTCTCCATGGATGAAAACAACGGCTACTTCCGAGTCGCCACCACCGACTATGGCTATGCCCAAGTCGAGCCCATGCAATCGCTAGCAATTATCCAACCCAGGTCTCGACAACAACAGACCAATCTCTACGTCCTCGACAGCAGCCTCCACATCGTCGGAAGCCTCGAAGGCCTCTCTCCAGGGGAAGCGTTCTACGCCGCACGATTCCTAGGCGACAGGGCCTACTTGGTCACTTTCCAACGAACGGATCCCTTGTTCGTCATTGGCCTACAGGACCCACGCCAGCCCAAGGTTCTCGGCCAGCTCAACATTACAGGAGTCTCCGACTACCTACAACCCTACGACGAGACCCATCTGATAGGGTTCGGAAAATCCGCCATCCCCGTCACCTGGGAGAATGCGGCCCTGTTCCAGGGCTTGAAGCTCACCCTATTCGACGTGACAGACCCCAGTCATCCTATCGACACCAGCAACTTCCTCATCGGGGATCGTGGAAGTGACAGCCCAGCCCTAACGGACCACACCTCAATCCTCTTCGACCAGCCCCTCAACCTTCTGGTCATTCCAGTCGAAATCGCCCAGTCGCAACAGAACACGGCATACCCGTGGAGCTACAACCCCATGGTCTGGCAAGGAGCCTACGTCTTTAACGTCAACCCCGAAACGGGACTGGTGTTCAGGGGCGGAATCACCCACCTCCAGAACGGTGAAATGCCAAGCTGGAACAACACCAACCGCTTCGTCACCCGGTCGCTCTACATTGGGAACGTGCTCTACACCATTTCCCCCTCGATGGTGAAAATGAACAGCCTCACGGACCTAACGGAACTGGGGAGCGTCAGCCTCTAGTGCCTGCCTCGATGGTTCATCTCCATCGTCGAGCAGTCACGCTAGCGAGAAGCAACCCCGAGGACCTGGCGCTAACGCGCAGAAACCCCAAAAACTACGAAGTGAATTCGCGGGGACCATACAACGAGGGAGAACACGCATCCGACCCGAGTCGGGTCTTCAAGTTTCCAAGGAAAAGATGGCTTACCTGAGGTTTTGGCAGGCGCCTTCCAGCATCTTCCTCTCCAACCCGGCCGGCTTGAGCTTCTAGAATCCAGCACAGCGAAAGGTCCTTCGTCTTGAGACTTTCCCGAGTTCTCGCCTCCGGCTTAACCCTATTCCTGGGAACAATGGTGCTCGGCCATCAGCTCTTCTTGTGGAATATGGGATCCATGTCTGAGACCGGTCAGGGAATAAGCCCTTCTCCCCCAGACTATAGCGTCAGCGTCAGCCCAGCATCACTAACCATCGAACCGGGTTTCTCAGCGACAACGACCGTGACGGTGACCAGCCTGAACGGTTTCGCAGCGACCACTGCATGCTCTAGCTGGTGGGGCAACCTGGACATCCAAGCAAACTCCCCGAACAATCTCGCCGCCTCGGCCAGCCCCGCCTGTATCAATCTCAAATCCAACCAGACAAACTCCAGTACACTCACCGTTACTGCTAGCCCGCTAACAGCGCCGGGCAATTACAGGGTCACAATCTCCGCTTCCTTCCGAGTATCCCCCAGCGGGTGGACTACTTGGCGTTCCACGAATGTTTTGATAACCGTCACAGCTGCGTTGACAGTTACCAGTGTCATCGGCATCGCCACAGGCGTGGCAGCTAGCGCGGTGGCACTATACAGGTGGCTCAAGGGGGAGTGACCTTGGAAGGCGGGGCGTTCTAAGCCCGTTGTAACTGGAGGTTCTTTCGATCATCCCTTGAAAAATCTAGGACAAACTATGCCAGCCAAGCATCCCCCCAAGAATTCTTCAGCGGCCTGCCGCTCCTAATCCCCACAATAGGTCTTAGTGGAGATTCGGAAACAGGCTGCTCTACTACCTCTAGTTCCGGCTCCCAAGGATTGGGGGCAGTAATTCGACGAATCTATCCAAAAACAGCCTCGATAGCGTGGCCAAACTGCCTCCTCGCTTCGTGCTTGCTGCGTAGACACGGGATGGGAATCATCTTCCTGCTACTATCTTTGGTTTCTCCGGAAAGAGAAGTCTAGCCAAAATACTTCCGGAACGCGTCTTCCAACTCTTGTCTCCCCGGGCTTCCCCTAGTCTCAGTACGCCCCGCCTTCAAAGCACCAGCCATGTTCGCATACCGGAAAGCGTTAGCGTCCTTCTCGCCCAAGACCTTGTAGGCAGCAAAAGCTCCCACGAAAGCATCCCCGCAACCAGTAGTGTTGACCACCTTCCGGCCCAGCTTGTCTAGGATGATGCTTTCTTCCCGGGACACCCTTCCGTTCTCATAGAAAGCAGCCCCCCGCTTCCCAAGGGTCACGAGTATCCTTGCCCTAGGGGCCGCCTTGTGGATCTGGGCTAAAGATTGTTTGAGGGACTTGGCATTGGTAAAGGCCCTTGCTTCAATCTCGTTCAAGACCAAGTAGTCCACTCCTTCCATGTCCCCTTGGAACTCGCTAATGCCGAACCTTGTGAGCACCCCGGGATGCCAGAGAACAGAACGGTCTAGCCTTCGCCCTTCCGCCAGTATTTTCCCGGCAACACTCTTGGGCGGGTCTATGACCACCATCATCGAACAACTCTTCAAGACAGACTGGACAGAAGGCTTCTGAATAATGTCCTGTGTCAGCCTGGCATTCGCCCCGAAATGTGTCTCAATAGCATTCGTCCCCTCACTATCTACAGTGATGTAAGCTTGCCCAGACTCCACGCCCTCAAGAAGCTGCACCGCTGACGGGTCAACACCTTCCTCCTTCAAAATAGATACCTGCCTGCTCCCAACCTCGTCCCGGCCTAGGCAGGCCATCAATGCCACACGACCAGGCCCGAGAATCCTAGCCGCAGCCACTGAAACATTACCACCCTTTCCACCTGGGACCCGCTCGATTCTATCAACAACCACCTCCTCCCCCGACCGGGGGAGGCGTTTGACGAAGAGGTTGATGTCCCAATTGAGAGCACCAGTAACCAGGAGTTCGGGCAGCATAGAACGGCCGCGAGCCTAGTACTGGCTTAAAGAAGATTCATTGCAGATTGCTCAATTTCAATCCGGCTAACCTTGGGATTTGAGCGCCCGGGCAATTACAGGTGCTACTGAAACCTTGCTCACAGGGCTCGGTATCGTATCAGTCCCGACGACTTTGAGGACCCCTGCTGCCTTCATCCGTTTCAAAGCCCCCTCCCTCAGAACAGGGTGAGTGCAGAGCACAAAGACTCTTCGAGCACCAGCCTTCTTACAGGCCTTCGTGGCTTCGGCGATTGTAGCACCTGTGCTAATTATGTCATCGGCGAAGACGACGTCCCGGCCTTTCAAGTCCACCGAGCCAGCGTCCACTTGGACCTTGGACGACGTTTGTCCCTCTCTTCGGATTCTTGTCTTATGAAAGACGATGTGGCCCGAGTCTAGTTCCTTTGCTACAACCCCTGCCCATTGATCTGCCTCCTCATCGGGTGCGATAACTATGGGGTTTCGGGGTTTCAGGTTCTCCCTGGCATACTCCCCTAGTAAGGGCATCGCTGAAAGATTCCGGGCCGGAATCTTGAAGGCCTTCGATACGTCTCCCAACCTGTGCAAGTGACAGTCGACCGCTAGGAATGATGTGGTCCCAGCAGCTTCGAACAGTCGGGCGACGGATGATGAGGTGACAGCCTCCCCTGAATAGAAGCGAGCGTCCTGCCTCGCATATGCCAGGTAAGGCGCGACTCCTGTGATGGACCGGGCTCCCAGATCCCGAAGAGTATCGACTAGGAGGAGGTATTCGAAAATGTACTCGTCAGGGTTCCGGTAGAGCGACTGGATGACAGCCACATCCTGCCCTTTCACTTCTTCATGGATGCGGATGTACGTCTCTCCATCGGGAAACTTTCTGATCTCGCGACGCCCAGGCTCAACACCAACCTCCTTCGCCACCCTGTCCGCAAGTTCAGAGGATGCTGAACCTCCCAGAATTATCATGATGAGGCGAAGCCGGTACCGGGGGGTAATAAAAGTGAGGCTGTTTCAAAGCTTCAAACTGCACTTGTAACTCTCGCAGCTAATCGTCTCGGGCTGTGCTAGAATACCGTGTTAATGGTTGACTCAAGTCTTATGCCGTTACTGGACTACGCAGAAGTGGTTGCCCTCTGGGTCTACTAATATCCTGAAGTCCTCATCTGGTTTGTAGGTCCGGGGATGGAGGGTCGCTCCCATCTTGAGTAACCGCTCCACCTCACCTTCTCTATCATCGGCGTTGAGGTCTAAGTGCAATCTGATCCTGCCCTAGACTTTTTCGGGATTTGTTTCAATGAGACGTTGGGGTTTTTCCCTTCAGGATCCCGGAGGATCACCCATCCGTCCTTCGCAGGATATTTGGGGCCATATTGGAGGGACCCCTGCCAGAATTCCTGCATTTTGTCGAATTCATTGCAATCGATAACTATCGAGCCAATCTTCAGATGCAAGACTCTTTTCCCTTGGTAAAGGCACGATAATTATTGTTTTTGACAGAGAGTGTACGCTGGTCATGATCGTAGGGGTAGAACTAAGAACATGATAGTGGGAGCTTGAGCAAGGGATTACTGGCGTGATGCCGGAGAGTAGGCTGGCACTGATTCACAGGGTGATCGTGCCGGATAAGGAATATCCGAGGGAGTATGCGGTTCTGGTGACTGATAGCCGGTCCGTGTTCATTCGTCAGAAGAAGACGAGGAGTAGCTTTGTGCTTCGGGGTGAGATAAGGTTTGGAACCGCGCTAGTGACCGACGTGATACCAAAGACTGTGGAAGACTATGAGCAAACCAGCCTGGAATCGTTGATGGCTGATAGTGCGAACCTCACTGTCCCCCATGGGATGGTTATCTCGCTAGTGATGAGGAAGGAAGAGCAGAAATTCCATCTACCCGACCTTTTCATCTGGCTAACGATGAGAAGGCAAGGGCACAAATTCCAAGTATACGACTTCGAGATGAATTACAGGCAGAGCCCGAAGGGTGAGACCGGAATCAGATTCTACATGGTACCCTTGGGCGTGTATTTCAAACCCAGAAGACAAATCCAGAGCAGGGAAACGATCCTCCGAGAATACGCCATGGATGCCCTCGAAACTTTCCAAAAGGTCCTACCGGCCAGAATCATAACCTCGTAGCACTATTCGGGGCATAGAATAGACTTCGTACCACTGCCCAATCCCAAGTTTCATTCACATTGGTGAAGGGTGATGCTCTTTCTTGTCATAGTGCCGAGCGGCAGAAAACGATAAAGCAAAAGTAGCAGGCAGACTGTCGGAGAGCAGTATTTGGCAAAGGAAATACGCACGGAGATCGAGATCGAAGCATCTGCCGAGAGAGTATGGAACCTCCTCACCGATTTTGCCCATTTCCCTGAATGGAACCCGTTTATCCGCCAAGTAAAAGGCAGCGCGAGCACTGGGAACCAGTTGACAGTTACAATCCAGCCCCCCGGAGGAAAGACCATGACTTTCAAGCCGCACGTCTTGGATGCGCAGCCGAACCGTCAACTCCGCTGGATTGGCCGAGTATTGATACGAGGCCTTTTCGACGGCGAACATAGCTTCGGGATAGAGCCTCTGGGAGAAAACCGTGTTCGATTTACTCATCGGGAACGGTTCAGCGGACTATTCGTCCCTTTCTTCTCGACCGGACGTTCGCAACAAGGCTTTGAAGAGATGAACAAGGCATTGAAGACGCGTGCCGAACAGCCCATGGCCTAGACTAGCTCTCCCGTCCTCAAGAGCTGCTGTTTTGACTAGGAGTTAGCGAACTAGGAACCGCTTGCGATCGTTCATGGGTACGGCTTATCCTGCTGCTGTTCTTTGTGGATTCCATTCAGTTCTCTAGTCAGTTCATTGACTGTGGTGATTCGTGCGAATCGTCTCCGGAGGGCGTATTCTGTGCGTTCGCGTATGGCCTCGACGCCTAGTTCTTCGCCTGGTTTGTCCCAGTTCGGAATCGGAAAAGTCATCGTGGCTTCTGTTACAAAGTCTACCGCGTAGCCGAGGTCAGCCGCGAGCCTCGCGGTCGTCTCGCAGCACTGCTCCATCTGGATGCCTGTTATGCTGACGCGCCTCACACCTTTTTCGATCAGGTACGGTTGCAGCGTCGTACTCGTGAAACAGTTGCGCGTGTTCTTGACCATTATGGGTTCATCTGGCCGCGGTTTGAGAAAGTCCATCAGCTTAAAATGGGGGCTGTTTTTGGCAAACGCTTCGTCACTGTCAGCGTGCAAAAAGAACACGACAGGTAGACCGGCGGCGCGATAGGCTTCGACCATCGCGCTAACGTTCTTTTCAAAGGCGGGGTTGCTGCGCCGCTCCCACCGGGGACCGGTCTTGAACGAGTCTTGAGCATCGATCACGAGCAATGCTGACTGAGAAATCGGGACCTTGTTGGAATCCAGCATAGCTCCTCAACGGGGCCGTATCTTCAGTTCAACTTTGCGGTTGAGACTATGTTTCTGATGGTCAACCTTGGGAAACGGGGCAGAGGCATATGACTATCCTCGGAGGGAGAACTCGGAATACGGGAAACCAAAGTTACCCCTCTGCTATCGTCTTCTAGGTCGAGAGCGACGTGCTCGCTTGGTGCGACTATGAGTAACTGGGCCGCGTTTCAATTGCGCTCTCCGTAGCCTCATCAACTGCTTCATTCTTGTGACGGAGTCGGCCCCGCCGGTCCAAGCGGCCTTGACCAACTGTTTGAGGGCAGGATTCTTCGTGTCTTCCAACGTTCTGACCTTGACGTAGCGCGCTCGCTTGCCAATCCCCTGGAGCAGGTGGTGTGGATCATCGAGTTGTCTGCCGAAAAGAAATCCGAGAGTTACGCGCTTCCGCAATGGCCTGATGTAACAGATGCGGTCAACGGGCGAGTTGGTAAGCGAGTAGTTGATGGCATCATAGTAAAGGAATTCTTGCGCTCCCCGCATCGCGCGTTTAGCCATGCTCCGCAAATTTCGACTTATTGCCCGTATTTCTTCTGGATAGTTCGAAAGAAACCCTTCCACGAAGTCAGCCAAAGACCATCCTCTCCTACTCGCCTGGTCGAGTGTTTCAGCAGTTTCTTGCCTCTTTTGAACCTAATCCAACCCTCCCCATGGTGGTATTCGGTCAAGCCTTTGACCGTGAGCTTCTCGTTCGACAACAACCTGAGAGAGCGAGGGGTGGCGAGATAGTCATTGATGACCTTGAGACGTCCGAGGCTATCCGAGGGCTGAAAGGTATTTCCAGGATACTAGTATTCATCACTCAACGTTTTTCAAGGAGTTACATTGATGCCGAGCTGGAGATTTGCCCTTGAAAATTGACAGAAGGCTTTTGGTCCCGTTGGCGATGCTCTCTGTGGTTCTGTCTGGTGGAGCGGTCTATGCTTTCAATGCATTGTCTGTGACTACAACTCTCAGCCTTAGAGAGCCCCTCTCCATAAATGCCGCAACTGCGAGCGGAGACTTGACCCTGGATTCTGTCACATGTACCATATCGACGGACTCGTTGGGTGCTGCGTGTAGCGGCAGTGTTTTCGCGGGTGACCTAGGTGCTATTGATGTGACTGTTGCGAACTCCGGCCATGAAGCTCTCACTGTAACATTGACAGTCACAGTGACATCCAACGATGTGACAGTAACGTCTCCGTCGGCCGCGTCTGTGGCGGCGGGTGGTACGAGCAGCTTCGTGTTCAACGTGAGCGTCTCGGCTAGTGCTGCTACTCCCGACTCGGTTACAGTGACGATGACTTTCGCTCGGTAGCGACAGGAGGATGTTAGCGGTTCGACTGGCTCGGGAGGGTACTTCATCACCGACATGCTGTGGGTCTTAAGATGAGAGGAGGTTCCTGGTCTCTGAGCAAGAGCCTGCATCACAAGAATTTCGGACGTGGCTTGGTGGAGATACTTAGCGTTGTTTTCGTGGGCGTGGGAGTATTGCTATGGTTTGAGCCGCTTGAGATTCTTCGAGACCAGGCGGGGAGTGTCGTTAGGACGGGAGCACTCGTCGAGCTGCTCCTCTACGTTTTCTTTGCTGTTGGATTCACAATCGTGGGACTGGCCTTCTACGTGTATTCGCTCCATTCATACAAGGCGAGGGAGGATGCTCATGCCATGGAGCCTAACTTGACTCAGCTGGATGTATTTCTCGATCCCCCGAATCAGGCAGGGCCTAGCAAAAATTCCCAGTTGAGCCCTGATACAAAATCCATCAGTGAAGCGGACCCTCGCCGTTTTGCGAGCACGTACTTGTTGGCATTTGTTGAGGCGGCTGTAGTGTTCGCGTTCTATGGTGTGCTGGTGTTCGTTTATGATGCGAACCCGTCTATGAGGGCCTGGGTGGATGTTAATGTTCCCTGGGCCGGCTATCTGCTCAACGACACGGTGCTCGTTCTGCTGCTTGGCATCTTCCTTGGAGTCTTGTTGTCCGAGCTTAGGACTATTCGCAGGAGGAGGTGGAGGCTGATTCTCAGAATGTGGAGAACCCTACGCTAGCAAGGCACGGCTTGGGCGCGAATTTCGGGGGGAAGGATAGCTGAGAGGACGCTTTTCTTGAACTAGAGCCTGATTAGTATCTCTCCAAAGTTCCTCTCGGGGCTGCTGTACTTCTCACGGTATAGTTCCTTGACCAGGGACATTTCACGCTTCTATCCAAGAACAGTTTTGGAATAGGCTCTTAGTACTCTGACTTTCTATCGAACAAGCCGAGCTTCTTGGCTCTCAACTCAGCTCTCCGAAACACGAAGAAGCTCAGGACAATTATCCCAAGAGTGGTCAGGGCCAGATATCCCAGATCCATTCGCGGGTCAGAAGTCCCCAGGCCAAAGCTGTCCCGAACCACATCAAGGAAGTAGGTTACTGGTAGCAGGGTGCTGAGTGGCCGTATGGCGTCTGGTAGTGCACTGACGGGGAAAATCACTCCTCCGAGGAGAAAGAATACTCCGGCAATTGACTCTCCAAGTATGAATTCCAGCCTGTTCGAGACGATGCTAACGGCTGTTAGCATGTATCCTACCGCAATCAGCCCCGTTATCCCGAGAATGGTTGCGGGAAATAGGAGGAATAGGTTGACGCCGAGGAGGTTGATTGGAATCTGAAGGTTGAGAACGCCGTTGAAGACTGCGATGCTGAAGAGAAGTGTCACAATGACCGATATGGTAGCGTTCAAGACAGCAACGAGCCCTCGTCCTACAATGTAGGCTTGAAGCGTTCCTGGAGAGAGGTAGATGTTTTTCAGAACCTCATAACGGGACCTGTCGGTGAAAACGAGCCAGCCCATGTTCGTGATGATCTGTCCAGCGTAGACGAAGAACGCTGTGCTTACGATTATCCTGGCGAGGTATTCCTTCTGAAGCCCCGAGCCAGGAAGGCTGGCGCCAATGATTACGATGAACGCAACTATGAGCAGCGACGCTAATGGCTGGACTATTCGATAGGTGGCGAAGAGAAGGGGGTCTGTCCAGTTGCTCTCAATCTTCCAGCCCACCCAGAAGGATTCTCTTACAGAGCGGACAAGGTCTGCTATTGCCATCTTAGAGTCAGCCTTCCCTCTTTCTTGCCCAGGTTTTCCATATAGTTCAACGCCTTTCTTGCTATTGGGAGAAGAATGATGGTCATAACGACAAGTGCTACCAAGTGTAGCCAGATGGTTGAGATGTTTCCACCGTAAATGGTGACCCTCCTAACCGCGTCAAGCCCGACCGTCATGGGAATCAGAGTCGCTGTCACTTGGACCCAAACTGGAATCACTGACGTGTACACTGTAGGGAAGTAGGAGCCTGAAAGGAAGAAGACTGGCTCTTGGAGAAGCATGTTTGTGTGCCACGCTTCACGGCCGTAGAGCATGTAGAGAGAGGCGAAGACCATCCCTAGAGCGTAGAGGGCAATGACCGTTAGTAGGAACACTAGGATGGCGGCGAACAGGTCGCCGATTTGAAATGGGACTTGGAACACGTAGACGCCAAGCAGGACTATTCCGATGGCGCGGAGCGAAGTGTTGATCATTCCTCCCATTGCCATGCCCAAGAGGATGGCCATTCTCGATACTGGGGCGACCATATACATTTCCAGGTTTCCCATTTCCTTTTCCCAGAACCATTGGGCCGACATGTTCCATAGGACGTTTGTCCAGAACGCTATCATGGCTCCTCCGATGATTACTGCGGACCCGAGGCTTGGTGGGAGTCCAAGGCTTCGGTAGAGGATAACGTAAGCGCCTATTGTTAGGATGGGAAGGCCGACTTCGGCGATCCAGTGTGTGAGTTCTCGGTTGCCACCCTTCATCCTCACCCACATTCTTGCATAGGCAGCCTTCAGGTTGGCGATGAGGTCACTGCGCAGGCCGGGGTTGAGCTGGGTCATTAGAGTCCCTTTCCTACCATGCTGATGTAGACGTCTTCAAGGGTCGGCTCCGATTTGCCCATGCTGACAACTTTCGAGCCGTTTTTGTTGATTCGGCTGAGAAGCTCAGATATCACGGACTCGTCCTCTAGGATAAGCTTCAGCAGGCTCGTCCCGGTCTCGATATTGCTCGTTTCGGAGACCCCGACAACTCCCGGGACGGATTTTATCGAGTCCAGCTCTTGGAGGTTCGGGCTGACTTCGATCTTCCAGGAGGGCCGGCTTGCAATCTTTGCCTTGAGCCGCTGGGGAGTATCGAGGGCCAGTATCTTGCCCTGGTCGATGATTCCCACCCGGTTGCACATCTCGTCGGCTTCGGCCATGTAGTGGGTTGTGAGAAGAACTGTTCTGCCTCCCTCCGCCATCCATGATTTTACGAAGGTTCTGAGGTGTTTGGCTGACAATACGTCAAGCCCTAGAGTGGGCTCGTCGAGGAAGAGGACGGCAGGGTAGTTGATGAATCCACGAGCCAGGTTCATCCTTTGCTTGTACCCGGTGGACAGCTTGCTCATTCGAGTCTTGATGTACTCGTCGAGGCCTAGTTGAGCAGTCAGCTTCTTGATTCTGTCCTGAGCCTCGTCTCTGGATAGGCCATAGAGCTGGGAGAAGAACCAGAGGTTTTCTTTGACTGTGAGAATCCCGTATCCAGGCGTCTCTCCTCCTGATACCAGGTTGATTACTCTCCTGATCTGGGACGCGTTCTTCACGGCGTTGAGGCCTTTCACGTACGCCTCGCCGGTGGTTGGCAGGAGTAGGGTTGCCAGTATCTTGATCAGCGTGGTCTTGCCTGCACCGTTCGGGCCTAGGAGTCCGAAGACTTCCCCTTCCTCAATCTGAAGGTCAACACTCTCCAGTGCGACAACGTCCCCAGCTCCTGGAACTCCTTTGAAGAGTCGTCTCAGCCGCCGGGTTTCGATGGAGAGATCTCGTTTCAATTTGGACGCTTTGGGTAAACCGTTTCAGATAAGAGTTGTTCGAAGAAGCCGAGGCTGGTCCACGCGACCATCCATGAGCCAGGTCTCCGTTGTCACTATCTAACACCTATTATGGTTACACGCCATATTTCGAACCAGGAGCGCGTCCGGCGTTTGGCAAAGGAGCCATTGCGAACTTCTCCCGAGGACCACCGGCAAGAGACAGTTCAGCCCACAGGCATCCCTTTGCTCGACAAGATAACCGGCGGTGGCCTTCCGCGTCCTTCTACTGTCACCTTGATGGGTCCAATTGGAAGCGGGAAGTCCACTCTAATCAGGGAGCTCGTGGCCAATTTCCTACGCCAAGGCTGCCGCGTCCTCTACTACTGTATCGACGACCCAGCTGACATTGTCAGGCTGGGCCTTGAGGACCACCATATTGCTGTTTCAAAGGTCGAGGAGGAGGGGCGGCTCGAGTTTGTGGACATGTTCTCCCTGGGGGCCCAGAAGTTGGCCGAGTCTCTTCCCCGAATGGACCCGGGGGAGATTATGGAGGAGACGTTGAAGTTCCAGGACCTGTTGAGTTACGGGCGGGAGTTCGCCCTCAAACCCACGGACCAGCCTAAGATTCTGGTGATGGATTCCGTAACGCCCTTCTTCCTCTTGACGGAGGCGAGAAGAGTGTTTCAGTATGTTCAGGTCATGCGGTATCTGGCCCGGATGGCCGGGGCCCTGACAATTGCCGCATTCCACACGGAGGTGGTTGACCCATCGATTGAGAACGCTACGGCGAACCTGGCTGACGGGGTTATCGAAATGAGGAAGCGGACCGGAGAGGTTCTCTTGAAGGGAGGGACCCTGAAGGTTCTACGTATGGGTCGAAACCTCACCCCCTCCCGAGGATACTACTACCAGATCACCAACCAGGGAATAGTATTCTCAAACACGCCTTTGATCTAGCCTGACCCATGGAATGGCTGGAGACGCATCCGTTTCCCTGCCCAGGATCCGACCTTAGAGTAACGGTCCCGACTAGGGGTGTTCTCGCAACTTAACCTTCCCGGGATCTATTCCGTTGAAGCACGAGAGCCGCCAAGATCAGAACTCCCGATACTACGAACACGTAAAAACCGGTATTGAACCCCCAGGTAACAACTGATCCTTGACCATTTGTTCCCAGCCCCACCAAGCCGGAGATGCATGAAGCTGGTGCAACCTGTGTCGCCTGGCACTCTGAATCCAGAGCAAGCCCAACGATGGCGATGAAGAAGAGGTCTGTTGCCACAGAGGATAACAGTGCGACTGTCAAAAGGGGCCAGCGTTTTGCATAGCTCCCGACGGCGGTCAACAACGAGGTCACAACTACTATCGACGTCATGAAGGCATAGTTCGCTGAGAACCACTGATCCAGGCGGTCGGAGAAGAAAACTACAGGCGGTGGTTGAACTGGTGTTGACAAGACTCCCCAGGAAAAAGAGTAAGTATTGGTAATGTTGATTCCCCACCAGGGAAGAGCTAGACTGACCAGGGAAGCCAGGACAGACAGACCACCCCAAAACCCAACGCTGGTTAACACAGCGAGGGCTTTCGCCTTTAGCGGTCTTTGGCTTTCAGGCATTAACCTAGGCTACTAAGCCCGGCTGTAAATAATTTGTGGCCAGGAAGAATAGCTGACCGGACGGTTTTCTGGAGTGCGAAGTGAGACGAGCTTCGTCATGGAGGGAGGAGGATTCAAGGCCGAGCTAGAAACCCGGTAGCGTCTTGTACTAGACTCTAATTACTATCTCCAAGTTCCGTATCCTCCGCCTGGGTCTGAGTGCAGTTGAAACGTCAAGAGCTATAGGCAGACGGCGTTGGCACTTCGCGGGAAACTTTGGCTCCGGACATAGCTGACCCTATCGTATTCAGTACTATCCTACAAACGCCGTTTTGACCATTACCATGGTTATCTTTGTCCTGTCATTTCGGAGCCAGAGCAGTGCTACCAAAGAAGCCGCGTACCAGAAGGTTCTGGACGACTACAATGATGCGCGGCGAGGGCTAGGGCTCCGGGTTCACCGGCCGCGTCGCGGTCCTTGGAAGAGCTGACTATTCGGAGCTACATTTTGTTGCTCTACGGACTCTTTGAGAGAGCTCATCTGCTTTACAGGAGGAAATGGATTGACAAGAAGACCTGGAGTCAATGGTCGGCGTTCTTGGAGGCCGTAGCTATCCACCCATTGTTCGTGGAGGCTCATCGATCCTCCGAGGGAATGTTCGACAAGCCATTCCAAGACTATGTCACAAACATTCTCAAGAGCAAGCGCTGAGATCATCAGATGTGATGGAAGCATGAAGGAAAGGTCACCTTCCAGACATTTTCCACGAGGGCTTTCCTTACCTCAGGCGCTCCAATATGAATGAAGGTACGACTTGGATGACCCCGTCAATCGAACTGATGCTCTTGACAAACTGGGTAAGCGAGTCCCTATCCTTAGTCCAAAGAATCAAGAAAATGTCATGACCGCCAGAAGTTTGGAACGCCATGGCCACCTCGGGGATTGCAACCAGCCTTCTCGCGACGTCAATAAACTTCGTAGGGTCTACATCTACCGCAAGCGACACGTTCAGCTTTCGTCCCAGCGCTTCCTCGTCCACTTCAACCATAAACCTCCTAATCACTCCCTTCGCTTGAGCGCAAGAATCCTCTTTCTAACGGTAGACGCATTTAGTCCAAGTTTCCTACCGATTTCCCTGTAGGTGAGGTAGGCGTCGTGGGTCAGAATGTCAATTATCTTATCGTCTATCTCAGCCGACTGCATGATTTCCTTTCCCGCGAATGACAATCATATGAGAAGCGGGGTCACTTGAGCCTATCCCACAGAAAGTTCTGCGTGACCTTGACTACTCCCTCAATGGTTCCAACGCTTCCCACAACTTTTGCCATGGAATCGTTGTCTCTTGTCCAGATCACTACGAGGAAGTCGTTCTCGCCCGACATGGCGAAGACAAACCTGGCTTGCGGTATGGCGGCGAGCTTCTTGCCCACATCTACGATCCTGGAGGGTTCCGCGTCAACTGCCAACATCATGCGTGATTTATAGCCGAGTCTTTCCGCGTTTACGTCGGCTAGTCGCCTGCGAATTATTCCCTTCCTCCGAAGTGCGATGATCTTCTTCCTCAGGGTTGAGTCGTTCAGCTTTAGCCTCTTGGCCATCTCTCTATTGGTGAGGTCGGCGTTCTGCCGTAGGAGGTTGATGATTCTAGAATCAGTTTCGTCCGACAGCTTGATCCGTCTCACCTGCTATGGAACGATTGTTCCAATTCTCTTCTTATTTAGCACCTCCTCTGTTGCCGAAATCGCCCCGAGAATCTTGGAAAACCCTGCGCCCTACCGGTCAGCCCGGGCGTCTGTATCCACTCTTGTTCCAACCCATTAGGCTCCAATTAGGAAGATTCAGGGAGGATAATTCTAGGTCAATGACCGAGTAGTTAACCTGAGGTAGAGAGGACGAGCGGCTTGTTGTCCTAGCGATGGTCGCGGCAGTCCAGGCCTTAGTTCCTTGAACCTTGCCTGGTTCAGCCGCTTCAGGGTCAGTCGGTGATGTGTAGGTTGGAAGCCCCGATTACATTACGCCCAGGAGCGTGTCTATGCCAGATCACAAACAAGGGCATAGTATTCTCAAACACACGATGACTGGCCGGACTGACAGGCTTAATTTTTAGGATTCGAAGCGTTGACTGGATAACCCTCTCCCGAGTCAATATCCCTCACCCCTAGCATTGGTATATGGGAGGAAACATGCAACGAACCTCCATAGCCGTACGATTCAGCTCAGGAGTATTTCGACAGGATTGGCAGCCGATGGAGCGTCATCCCAGACCCTTAAGGCGAAGAAATCCAAGGGAAATGGGCCGAACCCCAGCCTGGGTGCTCAACGCGCCTGCCGGACCTTGATGAGCGAGTACCTTCCTACAGCTGAGTCTCCGCGACCTTTCCAAACAGTCCCCATGTTGAAACTGGGCAACGACTCCAACCCTATCTTTTAATCGCCCGCTCCCTCGGTCCCGGCAAAGGCTTACCAGATAATCTGCGTGTGTCAGGATTCGCGGTGTTCTACTGGTGATTGTTCGAGGAACACTTACAAATTCTCGATAGTGCGGGTGGGCCCGCCCGGATTCGAGCGGCTGGCCGCGAATTCTGAAGGCCCGGGGAAACAAAGCTTCAACCCTTTTTTCCAGCGGACCGACGTAATCGACCCTGAAGGTCAGGAGCATGTAGAGAGCGACGAGTTCAGAGCCAGGGTTTTAGACGGCCTTGCGTTGACGAGCTGACCGATTCTGCTTCGTTTTCCGTTCCAGGTTTTCCTTCCCCCTGTACTTTGCGATGCCTCTGATCAGTTTGACTGGAACTCGTTCATCGAGAGGAAACCGGATGGTGCCCTTGGTCACCTCGTAACGCGAGAGTTCTTTCTTGAAGGCTCTCCGAACACCTTCAGTGGCGCCGAAGAGCGAGTAGTGGTTCTTGAAGGCGGAAAAATACAACACGGGGCCATGGAACTTGAAAGCAGGCATTTGATAACTGATTAGTTCCTGGGCCTCTGGTACGGCTTTCTGAATAGTCCGTCTGACGGTCTCCAGAGTGTCCTGAACATCCTTCGGGAGAGTTCCGACGTATTCGTCTACGCTTTTGAAGCCCGTCTTGGGCATTATGTTCACCTTGTGATTGAGCGGGATGGTCGGATGCTGACTGCTGAAAATCCCCGCCTGGTTCGACTTGGCAACTCCAGCTGGCGCCCTAACTGGCTATGGGAGTCGGCGAAGCATACATCGACTACTGGATGGGCCACGAGGGCTCGACATACCACGATATTCAAAGAAATCCTTGTCCGAGAACCAGGCCATTTCAGTAACCAGTTCAGGAAGTTGGAAGAGTATTCTGCCCTAGATGCGAGAAGAGACTGGCTTTTATGATTAAACCTCCCTTGAAGGGACGTTCTGAGGCTATTCCGGCGGTCCCGTCCCGTTTTACGGTGTCCACGCGTGAAAAATACCCAAGCGTTTTTCATTGACGCGGTATCTACAGCTATGTCCATGTTGGCCTTCTCTCGCATGTTGCGAATACAGGCATCATTCACTATTTTGTTTCTTGCATACCTATCACTCGCGGTCCTAGTTACCGCCCCAATTGCATCGCCGAGAAACCTGTCCAATACGAAGACGGGTGAGGCCTTGACGAAGAGCGCAACGGCCACATTCGCTTTCGTGCCCGTCAATCTGCAAACGAGTGCCACAGGCATTACATGTCAAAGTCCAGTCATGGTGAACACTGCTTCATCCTGCACAGTTAATGTCATGGACACCTCTGGAACCGCCCCGATCACGCCAACAGGCTCGTTCAATCTGACCAGCAGCAACACTGGCAGTTTCAGTGTCCCGTGCAGCCTCTCGGAGTCGGAACCAGGTATTGCGAGCTGCACTGTAATCTACACTCCAATGCTCGCCGGTATTCACACTATACAGGCAGACTATCCTGGTGATACCAGCCACACGCCCAGCTCAGACAATGTCGGCATAACCGTAACAGACCCTACCATGACTACTGTCTCCTGCGATATTGAAGTATTAGCAAACCAGGCTTCCACCTGCACCGCAATAGTCATTGATACCAGCACGGGTCCCATACCGCCGACTGGAACGGTGAGCTTCGCATCTTCTGGTTCAGCAACCGGGTCCCTTAGTTCCAACACTTGCAGCCTCTCGAGTTCAGCTGCCGACAGAGCTTCCTGCCAGGTCACATTCCTTCCGTCAACCGCCGGCACGGCGGACATAGCCGCTGATTACAATGGTGATTCAACCCATGCTGATAGCTCCGCGGCGGCTTTCAGTATCAATGTGAACAAGCGTATCGCTTCGACAACCGTTACCTGTGACAGCCCAGTGACAGTGAACACTCCATCCTCCTGTAATGTCACTGTGACGGATCTTTCAAACGGGATCGCGGGAACTCCGGTAACTCCAACCGGCAGCTTCCCCCTGACCAGCCTAGGCCCCGCAACTGGGACGTTCAATGGCCCCTGCAACCTCTCGGGCAGCGGTGCCAGCGCCACGTGTATTGTAGTATTCACGCCCTCGGAGGTGATAAATGGGGGCGGTAACATAATCAGAGCCTCTTACCCGGGCGACGCCTCTCACTCCTCCAGCTATGGCTCCTCCGAGATAATAGTCGCACCGGCTCCATTATCCGCATTTCTCGGCCTACCACTCGTCGTAATCGCAGTAATCGTATTTGTCGCCTTAGCTTTAGTCAATATTGTCGTCAGACTGAAGTTTGGGTTCTGGATCTTCAAAGGTCGTCGCTACAGATAGCAAAATACTGCTCGGGCTGTTCTGTGACTCGGGCAAACTTTACACTAGGCACTGCTAGATGGAAGGATCGTTGATAGTGGGAAATCTGACAACCCGTCCCCAGAATCCTAAACCTTCTCTCCGATCTAGTGGCCTGTCAAAGAGTCTGGAAATCGTCCGCGCGGGTGAAGGCGACCTGGACGGGGTGCTTGCCGTTCTGGAGGCGGCTGCAGAATGGCTGGTTACGAAGGGCATCGTGGGACCGTGGAGGCCCGGCTTCTTCTCTCGCCAAGCCTTCGCCGACCAGATGGCCCATAGTGAAGTGTACGCTTCAAAGTTGGGAGGGGAGACGGTGGGGACAATCACGCTTCAGTGGAGCGATGAACTATTCTGGCCAGGCACCTCATCAGATGCGGGGTATGTGCACAAGCTGGCTGTTCGGCCGGCATATCGAGGAAGGGGGTTCGGGCTACAGATGCTTGACTGGGCTGGCCAGACCGCCAAGCTCGCCGGCAAGAAATTTCTCCGGCTCAATTGCTTGGCCGGAAATGCAAAGCTTCGAAATTACTATGAGAAGGCCGGGTTCGTTCACGTGAACGAGGTGGAGGTTGCAAAGTGGAAATTCAGCCTCCACCAGAAGACCCTAGACCTTCGTTAACTAACTGGCTTCAGCGAAGCGGCGGGGCCTTGTCTGAGAACTCGCTTAGGTTCCACTAGGTCGTGGAACGGTCGGAAGTCTCGAGCGCCATCTTGATCTTCGCGGTCATCTTATCCTGCGGAAACGGTTTTTGCCGTACAGTTGATAATCTTCCCCTTTCTTCGCTATTTCCAAGCCCATACTAATCTCGTCGTTCGAGTGCTTTACTAGGAATCTCCGTATTTTCATACCTTTCCAATAATCAGGCTCCGCATCAATGCTGACACAGTCGAAAGTGAACTTGTCGCCCTCGGCATCTCCCACCTCGTTCATGACGAAGCCGTAAGAGTAGACCTGTTTTCGGACGAACTTGCCGATGTTATTGTCGTGGAGGAGAATCATGATCCCACTGTTTTCGATCTTTCCCGCACGTCGGGCTTCGAAACGACCCGTTATGATACCGCTGGACGGGCCGTATTCAAATTCTAGACTGTTCGAAATATCAGTGTTCTTGCTGGTGTCAAAACCCTCTCCGCTGCCCCTCCACTCGCCGATCAGGAAAGACAGCTGCTTCAATGATTGAGCCATTTTTCGTGACTGTATTGATAGGGAGACGGGAGGTATATAGACGGGTAAGTGAAAAAAGTGATAGTTGTAAGCACATGTGCGACTACATCTCTGAAATGATTCATCCCTTAGACCAGTCTTTCAGAATCCTCGGTAAGCGATGGGCCAGTCCCGTTCTACTGGAGCTGCTTTCCGGGAAGGACAGATTCAACGTTCTTCTGGGGGCTCTGCCGGGAGTAAGCCCGAAGACCCTGTCGGCGAGACTGCAGGATTTTCAACGGTCCGGGCTGGTGGAGAGACAAGAGTTGGAGACGAGGCCTAAGCAGGTCCGTTACGCCCTTACTGAGAAGGGTGAAGAGTTTCGTGCCTTGGCGAGGGAGCTCGTAGGTTTCTCACTAAAATGGCACCGAAAATAAGGCAGAAGGAATCTATGCTGCGACGTGAGAAAGAAAACCTGGGACGAGAACTCATCTTCAAACGCAATTAGCTTGAAAAAGTATAGCCTCATGGCTTAGTCTTCCTCTTGAGTTTCGAGAAATATGTTTTGAGGGGTCCTAAACGGAGCACCTCTTACTTTTCCCCTGGATTCTTTAGGTTTCTGAGAGGCCTGGAGAGAAACAATAACCGAGAATGGTTTCAGAAGAACAAACCTCGGTACGAGAAGTTTGTGCTTGAGCCTAGCCTCCGGTTCATCGAGGACGCGAGCGACGAGCTGAAAGCAGTTAGCCGATACCTTGTCGCAGACCCACGGCCATTTGGTGGGTCCCTCTTTCGAATCTACCGGGACATACGCTTCTCTAAGGACAAGCGCCCCTACAAGACCAATGTGGCCATGGAATTCTGGCACAGACGAGGAGGAAAGAAGTCTTACACCGGGCTGTACCTTCACTTGGCACCTGGGCATAGTTTTGCTGGTGCAGGCATATGGCATCCTGACCCGGCAACCCTCAACCGGGTCCGGAAGGCCATCGTGTCCCGGCCGGAGGCCTGGATCAGGGTTGCGGAGAGCGGGTTGAAGGTGGAAGGCGAATCTCTGAAAAGGGCACCCGCCGGGTTTGATCCTAACCATTCTTTCGTCGAGGATTTGAAACTGAAGAGCATAACCGCAGGGGTCCGGTTCAGCAACAAGCAGGTTACAGGTCCAAGGTTCATGGAGGATTTCGTCCAAGCCGGCAAGAAGCTAATCCCCCTGAACAGGTTCCTAGCCAGGGCATTGGGCTTGCCCTGGTAATAGAAGGAACACCGACACCGTTCAGAGAACCACAGAGTGCGCACTTAGTCTACTAGGCTTCAGAAGATGAAAGGGGTGAACCTGTGCGCTCGACTACATGGCGAACTCTTCTAGGTCTAGCAACGTCGAGTCTTTCACGTAAACCACTAGGCTAGGCCAAGGCTCCGGACGATCTTTCTTCCATTTGCTCTGCGAATGCCCCAGAACACCGAAATGGCGCCCGCGGCAACGAGGCCAATTCCTCCGAGCATTGTAAGGGGAAGACCTGCGGCGCTGAGAGGCGCTGACGTTGAGGTAGATGGTGAAGAGGATGGAGTGGAGCCTCCCTTCAACCTAGCGTTCATGTCCAGGTTGGTGTCGACCAGCCTGAGAGAAAGAGTCACGGTTGTCGTAATCGTCCTAGTAACCGTGACCCATACGGATTGGAACGCAAGAAGGCTCGTTGACGGATACAGGCTCTTGTAAGGGTAAGAGTAGACAATTATTCTACTCGTGGACAGAGCCGTGAAAGATACGTTTGTGTTGCTTCTCAACAACAAGTCGCCTTCTTTGTCGAAGCTCCACAAGAGGTTCAAAGCAACTGCGATTTTCGCATTCGTTAATGAAAATGCATTAGTATTCAGGGACTGGGACAAGTCTGAAGTAACAATCCAGGCGTTCCTCGTTCCTATCGTTCCCCCAAGGTCGAGGCTCTCGTTCCCCGTAACGCTACCGTAGCCGTTCAATATCTGGACTGGACTCCCGAGGCTTAGGGGGCCGTTAACCCACCACATCGTGTAGTCGGGCCTGTTAGCGTACGGGCCCAAAGTGCCACCCAGACCATAGGATCTCAAACTTCCACCGTAGAATTTGGCAAGAGAACCAAGCAAACCTACAGCCAGACCAGCAGCGGTGCCTGGAGACTCAATGCGGGTCGTCAGGTTGATGCTTTGTGGAAAGCTTCCCTGCTCCCTAAGGGGAGCGTAGCTGACCAGGGGAAGAGGCGTAATAGAGAGTGACACGTTGTGGTCAACTTGCAGATCGGCCACAGTCGAGCCTAGTCCCTTCACATTCCAGCCGAGGCTACCATACAGATTGGCAACGATACTTTGAGGCACGGGTGCGGGTGATGGAACCGGGGAAGGCGAGCCCACTACGTTCAGCTTGCCCTTCATCCACGGGTGAATCGAGCAGTAGTACGAATAGTTGCCCGGGACACTGAAATAATTGCCATAAGTGGAACCTGGCTGAACGACCCCGGAGTAGAAATTGGGAAGGCCAACATTCGCGGTCGAGTTAGCAGTAACAGTATGGGCAAGAGTCCCTTGGTGGACCCAGAGAACCAAGCTTCCCGTTGAAATCGCCAGGTAGCCGGGGTCGAAACTGCAGGCCGATGATCCAGGAGAGCATGTTCCATCGTCGACCCAGAGAACGGTGACGCTCTTTCCAGTGGGAATGGAAACCGGGATGGTCCCAGGACTCGCTCCATATCCGCAGGCTTGCACCCAGTACAACGTTTGATCTACGTTGCACGTCGCACTTGTCTGAAGGGTCCCGGACAGGGAGTAGTCTGCATGGCTCCCGATGCTGAGCGCTAGGGCAGCGTTGACTTGAACAATCAGTAATAGTAGAATGCCAAGCGAGCCGGTAACCAGCCAGAATGGTCTGGGCAGCAAACCATGGTCACGTTGCAACCTACGAACTCAATAATAAGTATAGTGCGTAGCGAGGAGCCGGTGAGTCATTCTGATAGCCCTGGCTACCCGTGGGAAGAGACGTTAGCCTAGCTGCCACTTTCCAGAGTTATGGCGACCGCATCTTCAAGCTAAGAAACGAGATTCGAGAATTAGAATCAGGTGACTAACTCAGCAGCAAAGATTCCTGGTTATTCGAGAAAGGGTCTGGAAGATTACGAGAACGAGAAATCTCAGTAGTCATACTCGCGGAACCTTAGCTCCTCGGGAAGTGGACCCGGGAGCCGCTTGTTGAGGTCTACTCCGGTGACTTCCTTGATCTTCTCCTTGAACCAAAGGTCGAATGGATCTTTGCTCATGGCGTATGACGCCATGATTCTCTTCACTTCATCAGCATCACGATTGTCATCCTCTGAATAGTACAGGAACAAATCGCCGGTGGGTGTGGCCTGCAGGAACCATCCCACCTTGGGGATTCGGAGTCTCTGGTTGGCAGCTTCAGTCTCTCTGATTTTCGGACGACCCCTCCTCCGAGGTTCATAACGAAAGATGGGCCCCCTCCTTTCGCGAGGCGCGGGAAGAACGCCACCCAGTCCGCACCACGGTCCTCCCTTGGCCGGCGAGGCGCCCCTTCTTAGGGCCCTGAACGACGTGCGTTCTGCGGTCAGAAGTCGAGCCGCATCACGACTCGCCGGAGCGTAGGCCGGGCGACCTCACGGAATCCGGCGGCGGCGAAGACGCTTCGGCTGCCCACATGCAGCTCGCCCCAGGTGATCTCCTTCCCCGGCTCGGTCATCATCGGGTACGCCTCGATCGCGCGTGCGCCGCGCGATCGCGCGAAGTCCACCGCAGCGGCTGCGAGCGCACGGCTGACGCCGCGGCGGCGAAACTCGGTGCGGGTCACGAAACATGCCACGGCCCAGACGCTGTCGTCGCCCTTGTCCTCGCCACGCTTCTTCCATGCAATCCGGGTATCGGTGATGTACCGGTAGGCGGTGCGCGGTTCGACGGAACACCAGCCGGCCGGCTCACCGTCGACGTAGGCGAGTAGTCCACTGGTCGTGTCGGACTTCGGATGCCCGCAGTTGGTCTGGGCGCGTAGCCGCTTGGCCCGTTCGTCGTCGGTTGTCGCGGGCCAGGCGGACTCAGCGATCTTGAAACGCTGGCAATAGCACAGGGCCGCGTGGCACCTCGCCTTCCCGACAACGAGTTTCACGTCCTTCCAAGGAACTCTGTTCGCGGGGAGAACGGAGGCCGCGACGTCCGTCGCTGTTGGAGCGCCGCGGCGTGTCGCCATCAGTGTTGCCCCAGACGCGACAGCCTGCCGATGAGATCCGGTGGAGCGTCGATGAAGCGGTGGTGGCGTCCGGGGACGACGACGAACATGGTGCGGCCGCAGGCCGCTCATCCGCCCATCAGTTCTGGAGTGACGTCGGTCTCCTCGCTCCACCCGATGGCGGTGACCGGGCAGGGCAGCTCGGCCGGGTCTGACGCCGCGTAACGTCGGCTGACGTCGAGGTCGGCCCGTAGAAACCAAGAAAAACCGTCGAAACCACAAGTTCCTTGCCTAAAGGTGTTACCATCACGGTGTATGTGCCCTTGGAACCGAAGCAGGAAATAGGTAGTGAGTGATGTCTATACCTGCAAAACCTTTGTTCGTGAGATGGGCCGAATCAACGGCTGGGAGCGGTGAAGCGTGTTCTGCTTGGGAAGAGGGCCCTAACCTACCCACTATCTCGCAGGGATGGAAAAAAGAGGGTTTTGGATAGCAATACAAATCAACGCGGTGGGTGGCGGGCCCGGTGGAATTCAGCCGGGCGGTGGAGTTGATTTGTACCTCTGGCTTTGGCCCAGATTAAACGGGGCTCCTCTCAAAGTGTTATCGCATGGGAAGTTTTGCATCATCGAGTCAAGGCACCAATCCTACTGTTGTATTTCCCAAACGAACAAAGTGTAATCGCCTCTTTGAAACATGGCGCTTCTATGATTCGTTCAAGGGAAGCCTCGTGTGTGCAGCTCGGGGGATGGGCCAAGAACTAGCTAAGTAGTCGTTCATTACTCCGGTCGTCCGGAAGAGAACGTATAGGATGGCGCCATAGACTGCAAAGGTAAGCGCGTAGTACAACAAGAGAGCGAACCAACCCCTAGCAAGCGCGATTAGGCCCACGAGATATGCGTGGCCGACCAAGGCGCCTGTTGCAAGTCTCCGGGGATTCGTGCTGTTCTTCACCTGAAAACTTGAAACAGCCAGTCCATGGTTGCAGGAAGCACAAACGCGATGATTAGGCCTGGGTATTGCAAGAAGCTGTGAGCGAGGTAATTGGCATAGAATAATCCGACCGTCATTCCCATACCGATCCCAGTACACCTAGCACACAGATGCACTTCTTTCCTGCCGAGGCTGACCCGGATTGTATGAGACAGTTTGCTGTATGAGTGATGGGATAGGATGAAGAACCAGAAGGGAGGCCTTGAATCTGTGGGGCGCTGGGTCACGCTCTTCACAGCTTGACTGTGCGACAACGCTTTCGTCTCTTAAATAAGGTGACAGTTGTTGAAACTATCCGGGGTGGAACTGTGGGTGATGAGAGGGATTACAATCTTGCTGTTCTTGTCATTCTGCTCTTGCTTTTCTGGCCCTTGGCAATAATCTACTACTATACTCGTCCAATGAAGCCGGACTATTATCCATACGGCCCACCGCCGTCCCAGCCGAGAAGTGCCGGTGAACCAACTTATGGGGGAACGCAGGTGATTTACTGTAGGCACTGCAACAGCAGGATTGCCAGCCCTGCTGCCTTCTGCCCATACTGTGGCGGGAAACTCTCTTGACCATCTCCCATCTCACCGGCCATGTGGTTCGGAATGATTTTGGGTCGCATGAATGAAAAATAATCAAGGCGCCAATCTACACGCCCGGGGGATCATTCTTTCAGCAAGTCTTAGCTTGATGAGGGATTATGGAGAAACATATTATGCAATCTGTGATTAGTAAGGTCGAGATTCGCGATTTAGCAACTGGGTTGTGGATCTGGCGCTCGGAGCATCCTCACTGGAAGCCCGGCGACGACTGGCAGCCGATTGTGACGTCGACCTACGTCGAATCGGGAGGCGAGAAGCTGGTAATTGACCCACTCGTACCGAAAACGGCCACCACAGAATTGTGGAAGCGTCTAGACAACCGGCCGCCGACCATGGCCGCCGTACTAATCGCTGACCACGTGCGGGATATCGACGAGTTTGTCAGCCGCTACCAGGTGCGTGCCTTCGGTCCGCGACTTTTCTATCCCGACGACGTGCCCAAGACCAAGCTGGAGATAATAGAACCGGACCGAGTGCTTCGCGGAGGCCTTGTCGCTCTTTACGACGGGAGGGGGCGCCTCGAGACTCCTCTCTGGCTGCCCGAGCAGCGGGTGATAGTCTTTGGAGACGCATTGACGGAACGGGCTGGCGACCTCCGGGTCTGGTCTTCGCCATGGCATGAGAAGCGAGCGTTGCCGGCGTTGCGAGAGTTGCTCAAGCTTCCGTTTGAGCAAGTTATCATTTCACACTGCGACCACGACCCGGTGCATGAACGTGCAGCCTATGAGCGTGCCTTGGAACTCCCACCTTGGGAGGGCTAGCGATCACGGATACGAACCAGTTCAATGGCGAGGCCGGTGGGATTTGGGCCCCGCGGAGGGAGCTTTGTACCCCTCTATTTTCTAGACGCTAAACGAGCGGATCTTCGGATATCGAAACTCGGCCCGGTTCGAATCCGCCCGGATTCCCAGCGTTAACGTTGAGGATTGGACAGTTCGAGAAGTTCCGAAGCTGAACTCTTTGGCAAGCTAGCAGATGAAGCCGTAGTGATATCGGGAGTCACACGAACACGGGACAACGCCCGAGAGCTTTCTAAGAATTCGAGCTAATCTAATGTAGCGGGGTTAATCCTTCCACAGCCTTCAGAGCTTCTTCAATTGAAACTATCGGTACCAGATTTACCGTATTCGTTTGAGCGAGACCGAGCGTGAGTTCCTGAGCTTCCTTCATACTTGGAGCATCTAAAATCATGTAAGTGTGATGATTCCAAGTTCCTACAAATGGACCAGCTAGAATCTTGGTACGTAACTTTGTGAGCATTGCTGGTAGTTGTTTCGGCAAGGCTTTGGCCATCTCCCGGGCTTTGGAATTTGAGCTTGGGCAGTCAGCGGCCGTATGGACGGCATCTACCAAGATTTGCATGAGCGGAGGAAATTCTTCGGTATATTTCAACTTTGCATCATCCTTACCGGAAGACTGGTCTTCCCGATTGAAACGGTTTCCCCCCTTGCGGCGGGAAACTACTGATTGCGCCGTTTAGGGTGGGGCAGGACCGGTGGGACTCGCCCCCAAAAAGGTTTGAAATGTGGATTCCGACAGTTGAGCGGGACACGGATTTGAAACTAAAGGATATTGCCGCAGGGGTCCGGTTCAGCAAAGCGCAGGTTAAAGGTACAAGGTTCACGGAGGATTTCGTCCAAGCAAGTAAGAAGCTAGACGCCCTGAAAACATTCCTAGCTGGAGCATTGGACCTGCCCTGGTGACGGATGGGAAGACTGACGTCAGCGCTCTAGTGTCTTGCAGGTTCGAAGGTTGATGGCGTATTTTGAGATGTGTTTGTCCGCTAGGCGAAGTATTGGTTCGACTGTTTCCCGGTTAAGGGTGTACTCGACTGTTTTTCCCAGCCTCTGGCTTGTTACTAGGCCGCAGAATGCTAGGCACTTGAGGTTGTGGGAAGCCATAGTTTGCTCTATCTTGAGCGCCTCTGAAATCTCGCCCACGTTCTTGGGACCGTTTCTGAGCAGGTTCAGGATGCCCACTCGGCTCTCGTTGGAGAGGGCGTTGAACAGCAGTGAGACGGCTGTGACGTCGGTCTTTCGAAGGGTCAACTGTTGGCTCATTATTAGCCATATCTGATATGGGCTCCTTCTACAATTAAACTAATCGAGCCAGCCTTGGCTTGTAGTAGGTTTATATGACAATGCTGTCATATGACATTCAAAGCGTATGTTTGACTTGGTCATTCTAGGGTCTGGCTCTGCAGCATTCGCCGCCGCACTCAAGGCGGCCGACCATGGAGCAAAAACCGCCATGATAGAGAGAGGCGTTCTTGGCGGAACATGCGTCAATGTTGGCTGCGTCCCCAGCAAGAACCTTCTCCGGGCAGGGGAACTTCGATACTACGATAGTCATCGTGAATTCCCCGGAATAAGTCCGGGCAGGACATCACTCGAGTTCAACAGAGTCATAGAACAGAAGAATCAAATCGTGAGAGGACTTCGGAAGGAAAAGTATTCCGACGTTCTAAGGTCATTGCCCTCGACCAAACTCTTCCGGGGCGAGGCGAGATTTGTCTCTCGGACACGCGTAAAAGTGGACGGGATCAATGTTGACGGTAGAAAGTTCATAGTTGCGACTGGATCATCACCCAGGATACCCAGTATCCCGGGCATAGAGAACGTGAGCTACCTCACGAACGCCGAGGCTCTCGGGCTGAGGAAGCAACCGGCCTCGATGATTGTGCTTGGCGGTCGGGCCTTGGGCCTCGAGTTCGCCCAGATGTTCTCCCGCTTGGGGACGAAGGTGACCCTCCTACAACGAAGCGAGAGAATAATTCCGGAGGAAGAGCCGGAAGTCTCAGAGGCACTGCACCAGTACTTGGAAGATGAAGGGGTCGAGATCAAGACAGGGGTACAGGTCAAACGCGTCTATCAGTCCCAGGGCGAGAAGGTCGTAGTGGCCAAAGTCGGGGGGAGAGAATTGGAGGTCAGAGGAGACGATCTCCTACTGGCTACCGGGAGGGACCCCAACACCAGCGGGCTTGGCTTGGAGACCGTGCCGGTGAGGCTCAGAAAGGATGGGGCGGTAAGAGTTAACCGAGAAATGCGTACGACCGCCCCCCACGTGTGGGCTGCCGGAGACGTCATAGGCGAACCGATGCTTGACACTATTGCCGCAAAGGAGGGAGCCACGGCGGTAGAGAACGCTCTGACGGGGACTCATAGGAAGATAGACTTCCTTCCTGTTCCGAGAGCGATATTTACATCACCCCAGGTAGCCTCGGTGGGTCTTACTGAGAAGGAAGCCCATTCCATGAGGCGGTTCTAGCAGTCAAGCATAAGCTGACGGTCGACGACCTCATCGACACCGTTCACGTGTTCCCGACATTGAGTGAGTCGATCAAGTTGGCCGCGACCTCTTTCCGCAAGGACATTGACCAGCTGAGCTGTTGCGCAGAGTAACAAGCGAGAGGTGAGTAAGGAATGTCGGATTACAGTTCCCTAAGAATAGTCGGGTTCTCTAACACGCCAACACTATACCGTATGATTCTGCCGCAACGAGGAGATGTCTACGTTATGTGTGGGGCGGACATGCTCATCAACGGACTGAAGACAGACCTCGGGGCTGAAGCAAAATGCCCTGTCTGCGGGTCTGTCACTAGTTTCCAGATCGCTCAGAGGCTAATCGAAGATCTTGCCCCCTGGAGCCGACGCTTCACGTGGTCGAGTTCGAGATGGGGCCGGGACGCTTGGGCGTACAGTGTGAATCAACTCATATTTTTGACAAGAAAGATTGCCTCACCAAGTGGCTATCAGCCTATACCGGAAAGCCAGGCCTTGTAACCTCGCTACCCGAATACATGAATTCTCTAAGCCAACGGCTACCAAGGAAGGTATCGCCAGCATGAACTTCACTCGGTCACAAGAACACAGTCCTGCAGTGGGACAATCGACGGTAGGAAAGAGCGAGCTCGAATACCTGTTCGATTTCGAGCTTCATGCCACTCCGGACAACAAACCCTACATCTCGGCCCAGGGCCGAGAGGGGAGCTTCATCACAAACTCGGTGGGGACCCTCACGGCGGGGAAGATCCGGGGCAAAATCAGAATGTCCTTCTTCGCCCTTGACTGCGCTTACCTGCTCGTACAAGCAGGCCGGGATCCAGGACCCGGCCAACATCTCTGCAAAGAGAATGACGGCGGAGTGATAGAGACGGAGGACGGGGCTAGGATAGCCTTCGATACCAGGGGCTATGGATTGCGTGGAGCCGACCCGTCGTTTCCCAGGCGCTGGCGACTGGCAATGGCGGTCCAGTTCTCCACAACAGACAAGCGGTACTCGTGGCTCAACACAGCATTCGGTTTCTGGGAAGGCCAGTTCGACGAGGAGAAAGGGGCGGTGAACTACAAGGGCTACATTCGCAGGTACGACTAGAATTACGACCAGCACAGTACGAGTCGACCGGTGAAATCGTTGAGCGTCTCTTCCCTAGTTGATGCGTTGCGGTCGCTCCAGAGTCATGACGTGGTCCATGTATTCTTGGAGTCTGTAGACTGAACCGGAAATACCTTGATACTGGCCTAGCCACCCCCGTAGACACTCATCTTTGTCAAAGATGTGAGATGCTTCGCACCTTACGCAGAGTTTTCCGGGGCCCTCGACAATTTCTACAGCATGGAGGATTGACTGGGGCGGTTCCAAGTGTTCTACGCGATGGTCTACTATTCTGAAGCGTATGGGTCTCTGACAGACTGGGCAGTTGGCCTCGGCCTCCAGATTTTGGCCGATTCCGTTAAGAAGAATGTCGGGTCCACATTTGAGTTGAATCTCTCCGTGAGATGTTCGAATGCGATAGAGACCCGAGGTAGGAGATTCGCCGATAGCCATGGGTTAGCAAGAGGGCTCCCTTATTAAAAAGGTGCAAACAGAGCCGGTTCAACGCTGTAGGGGTCTCCCTAATTCAACCCAGACAGACATATCGGTGCTTGAGCGGATCATACAGGCAGGTTCTCGAGTTGGGAGATTTGAGCCGAAGCATCGCTGTACTTCAGTTGTAATCGAGTCTCATTTTGTCTGGGAGGCTGTGAATCTCCTTCCCGAACCAGTGGAGTGATTCCGCGTGGAAATGGATATCCTTGGAGAGAAAGATATTACGAGGGATGGATTGGGGTGGGTAGAAGCTAAATTGAAGGACCTGACCCGTTATTGTGGAACAAGAATGAAAGCATGGTCGAAAGGACTATTCATCGCAGCGCTTGCAATATTGGCAACGGCCATTCCCCTCGCAGCCGCCCACTCCAGCAGCGCATCACAATCAGCGCCTCAATCGTTCACCTATGTTCTTGGGCAAGGCATTCTTTGCAGCCTCGAAGAGAAGGCCTGTCCCGATATCGCGATGTCAGATAACGGCGACATGGTAGCTTTGAACGGTACTGGAACTCTCAGCACTCACGCCAAATCGGTGACTGGTGGTGGCATGTTTGTTCACATGGATTCTTCAGGACACGAGCTGGTACATGGGACTTGGGAGGCTAAGGATCTCTTGAGCTTCGTCTCCTACGGAGACGCGACACCCCAGGGACTTCCGGCGAACCTGTTCGGGGGCAAGGCTGTCATACACGTGTCGCTGCTGGTCGGCGGAACAGTGGTGCACGACGGGATACTGACAGTATACTGTGTACTGGGCAATCCTCCACACGGCGCACATGAAGGCGTACGCCTGGTCGTCCAGGACGTCATCAACTTCAACAAGCAAGTCAGCGGAGACACAGTCTTCGTAAAGTAGACTCGCGACAATGGCCAGTAAGAGGAAGAGCTACTGGCGAACCCCTCCCTTTTTTGCCTTGATACACGACTTAGGGTCCTGCTCCGCCCAATAATCCGGTTGCAAGCAAGAAAATCCAACCATAGGTCTCGTACTTCTTCTCAGGGTTCGGTACGGCCATGTGGCTCGAATCTCCAAATTAGCACTTGTACGCGGTTAGCTCGGTTCAGCATTCTTCGCAAAAGTTCGTATCTAGGTCTTGGATTCCCTGCTTTCGACCTTCTACTCGCCGAGCTGGCAGATGACTCCTTGGAGCTTAAGCCTCTCACTATGAAAAGATAGATTTCTCTACCGGCGGTCGCTCTTATACAAGAGAGGCGCACCGCTCCCGAAACCTTCATGAGCGGCTAGCTGGACATGAAAACGCGGAGACTTGGCTGATGCTTCTGACAGTTCTGGTTTTGGCCTTGGCGCTCTCGAACCCTGTAGGGGCTGGCCCGCCTTCAGGGCACGCTCTTGCAAATCACCCCTTCAACTACGTACTGGTCATTGTCATGGAGAACCACGGCCTCCGTGACATTATCAGCAATCCGGCCGCTCCTTTCATGAACGAGTTGGCGTCAACCTATGCCCTTGCCATGAACTATACTGCCATCAACCATCCGAGCCTGCCGAACTACCTAGCGCTGGTCTCGGGCCAAGATTTTTCCTCCTGGAGCACATCAGACTGCAGCCCTGGCCCAGGCTGCAGCGCCAGTGCCGCCCCTAACATCGTAGACACGTTAGAGAACCGGGGGCTGACCTGGAAGGCGTACATGGAAGACTATCCCTCCAGCTGTCAGTCCCAATGCTCCCCTGGGAACTGCTTTCTGGGCGACAGGGGAACAGAATCCTATGCGGCGCGGCATGACCCCTTCGTCTATTTCGACGACATAGTCAACAGCTCGAACCGATGCTCAAGGATAGTCCCGGCCAACTCTGGAGGCAATGGAGGGCCGGATGATCTACTCCTTGCAGACCTAGCCTCACCATCCCAAGCATCCAATTTCATGTGGTTAACCCCCAACCTCTGCGACGATATCCACGACTGCCCTGTGTCCGCAGGAGACACCTACCTCTCCCATCTCGTTCCGAAGATTCTCACAAGCAAACTATTCACTCACCAAAAGGCTGCATTGTTCATCACGTTTGACGAAGGTGACAACCCGTATCCCAACGATCACGTTTATTCTGTCTGGGCCGGATCTGGAGTAAGAAAGGACTTTGAATCGTCAAACCCGTATAGTCACTATTCCCTTCTGAAAACCCTTGAGATGGTTTGGAAGCTACCGCCGCTCACGAGTAATGACGCGAGCGCGACGCCAATGACGGAATTCTTCGCACTCCCGCGTCATTGTGGAGACCACCCCAATACAGATTCACAGAAGGAACATGCCAACCCACGAAGCGAAGCCCATCGCCGTCATCCGCACTATGAACCGCCGTTCTGCCGCGAACCCTCCTAAGAGCGCGACATGCCCGAAGGATTCATTTGTCGTCGTGAAGGTTGACGATAGTTAGGCTCTCTTCGGCATTAGGACGACAACGGATATCTCCCTTTTCGTCCCCTTCTGATACTCATTGTACCCGGGGTACATGCGTGTCATCAATGCCCACAACCGTTCCTTCTCACTCCCACTCGCCCTCTGCGCGTACACCGTCTCCTTCTCACCGAGGATCTGTACCCCTCCAATTGGGTTATGTCTCAGGTTCGACCACCAGGCCGGGTCCTTTTCACGACCACCGTTAGCAGCGATAATGACAAGCCTATTCCCGTCTTGCAGATAGAGCAGTGGACGAGTCCGTTTCTTCCCCGTTTTCCACCCTGTCGTAGTCAGGAGGAGCACGTTGGCATTGTGAATCCTCCCGCCTATCCGACCCCCTGACAACCTGTAGAGGAAGACGTGCAGGGAGGTGTAGAATTGGAGGAACATTCCTCTTCGCCTTTTTAGCCCGGTTCTTCTGAAGCTACTCTCTTACTCTGCGTAATGAGTGTTGCATTGCAGAGTCCAAGCTCTCATTTCGGTTTCTCCGCAAGGGTACCGTGCTTAGCAATTCCTTCCTTTCTCACCCCTAGTTTGGAGAGCGGCGCCCAACCAGCGAGCCCGAACCTGGATTCGAGTGGGCAGAGCTTAACAATGTGAAATCGCCGAGCTAGAAGTGATTGTTTTGGGCCCGAAGCCAGACAAGCCTTACTTCTCCCTGGATTCTTCAAGTTTCTGAGAGGCCTGGCGAGAAACAATAATCGAGAATGGTTTCAGAAGAACAAGCCCCGGTACGAGAAGTTTGTGTTTGAGCCGAGTCTCCGGCTCATCCGGGACGCGGGCGACGAGTTGAAAGCGGTTAGCCCGTACCTTGTTGCAGACCCAAAGCCGTTTGGTGGGTCCCTGTTCCGAATCTACCGGGACATACGCTTCTCTAAGGACAAGAGCCCCTACAAGACCAACGTGGCCAAGGAGTTCTGGCAAAGACGAGGAGGAAAAAAGGCTCAGACAGCAGGACTATACCTACACTTGGCACCAGGGCACAGCTTTGCGGGTGCGGGGATCTGGCATCCTGACCCGGCAACCCTCAACAGGGTCCGGAGGGCGATTGTGTCGCGGCCGGAGGCTTGGAGGAAGGTCAAGGAGAGCGGGCTAGGGGTCGAAGGTGAATCTCTGAAAAGGCCGCCGCCCGGGTTTGACCGTAACCATCCTTTCGTCGAGGATTTGAAACTGAAAGACATTGCCGCAGGGGTCCGGTTCAGCAACGCGCAGGTTACAGGTACATGGTTCATGGAGGATTTCGTCCAAGCATTAAGAAGCTAGACCCCCTGAACAAATTCCTAGCTGGAGCATTGGGCCTGCCCTGGTGACAGATAGGAACCCCCAGAGACTCAACCCGTTCAATTATGGAGAAAGGAGGTTTTCTTGAACGGGGACGCTGAAGGTTTCTACGTATGGGGCGAAACCTCACTCCCTCACGAGGATACTAATACCAGATCACCAACCAGGGAATAGCATTCTCAAACACACCCATCATCTAGCCCTGACCGGGGAATAGCTGGAAACGCGTCCGTTTTCCTGGCCCCGGATCCGGTCAGGTCGCGTATGCCTCACAGGTTGTGATTAGGAATCTTGGTGGCACGTGATCGAGTGGAGGAGCCGGTCCCGATTTTGCGATATCCCGGTTCTCAGGGTGAATGGGATTTGTTTAGTCGGTCCGTCTCAGGCGCAAAAAGTCTCTTGGAGAGGGTGAGAAGTATGAAAATTGGTAGGGCACTCGCTTGAGGTTCGGAACCCCTCAGAGAACGACGGCAACGATCTGTGGAGTCAAATGGACCAACAACAACTTTCTATTACTCCCTAACCACCCAGTCGAGATTGATTTCGCTTGTATCTCTTCAAGAGAGCTGTGGACCTCTCCCACCACCTACGTAACGGTATGCCCGTCTATCCTGGGGATCCGTTGCCCTCCTTCGACAGTTATGCCACCCTGGAGAAAGAGGGCGTGAATCTAACACGGCTCACTATGGGCTCTCACACGGGCACCCATCTCGACGCTCCCCGACACTTCATCCAAGATGGAATAGGAATAGACCTGATCCCGATCGACAAGATGATCGGAGAAGCATACGTGGCTGGGCTGTCGAGAAAACCGATCGGCAGCGGGATTACTTCCGACGACCTTCTTCTAGAACTTGAAGGAAAGGTCGGGCATGACGACATAGTCGTCTGCTACACAGGATGCAGCGAACATTGGGGCGACGATTACGTAAGCCGCAACTATACCTACCTTACACGAGACGCGGCAGACTATCTGGTGTCAAAGAAGGTGCGGGCTGTGGGCATCGACTTTCTCAGCGTAGAAAAATTCGAGGCTCCAGAGCCCGTGGCACACAAGACCCTTCTCGGTAATGGAATCTTCATAATCGAATCACTCAGCGGTGCCCTCAAACAGTTTGTCGGCAAGAGGATCCTGATGATATGCATGCCTATCAAACTAGAAGGTGGAGATGGGGCACCGGCGAGGGTGGTCGCTGTACCCATCAGCTAAAGCTAGTCGGGAACGATGCGGCCGGCTTGGGGCATCCTGGCAATCTTAAAGCCGCTCATGTTATGGAACGGGCGGTTCGGTCATGAAAAAGAAGCTTGAGGGCATCGTGGCACCTATGGCATCAGCTCTCACCGCGGAGGAGACGATTGATGAGAAGAGGACGAGAGCTCTGGTGGACTTTTTGATAGAAGGCGGGATCGACGGGCTCTTCCCATTGGGGACCTCGGGAGAGTTTGCACTCTTAGATCGGGAGGAGAGGAGAACCGTCATTCGAGTGGTCGTAGACCAGACCAATGGGCGTGTGCCCGTACTGGCCGGTGTCTCCGATCCGAGTCTGGAAAATGTTCTGGCCTTTGCAAAGGACGCGGAAGATGCTGGGGCTGATGCGATCGTGGCTACGCCACCATACTACTTCACGACCGGCGACGATGGGCTCTTTGACTATTTTGAGGCCATTGCAGGGAAGAGCGGGCTACCGCTTTTCGTGTATAATATTCCCGAGTGGACTCATCTCTTTGTTCCTCCGAATGTTATTCAGCGACTGGCTGAGAAGCGATTGATCGTCGGGATGAAGTATACCGAGTACAATTTTCTCAACCTTCTCCGGTTTCTCAGAGTGGCGGGAAAGCGCATCTCGATCTTCACCGGGTCTGACGCCATGACTTTCACCAATCTGGAATTTGGCGGGAGTGGAGGAGTGATCGGAGTGGCCAACGTGGCTCCGAAATTGGCAAGCGCCATCTTTGACGAGTTCAAGCGAGGCGATCTTGAAGCGGCGCGCAAGGCTCAGTTGAAGCTTCTCCCTGTCATCGAGGCGATTGGAGTTGGAAGATTTCCCGCCGGTTTGAAGGAGGCAATGCAAATGATCGGGATGCCTGTGGGTGCCGTGAAGTCTCCATTGCAGCCGCTTACGAGCGATGAGCGGAAGAGAGTTGCTGGTCTTCTTAGAGAGGCGGGTTTGGTAGGCAGGGAGCTTAGATAGTGTCTCGAGCAAGGTCGGTTCAAGTGTCGGCTAAACGTTACCAGATGTTCATCGACGGTGAATGGGTTGATTCGAGGAAGGAGGAGACGATTGATGTCGTCAACCCAACAACTGAGAGAGTGATCGCTTCTGTTCCGAAGACAGATCGAGAGCAGGCGAAGACTGCGCTTGAGGCAGCGGAGGAGGCTCAACCAAAGTGGGAGGATCTGCCGCCTATCCGGCGGGCGTCATTCCTCTCAAAGACCGCTCAGCTTCTCCTGAGGGATAAGGAGAGGCTGGCTAGATTACTGACGTCGGAGCAGGGGAAGCCCTTGTACGAGGCGAGGTCTGAGATCGAGGGCGCGGCCTCGAATTTCGAGTATTACGCAGAGTTCGCGCGTAGGATAGAGGGTGATGTTCTACCCAGTGATAATCCCAGACAGACAGTAATGATTCTCAAATTGCCTATCGGTGTCGTGGTGTCGATTACTCCGTGGAACTTTCCCTCTGCTACAGTCGCCAGGAAGCTAGCCCCTGCGCTGATTACCGGGAACACGGTTGTGACAAAGCCGTCCAGCAATACGCCTCTCAGCACCATCGAGATGGTGAGGCTGATGGACGAGGCGGGTTTTCCGAAGGGGGTTGTTAACGCTGTCACCGGAAGCGGGTCTGAGGTTGGAGATGAACTTGTGACGAACAAGATTACGGGTCTCATTACGATGACGGGGAGTACCGAGGCTGGCCGGACGATCATGAATCATGCCTCGAACCATCTCCCCAAGCTCGTCTTGGAGCTGGGGGGCAAGGCCCCGTTCATCGTATGGCACGATGCTGATATTCCCTGGGCGTTGAAGTGCGCGATCTGGGCACGGTTCTGGAATTGTGGCCAAACCTGCATCTGCTCAGAACGAATGTACGTGGACGAGAAGGTCAAGGACAAGTTTGTCCCCGCATTTGTCCGAATGGTCAAGGACCTTAGACTGGGAAACCCCTTGGAACCTGATACCGACCTTGGACCCATGGTCAGCCGAAAAGAGAGAGAAACCAGTATGGGCTTTGTTCAGAGGGCGAAAGAGGAGGGTGATAAGATCATCATCGGAGGTGACAAACCCTCACGTCCAGCGAAGGGCTGGTTTTTCGAACCGACTGTCATAGAAGATGTGAAGCAGGACTCCTCCCTTGTTCAAGACGAAATCTTTGGGCCAGTCGTGCCGATCCTCGAAGTGGACAGCTTTGACAAAGCCATCGACTTTGCTAACGATTCCAAGTATGGCCTAGCGTCGTACGTCTTCACGAAGGATAGTACGCGTGTTCTGAAGGCTATGAACCGGATAAAGTTCGGCGAGTCATACATCAACCAAGTGGGACCTGAACAGCTACAGGGAGCCCATACAGGGTTTCGACAGTCTGGACTAGGTGCAGAGGGGTCGAGATACGGACTGGAATGCTACACCCAACTGAAGACATGCTACGTTGACTGGAACGATAAGCCAAACTTACCGTACCTATTCCCCTACAAGGGAAGATAGAAGACATTCGTCGAGAAGACCTTTCGTGGAGCAGGGGCATTGAGCCCGCTGTGGTGAGGCTGTTCTCGTACTATGCACCTTCGTGGGCGAATTGACTTGATAGGAGAGGAGGGCTAAGTTTTGTATGCTAGAACAGTGCGTACTCAGGCAACCTGATTAGTAAGTGGTCCGGCTGCCTCGAAAATTGTGGTTTTAAGAGAATTCGGGCCTCACTTAACCTAGTCTGCCGCCAAGACCATTACATCGTTAACATTCGTCCCAGTGGGACCAGTCCTGATCAAGTCGCCCAGCTTGAGAAAATAGCTGTAGCAATTATTGTTGTTAAGATAATCGTCAGGGTCCATCCTAAGTTCGCGGCCTCGAGCCACGGTTGTTCCATCAGCGATGGCTCCAGCGGCGTCTGTCGGACCATCCACCCCGTCGGTCGCAAGAGAAGCCATCGCGACACGCTTTGAACCGCTCATCGTTATGGCTGCAGCCAGAGCTAATTCCTGGTTCCTTCCACCCTTCCCTTTACCCCTGACCGCCACAGTTGTTTCTCCTCCAACTACCAAGGCTGCCGGTGGTGGAATCGGCAAGCCGTGGTTCTTGGCATCGTTTATGATAGAGCCGAGGATTCGGCCCACTTCTCTCGCTTCACCGGTAATCTGTGTGGAGAGAGTTAGGGTACTGTAGCCGGCGCTCCTCATGGCAGCGGCCGCGGCAAAGCATGATTCACGATTGCTCCCCACAATCAGATTGTGAGTGAGCCGGAATGCCCTGTCTCCTTTCTTGGGAGTATCCGCTATAGAGCCGCCAAGGCCCTCTTTGATGACCTTGCGAGCACTGGCTGGTATCCTCGACCAGAGGTCGTATTTGACCAAGACTTTCTCGGCATCGCTATATGTCGTCGTGTCCGGAGTGGTGGGTCCTGATGCTATTGCATCCAACCTGTCTCCGACAACGTCAGAGATGATTAGGCTCAACACGGTCGCGGGATAGAGTCTTTCGGCCAGTCTGCCACCCTTGATTTGAGAGAGATGTTTTCTCACCGCGTTGATTTCCTGAATGCTAGCCCCAGACTTCAGGAGTAGCGAAGTGACTTGTCCTTCGTCTTGCAAGCTTGTTCCTCTTGCTGGTAGAGGCATTAGTGCTGAGCCTCCTCCTGAAAGCAGTACTATGACCAGATCGGACTGTGAGACGTTCTTCACCAACTCCAACATGGAAAGAACGCCTTGCAACCCCTTGTGTGTTGGAACAGGATGGGTGGCAGGGTGGTACTTTATCCTACGACTTTGTGGTCTCGGCTTCAGGTAATCGGGGATTATTACCAGTCCGCTTGTGATCCGTTTTCCGAGGAGCTTCTCGACCTCCTCGGCCATGTAGCCTGAGGCTTTCCCGCCGCCGATGACGAAGATCCTGAGATAGTTCTTCAACGGAAATCTAAGCTTGTCAGCATAGATGACTTCTCGTCTGAGTCTCAGATGTCTCCGGATGATTGTGGCCGGTTCAGCGGCCGCGAGGGCTGCGCCCATGGCAGCTAAGATATCACGATGCAGCTTATCCAGAGGGTGTCCGCGATTGGTCCCGGCGCGGACCCTGATCAACGTCTCAGGCTAGTCCTTCCAAGTGTCCTTGACGACCCAGACAGGTTCGTTAGGGTTGAAGTATTCCTGGCCCTCGGCGCGGTGTTCCTCCAATACCTTCTCATCAATATCCACCCCAAGACCTGGTTTGGCGGAGATTTTCGAATGTCCGTTCTCTACCTTCCACTCGTCCTTGACTAGCTGTTTCTTCCAGCTTGGAAAGCAGTCGTAGAATGATTCTTGAATGAGGAAGTTGGGAAGGGCTGCGTCCACCTGCAGTGTTACGGCGTTCTGGATGGGGCCGAAGGCATTGTGGAATGCCATCTCCACGCCGTACGCTTCCGCTATGGCAGCTATTTTCCGGGCTATGGTTACTCCCCCGATGTTCGTGATGTCTATTTGCAGATAATCCGCTAGGTTGTTTGCAAGTACATAGGTCGCCTGTTCCTTGGTGAGTATTCGCTCCCCCAGAGCAACTCTCACGTCTGTCGATTCTCTATATTTCCGGAGTCCCTCGACGTTTTCAGGATGGACCGGTTCTTCCATAAACAAGGGGTCGAACTCCCGAAGCTTCCGGGCGATTACTATGGCAGAGTTTGGGTCGAACCTTCCATGATGCTCTATGAGCAGCTCGACCTTACCATTCGTAGCGTCTCTTACTGCCTTGACTCTACCATACGCCCGCTCCAATCCTTGCTTGTCGATCGAGTCGTAGTGGGATCCGAAGGGATCGAACTTGAGAGCCGTGTAGCCCATTCCCGCGAACTTCTTGGCTCGTAGTCCGAATTGTTCAGGCGTGACGCACTTGTCATACCAGCCGTTAGCATAGACCCTGACGGTGTTCCTGAAACTGCCTCCGATGAGCTGGTGAATCGGTGCGCCGAAATGCTTTCCAGCAATGTCCCAGCAGGCGATGTCGAAGGCGCTGAGGGCTGTTGTTGACTCGAAGGAGACGGGGAGGTAGAAGTCGTGCTTGTGCCACTCGTGAATGTTCAGCTCCATGTCTAGCGGGTCTTTTCCCTTGTAGACCCGAGCGACCTCGTGAAGAGACTGAATCACAGGCTGGACCCTGAGCGTGGGAACAGCCTCGCCATAGCCAACTGTACCATCGGACGTGGTCAGTTTCAGCAGAATAGAATTGCCTGCCCAAGTAGCGCCTCCGGGAGAGGATGGCTCGCCTAACTGATACACCTGAACATCAGTAATCTTCAACTTAGAACTCCGATGCTACGCCTAGGACCATTTGACTTTTCGGTATTTTGTCAAAGTCGCTTGAAAAAGTCAGGAGGGGTCACTCTCTGTCACTACCACAGACTTTACCGTAATATGCTTGATAAGATCCAAAAACATGGCTGGCTAGTCGCTTGGAAGTTCTCTCTGACGCTCCCGTTCTCATTTCAAATAGCGACCGTCTTACAGGAGAGAAGAACGTAAACCTTGTACGAAGGAGATACATGGCTTGAGGCCATTGACTCTAACTGGTGACACCCAGGCTCCTGGCTGGCCCGGTATCACGCCGCGGTGGACCTCCAGCGCCAAGGAAGGCGTTGGAACCTCCGCCAGCTACCAGAGCAGAGTCTGGTTCACTATATCCCACGGAATCCTTAACGAAGTCTACTATCCAAGGATAGATCAGGCCAACACGCGAGACATGGAATTCCTCGTTGCGGACAGCCACCAATACTTTTCTGAGGAGAAGCGAGACACTAACCGAAGAATATCGCCGCTGGAGCAGGGCGTCCCTGCCTACAAGCTCACTAACTCCTGTAAGAAAGGACGATACAGGATCACGAAGATTGTCATCACTGATCCCGAGCGGGACGTGCTCCTACAGAAGATCCATTTCGACCCTGTCAAGGGCAAAGTAGAGGACTATGGCCTCTATGCTTTACTGGCCCCTCACATTGGCAACCGTGGCCAGGGAAACAACGGGTGGATCGGCAATTACAAGGGCACACCGATGCTCTTCGCGCAGAGAGAGAGGGTATCCCTCGCCCTAGCTTGTTCGACCCCATTCAGGAAAATGAGCTGCGGATATGTAGGCGTCAGCGACGGTTGGCAGGATATTAGCGCCAACAAGAAGATGACCTGGGAATATTCAGCTGCACCCAACGGGAACATCGCTCTGACCGCCGAACTCGACATCGCAGGGAATGACGGCGAGTGTGTTACGGCCCTCGCTTTTGGACGAACGCCGGATGAGGCGGGACAACAAGCACGGAATGGTTTGCTGAAAGACTTCGACGGAGTGCAACAGGCCTTTGTTGAGGGTTGGAAGGAGGTCCAATCCAAGCGCATAGACCTGGGAAAAACCTACGAGACCGGCTTCGACCTCTACCGCGTCAGCAACACAGTCCTTCGAACACACGAGGAAAAATCCTACCCAGGCGCTGTAATCGCCAGCTTGTCCATACCTTGGGGATTCTCCAAAGGAGACGACGACCTGGGTGGATATCACCTGATCTGGCCTCGAGATCTAGCGCAAGCGGCCGGGGGGCTCATCGCCTCTGGAGACATTGAACACGCAAGAGAAACTCTCCTCTACCTCATGTCTACCCA
>WNGK01000308.1_pt1 | contig 48621 bp, 41 predicted proteins | sample 5400601 | NCBI WGS metagenome assembly WNGK01 (sample SAMN13153376, study PRJNA577476) | soil metagenome | isolation source: 60 cm soil or saprolite under Garry oak tree replicate 1 | place: USA:California | collected 2016-06-15 | reverse complement strand
TTGTTTTTTCTCTTCGTTCAAGACATTGGCCATGCCCATGGAGGTCACAAGCCTCCGCGGGTGTCAATGTCCCAGACGCCGCTCTCGTTGGCCGGTTTTCAGGTGATACTCATTGGCCGGTTTTTGCTGATCGCTGAGGCATGCAGGCTGGAATGAGGCATTGAAGTAATGCGCGCTCTTCTGCCGCGGCCCCTTGCTGCGGGCACAATCCACACTCTTCGTGCGCCTTTCACCTTTGTTCACCTGTACGCGTATTCTCACTGTCGCTGAAACCGCTGGTTGTGAGGTGCTGAGGCTGCTGAAACCGCTGGTTGTGAGGTGCTGAGGCTGCTGAAACCGCTGGTTGTGAGGTGCTGAGGCTTTGAAAAGTGCGGGGGCCGGCACTCTGGGTGAGCACTCCGGCCCGCGCGTGGGAGGAGCCAGCGGGACGTAGGAAAGGGCAATGGCAAAAGCCATTATGGGCGAGTGTCTCGCCAGTTCCTAGCGTCCCTTCGATGTAGTTTCCACGAAATCAGCTCTGGTTGAATCGGGTAAACACTGTATTTTTGTTCGATGTCGAACAAAATGCGGTAAGGGCCTCTTGGTTCCATGCTGCCGCGTGTGGATGCGCGAGAAAACGCGACTCTGAAAAACTTAGATATGAAAACCGCGCCGCTGGCGGGTTCTCCGAACGGCGCGGGTCGGGCAATTGGCGGAATCCGCCCCAGTCGCCATTCCATTCCGGGACGGCAACGGGGCAGACGCGATAGCCAATGTCTCGCCACAGTGGCCCGTCAGGCGGCTTGGTGATTCCATCGTTGATCCAACCTCGCCATTGCATCCATCATCAGCCGTTTTTCCACGTGTGAGCCGTGATCACTGCTGATCTGCCGTGCTCTCCTGCGCATGAGTTCATGTGCATTCTCGACTAAGGTGGGTTGTTTGTGCGGATCCGCCTCCACCATTGCTGCCCGGTAGACAGCAAACCATTCAGTTCGTAATTCAGACATAAAAACCGCGAACCCCAGTGGGATATCGAAGGGCCGACGGATTGAAACAGAGATTGTTTGAACCGCCGAGCCTAAGCTCTTCCGCTCGGGACTAATTGAAGCCTACGCCTAGTCCTACTCTGATTCAACGAGACCGTTCATGCTGGGTGCACGGGCATCGCTCTAGGCCTGGTGCAGTCTAATCGCAGTCTCGGCTAGGCTAGAATACCCGGATCGGTGAAACGCACCACCAAACTTGTATTCCACGAGCATCGGATTGTCTGCCCGTACTGCCGAACTCCGCTCATCTTTGACTCACCGATGGAAGTTATCCCTGCTCTCTAGGCGCGAATGCCAGAAGTGCGGCAAGGAATTTCTAATTGAGAACAGCGTTGCAAAACGCATACGCGGGAAGAAAAAGCCACGGAAATCGCGGTGACCTAGGCGATCTGCTTCCCTGCATGTGGGTGCGCCGTCCACGTTCAGCATCCGGCGTCTAACCCGCGCCAGTAGCCGTGCCTTTTTTGAGACACCGCCGGCACAGGTTATCGCTTCGCGGGTCGCGCTTTTCTGGGCACCTCGCACATAATCCACTTGCACGATGCCGGTCCTCATAAGCGACTTGCCTGTTCCATTGCCTCATCCAACCACGTTCCTCTTCTTCTGGATGAAGCGCACAGATTGAACTGGTTTCTTCGGGGGAAGCGGTTGGGCTGCTGCGATGGAAGCTAATTCGGCCTTTATCCGCGCTAAATTGTCCTGCCAGTCACGCGTGTAGCGGAAAGGTAAGTATTTGTCTAAGACTGTGCCTGTGTTTTCGTAAATCTGGTGGAGGTATTCCCGCGCTTCAAAGAAGGGGATTAGCTTCTCTGGGAGCCCGCCAAAGCATCGCCAGAAGGCCTGCTGCCAAGGATAGGGATGCCCTTCGGAGCACTTTAGGACCGTTAAAGACCCACGCGCATTCAGAGCAACCCCACCCCCTGAAACTCTCTCCCAATACCAGCCGCGGGACAAATTTTCTTGGCGCTTATGAAGCATACCGCCCTCAACAAGCGGATACAGGAATATTACGCCAAATGACTTACCTCAACACTTCATGGATTGAGCGAGTCAGAAACACCCGCTCCCATGCAAAACAGCTCATTCTTCATTCGGCGGAGTTGTGCGAATCGGCAAAAATATTGATCGAGACTGCCTCTGACCTTTGTGGAATGGCTAATCGGAGGCTCGGACGAAACGTTTTACCGCTCGGGAAGCGGAAAGGCCCCAAGCCTAGCTAAAGGCGCATCAGTAGCAGGAACGGGCAGAGCGCAGTGCGCCAAGTGGGTTATAATTCGGCGGCGCGATGCCGACCAGATATCTAGGCGTGTTCTGTCCAAAGAAGCACTTCGTAATACTGCGGGAGTATCCGATTGAACATCCGAACGCCCCGTATAGCGGTCACTTAAGCTTGCCGGATCCGGCCACGTTTCGTTGTGACGAATGCAGAGACGTATCTTTGTACCAGCAGAGCGACCTTGCGTATTCGAATGCGCCGGACGGCACTGATGCTGCATTCCCATTCCGCTAAGGTGTCACTGTTGGTAGGACGCGAGTTTCTTCCGCAGATACCCGCTATCGAGTCCCGCCAGTTCGCAAATTTGCGGAAAGTCCGTCTGGTCGCGCAACAGACGCTGATTCTTTAACAGTTCGATATCGAAGGGTACTTGCATTTGCTCGGTCCTCGCTGTAGTTTGGACATCGAGTCAATTCCTTCCGCACCTAGTAATCAGCCGCTCGCAAAGGGCGGCTTTCTTTTGCCCGCACTCCTGAACTCGCTTATAATTCGCGGCGCTATGGTGAAAGCATATTGCTTTATCAGATGTAAGGCCGAGGTCACAAGGCAGGGCGAAACGCAGAGATGCGGTGCACAAATACGATTTCAGAATTTCCCCAATTACAATAAAAATTTCCCGCCTCTGGTGCCTTCGCCACGAAACTTTCCTCTTTATTGCGGGTCTTGTCAGCAAACTCAAAACTACACCGACGAAGAAGTAGAAACTGGCACAGAGGAATAAGGGCGTGTACCTCGCGTGTACCCCAGTTCGGCGATTCTAGCGAATCTAGCAATTCTGGCTGATTGTAAAATCAGTGAGTTGCGTGTGCTCAATAGGGGCAGGCGTTTCGAATCCCTCTCCCTCCGCCATTACTTGAAGCGGCCGTTATTGAATTCTCTTACATCAGGCATCTCCGACGACCTTCAGGCAGATAACTGCTCTATACGGGCCAGCATCTTCTTTGGCCGACGAGGTTTAGCCACGCGCTTCACGGTTTCTCTCGCTGTATTCCTGCTCTTAATTGCACCGCTGCTCTGCGATGCCCAAACTGCAACTTGTACAAACTGGACATTTTTTCATAGCTTTTCCCCATCAGGGATCAATCGTTGGAACACAGTCGTAGGTTCAGCCCAACAGAGCAACGGCACCATCGCGGGGTACATTCGCTATTCGGAATGGTGCCACCAAAACCTATATTGCGCCGAATGCAGCTCCGCCCACCAACTGGACCTTTCTTACCCGGCGCAACACCCTCGGTGTGACCGTCGGCTAGTTCCGCGACGCGAACCAAAACGCCCATGGCTTACTTCTTTCCGGCTCCAGCACGGCGACTTTGGATTATCCCGGCTCAGTCGAGACTATCCTTACCGGAATCAACTCCTGGAACTCGATAGTGGGTTTTTGGGGTCTGGGCGACTTCAGTCAGCCCTATGACGGATTCAAAATGTGGAAGAACGGTGCTGTCACCACGATTCACTATCCGGGAGCGATGATGACGACTCCGCCAGCACCAGCGACAGAGGTATCATTGTAGCCTGGTATGTGAGCAACGGCGCCCAGCCCCGCTTTCCCTACCACGGGTTCATATTGGCGAACGGCGTTTTACAAGACGGTCGATTACCCCAAGATAGCCGTACTTCTTTGAACGACATCAACGGTTCGGGAGTGATCGTTGGTACGCATACCAACAGTTCAACGGGAACATCCGGCGGCTTCTTGTACATCAAGGGCACCGTCAAGGACATCACAGGGCCAAACGTTCAAGTTTCATCCGCTGACGGTATCAATGGCTACGGCTATGTGACCGGGAGTTCCAGCGGCGGGTCCTTCATAGCGCACTGCCAGTAACACGGGTCAACGAAGCAAAATGGATTTTGCAGAAGGACTGACTTCTGCACCTTCAAACTGAACTCCAGTTCCCCTATAATCGGCTACCCGGAAGTGTTTCCGGGCTCCGTATGCGAGACGCCGAAGCTGGCGGGGCCAGTGCCCCGTACCATATCGCGATCATCACGGCCGAGACCGCGGCTTTTCCGGATATGCAGCACTTCCTCGCGCCTCGGTTCAAGCCGAGACTGGCACAGACTGAAAAACAAATTCAGGGCGTTGCCGACGATCCTGATGTTCGGGCGGTTCTCTTCGATCTCGACAGCGTGGGACAGGAACCTTCCGACGCGCTGCAGTTGCTGCAAGAGATTCGGCAGGTCCGGAATGATCTTGTCATTGTCGCCATAACCCGGTCCAACAGCCGCACTATTCCTCTAAAAGCCAGCCAGGCGGGTGCCGATGAATTCTTTCTGGCTCCGCTGGATTTTCAGGAGCTACAGATCGTTCTTGCGCGGGCCATCGAAAAGCGTGGGCTTCAGGTCGAAGGGCAGCGGTTAGTAGAGCAGGCGGAAAACAAGTCTGCGTTTTGTGGGCTGATTGGCGGCAGTGAGGCCATGCAACGGGTCTACCAAGCGGTACAAGCGGTCGCCGACAGCAGCACGACCGTAGTCTTGCGCGGCGAAAGCGGTACCGGCAAAGAACTCATCGCCAGCGCCATCGTGCAGACCGGCAACCGGCGCGACAAGCCTTATATCTGCCTCAATTGTTCGGCCATTCCCGAGAGTCTGATCGAGTCGGAACTCTTCGGATACGAGAAGGGGGCGTTCACGGGAGCGGAGAGCGCCAAGGCAGGGCTGATCGAGGGCGCGCATGGAGGAACCCTTTTCCTGGATGAGATCACCACGCTGGACCACAGCCTGCAAAGCAAGCTGCTGCGTGTGCTTCAGGAGCGCACGGTGCAGCGCGTCGGTGGCCGATCAGCCAAGAAGATCGATTTTCGCTTGATCGCTGCTACGAATGATGACCTCGAGGAATTGGTGCGGCAAGGACGGTTTCGCGAGGACCTTTACTACCGCATAAATGTTGTTCCAATTTTCGTTCCGCCATTGCGCGATCGTGATGGCGATCTGCCTCTGTTGGCCGATCATTTCCTGCGAGTCTATTGCGCAGCGAACAATAAAACACTGAAACAACTGGAGTCGGAAGCATTGGAGATTCTGGAAGACTACTCCTGGCCTGGAAATGTGCGGGAGCTGGAGAACGTCGTTCAGCGGCTGGTCTTGATGAGCGGATCTTCTAACATTCGGGCCTCCCACCTTCCTCAGCAATTACTGCAGTCGAGCGCTGCCGGCCAGGAGTCCATACTGATTCCCGAAGAAGGGGTCGATTTCGACGCCGAGATGGAGCGGATCGAACTGGCATACCTCGCAGCGGCATTACACAGGACCGGAGGAAGGAAGAAGGCTGCCGCCGCGCTCCTCCACATCGATCCTCAACGCATGAAATACCTTTGCCGCAAGCGCAAGCTGGCTGCGAAAGGTTAATTTTTAACCCCACATCGGTTAATTATTTGCCAAAGGTCAACAATTTACCCTATACGCGTGGTCGAGAATCTTGGATTTGTCTGTAAGCTGCTGATTCTTTGTGGTGTCATTTAGCCGATGACGGCACAACGAGTTTGGCAATCCCGGTGCAACACAACAAGACATCAGTTAGCAATCTAAAAAGAGGAGCAGGCAATGTCCATCGAAAAGAAATCGCTGATCAGTAACCGCATCGCAACCAAGAAGGCCATCGTGACCAAGCCCGAAGTCAGCCAGTTGGTATCGACAAGGATGGCTTCGAACAAACTAGGTTCGACAAAATTGGGTTCCACTAAGCTGGGATCAACAAAATTAGGTTCCACCAAATTAGGGTCAACCAAGTTAGGTTCGACCAAGTTGGGATCAACCAAGTTAGGTTCGACCAAGCTGGGTTCGACGCGAATAATGTTCTAAGAACGAGACATTGCCTCTCCGCCTTCGCATTGGGAACAAGGCCGTTAAGAGAGAAAGCTTCTAGAGTTCCAGGCCGAAGTTAGTCTCACGAACTCAGCGGGGCTGGACTGTCGAGTCCGGCCCCGTGGTGCTTTGGCTTCGTTTCCGCCTGCCTTACCAAATTTTCCGCTGAATGAATTCTCCACCGAAGCGGAACGCAAGACTAGCCAGGCTACGTTTGCCCGCGAGGATTTTCGCGGTCCCGGTCATCCCGGGCATAAGGCTGCCATTGTTAGGCAGTAGCACCGTTCCAAGATAAAAGCGCGGAGCGTTAATGCCCTGCAACTGGTCTTTTTGGATCAGTCCCTCTGCTATCGGTGCTGCAGCGGGGGATATCTGGAAAAGTACACCTGAGAGTGGCGTAATTTGCCCTCGCGGCAGCAATCGTACCTGTTCCCCGGCATGCGCATTATGGAGTGAGAACTCAGGAATGTAAATCTGTGCCTTCATTTCAGAAATATTAGCTACCTGCAACGCCAAATCACCCTCATCCAACGAGCGGCCGGACAGATCGTCAGTATGCGGACTCACGATCACGCCAGAAATCGGGCTCACGACTGAAAGCTGCGAGAGTTTATCGGAGAGCAATCGATTGTTCTCGGAAAGATGCTGCCGTTCCTGTTCAGCAGCGCCAAACTCTGTGTAACGCAAAGATGCCTGGGTGGCCCGAGCTGTGCCTGTGGTCAATTCGGAGCGCGCCTGGGCTGCTTGAGACTCGAGATCCAAGTTCCTGGTCCGCAACAAAGGAGTTCCAGCGGTAATTCTTTGACCTTCTCGAAGCGAGACGCTGGTGACCATCCCTGGCACAGTGGCGTGCAGTGTTGCGGTTTGTCCTGCAACCAGGACAAACGGTCCTTGGACGAAATCCGGCCACACCGGTAGCAACAGCGCCAGCAGAACTGGTGCTCCCAAAAATGCAGCCCGCGCCGGCGTAAACCAGGCGCGCACTCGTTCCTTCTTGTCCAGATAAACCATTTTCATAAAATTTACCAAAAGTTTGATTCGTGACCGAAATACCCAATACCCGATCGCTGATGCCGGAAGAAAAGCCCATTCCGGAGTAAACGATCGCAGGATGTGGTACGTGATAATCATCAAGAATGACAGCAGGCTGTAGCTGTAAAGTCCCGAGAGTATTCCGTAAATGACAAAAAACGACCGTTTCCGGCGGGGAACGTAAGGAATTTCGACCGGAAGCCGGAACAGGTGTTTGCGGACCCAACCTGAAAGGTATGCCGTACTGCTCTCTTTGAGAGCGGGTTCAGCCACAAGTTCCGAGAAGATAAGGTAGCCATCCAGCTTGATCAGGGGATTCAAATTCAAAATTGATACCCCAATGCCGGTCACGATCATTATTTTGTAGGCCCAGTCATGAATGGTCATTCCGGTTGCGGTGCCCCACCAGATGAGCGTCGCGAAGAAACAAACTACGAGATCGAGCCATATTCCGGCAATGGAGGTGGCAATGCGCGCCCATTTGCCTCTCATGATCCAAACTTGCGTGGAATCGCAGAAAAAGCTGGGCGCAAAGTACATCAGGGTAAAGCCCATTTTTTCAATGGTTGCTCCGAAATGTTTGCCGACCAAACCATGCGCGGTCTCATGAATCGCAGCCAAGGCGCCGAATAGAAACCAGAACTCGAGCAAGTCCGCGCCTGACTTCTGAGTAAAGTTGTAGAAGGCGAAACTGTCAGACCAGACTTCGCCGAATCGGTCAGCCCACATCCACCCCATTAATACGAACATCGCAATGCTGGTCCAAACAAACCAGGGGGTGAACAGAAATCGTAATTTGGGATAGAGCCAGGTGATGTATTTGTCCGCATTGTGCCAGGTCTTGATTGTGATGTCGGAAAAATCCAATCCATGAAACCGGCTGCGCTTTTTGCGCGATGAGAGCAGTTCCTGCTGAAGCGTAATGTTCCGTTCGACTGGTGTTTTCCAGAGCAGGGGACTGTCGCTCTGCAACGAACTCGCGAGTTCTTTTACGTCGTCCTCAGAAACCTCGACTCCAGTTTCTTGTTGAAATTGCTCTGCGATTTCGGCAGGCGCGCGCGCACCGTCGAACATCTGGATCAGTTGCCATTGGAGAGGTACAAAGCGGAAGACCAAGTCGGTCCCAGGCAGCTTGACTACGACTACGGGCTGCCCGTTTTCGATGTGTTCTTTCGAGATGACCCTTGGATCGAGCTTGGGTGGGTTCTTGCGGACAACACGGTCTGGCAATTCTGGCAGTGCGACGTCGAGCGCTCGGACGATGTTCATGTGTTCATCTCAAATCTGGAACGTGAACATCGGCCCGCATGCCAGGGCGCAGGCCGGAAGTGTCCCCGGACAACTCGGCCAGCACTTCGATAGTGTCGCTGGAAGGATCGACCACCGGACTGACTTGAATGATCGTTGCGCGGTAGCGGCGAGCTGCATCGGGGCCCTCGGCCGGAGAAACACCAAGCGCAACTCCGGTCTTGAGATGCCCCAAAAATCTTTCTGGCAGCGTGACACGAATTCGCATGGGAGCTACGGCAGTGACCCAAAAGAGGCGGTCGCTCCGGGCAACACTCTGTCCAGCTCGGACATAACGGCGAGCAACTACGCCGTTAAATGGAGCAGTGATCTGCGTTTTTTCGAGTTCCAGTTCCAGTGAGCGCTCGACCTGACGGGCGTTCGCCAAGAGTTCACTTACGCGCTTTACATCCCACTGGTCGGATTCCGCTTTGTACTTTGCGTGTTCCAGTTGCTCTTTGGGGATAATCTGCGCTTCCCACATCTTCTCGGCGCGGGCGTAATCTGAATCCAGAACCTTGGCTTCCGCTTCCCAGTTCTTGAGATCATTCTCAGTGCTACGGGTCCTTGCGCGCGCGGCTTCCAGGTCGGCCGTAATCTGGCGATCGTCGAGCGCAGCCAAGAGTTGCCCTTTTCTGACCTGAGTTCCCGGTTCAGCCAGGACCTTGACCACCAAACCATCGCGCTGGGCCAAGACGTCAACCTGATCTTCGACAACAATTGGACCTGAGGCGAGAAACTCGCCGGGACTCGCTGCGAGTTCAGACTTCGCTGGGTTATTGGGAGCGGCCATTGCAGCTTCTGCCGTGGTGACCGCTACGCCGGGCGAAGTAGGCGAGCTGCTGCATGCGATATTTGCCGCGATCCACAGAACTACTAGTGCGATCCCGAAGGCTCTTGTTTTCATAAAAACTTCCCTTTATGTCACCAGCCGAACCAATTCCAAAGCTTTGTCCAAATCCACATTCCGACGTTTCGAAACATCACCACTCCTGCCGGGCGCCAGCCGGTCGAGATTTTCCCCCGTCCTTGCATTCCAGAACGCAGGGCGCCATCGGGATTGGTAACGCTTACTCTGGCAAAAAATATGGCTCCGCCGTCTTGCAAAATCCCTTGGGGACTCACGACCGCGACTTGCCCGTGAAAGGTGCGTGTTGGAAAGCCATCCAATTTGAGGCTCGTCTTCTCTCCTAAACGCAGAAGAGCAACATCGTTCTCGGTAACGGCAACATCTACCAGCGCCTGGGAATTGTCCACGATGTCAACGAAGCTTTCGCCGACTTTCACCTTCCGGCCAATCATGTTTTCGAGCTGTGGCGTCGCCACTATGCCATCAATGGGAGAACGAATTGCGGTTTCGTTCAGCCGTTCCTGTGCGCGCTGCACCTCCGACGCCCAGTAGTCCGCCTGCGCCCGCTGCATGCCTGCTTCGCTGCCATCGTTGTTCGCGAGTGCCCGATCCATTTGTGCAACGGCGGTTTCATGCTTGGCTTTCGCTGCTGCCAGCGCGTAGCGATACTCCCAATCTTCCAGGTTTGCGATGACCGCCCCTTTTTTCAGTACATCGCCTTCGCGAACATTGATCTGCCTGATGATGCCTTCGAAATCTGCTCCCACATGTGCCAGGTGTGCGGGCGCTACGACGGCATTGCCGTCAACCCGCAGAGGCAAAGGGAATGCAAGCAGAAACAGCGCCGCAGCTGCCGCCGCTCCAACCAGCGCCACTCGGCGATGTCTCTCGAGCGCAAGGAACCTCTTCTTCCTTTCCAACAGCGGTTGCAGCACGCCGACGAAGGGGACCTCTTTGTAAAGAGAGGCATTGCGCAAAGCCACCGTAGCCTGGCTGGCCAGGACCTTGATCATCTCGAGATGAGCTTCCGCCAGAAAATCCGGATCGCTACTCTCAAAAAGCAGGATGCCCAGGCGCCCCTCTTCATCTGCCAGCGGAATCAAATAGCAGGCGCGCATCCCGGTCTCGCCGAAATAGTGGAGAAATTTGGCGCGGGTCTCCTCGCGGTCGGAGTCGATTTCTTCCCCACGCTGCGTAACCAGCAGTGGCTCGTTCAAAATCGATGCCCATTGCAGGATTTCTCGCAGGCCCCGGTATTGCGGATCATCTGCATTCAGCTGTGTGGTGCCCGAGACCGCCTTCAGCTGAATTCCTCCGCGTTGATCAAGAGCAATACCGGCGCGCTCGTAGGGAACGACCGCAGCTGGCCCGTTCACAATTGCCTGCAGCACGCGATCCAAATCTAACGTTGAAGTAATTTCACCGCTGGTCTTGACCAGCGCTTCCAGGATTTCAACCTTGCGCTCGGCCATCAGCAAACTAGCGTTATGCAGAGCGCCAACGGCAGTCTCCGCGATGCTGGTGAGGGCAAAGAGCTCGTCATCATCGAAAGGCTTGCCGTCAAGGCGATTCACGGCCTCGACAACTCCGACCAAGGCGCCGCGATCAATCAGCGGAACCGCCATCAACGAGAAGATTACGCCGTCTTCAATGTCGCCGTTGCGCGCTGTAAGCCGCTCGTCTTCAGCAGACTCGATTAGCAGTGGCTCGCCACTATCAGAAATGTCGCCGGCGATTCCTTCTCCCGGGCGCTGTGCGTCGCCTTGCTGGACCGTGGGATCATTTCCTGCTTGCTGCATGAGTTGCAGCGACTCGTCTGGTTCCAGAAGCCATACATTCACGGCCTGGCATTCCAGCACCTCGCGGAATTTCGAACCGATCAGCGGAAGGAGTTGGTCCAGCTCGAGCGTGGAGCTGAACACTTTTTCGAGATCGTAGAGCTGAGTGAGCCGGGTGATAGAGGTGAGTGCGTTGTGGCGTTCCTCTTCGTATTCCAGTGCATCCGCCAGCGCGGCCGCCGCGACATCGGCCATCGGCTGCAATGCTGGCAGAGCGCTGGCGCCTAGTACCTCATCAAAGCTGAGAATTTCGATTGCGCCCAGCAGGTCACCTTGATGTTTCAGCGGCAAGTAGGAGAGCGACTTCAAGGTCCGGCGCACATTTAAATGCGCGTATTCCTCGCGGACCAGCGCCTTCCCCGAAAAAACCACAGCTTCAGAATTGGTGGCAACCGTGCCCAGCGTACCCTGCTCGATGGGCACGAAACCTTCTTCGACGGAAACATCTCCAGAGCTTGCCTGCGCAGCCCAACCCTGGCCCCCGTCGAGTGTAGCCACTAAGTAGACATTTGCAGCGGTGCCAAGCAGCAGCTCTGTGATGGCCTGTGCGAGAATGCGAGCCCGAGGAGAGACTTCCCGATTTTCCAGCAATTGGGCCGAAAAAGCAGCGATGTCAATCGCTACTCCCGGACGCTGGGTTGCCATGGCAGTGGCCCCGAAAATAGACGTTGTGGCACGACCCACAGGCCGTGGGCAAAGCCCCCTCTTGCAAATTTAGAGGGCTTCTTCTAAGTTGAGTGACTCTAGCAAACAGGATTCATGCTGTCAACGCTTTGCTAGCGGGCAGAGACTTTTCAAATCGGGGGCTCAGGTGGACATTGAGGTCCGCAGTCAGGGTGTTGTAAAAGTGATTAAGTTGCGTGGGCGCTTGAGCCTGGGCGAACCAGTGGACCGGCTGCGAGCAACCCTGGAGGACCTTATTGGCGCGGGTGAAAACCATCTAGTCTTAGACTTGGAAGAGTTGGCAACCGTAGATTCCAGTGGCATCGGACTGCTTACGCGTTTTCTGACCTCCACAAAGCAACAAGGGGGATCGCTCAAGCTGGTCAACCCATCTAAGTTTGTTGTCCAAACGTTAAAGCTGGTGGGACTGTTGAATCTGTTCGAGGTCTTTACTGATTCGCAGGCCGCGGCGGCTTCCTTTCAGTAGATTGTTACTCGGCAGCGGGGCCCGCCTGGAAGAGCCGGATTCGCTGAGGTAGGTTATGTTCTTGCCGGTTTCGCGCCGTCGATTTGTGACCGGACTTGGCGCAACTGCCGCAGCTACTGCCATTCCATCGGTAGCATGGGCCGTGAATTTTTCCAAATCACCCTTCAGAATCGCTGTTATCAACGACGAGATCGGCCAGGACTTTGGCCGGGCATGTGAGATTGCCTCGCAAAAATTAGGCATGAGTTGGATCGAGCTCCGTGGCATGTGGAACAAGAACGTGCTCGACCTGAACTCGAGCGAGATCGCGGAGTCCCTGCGCCTGCTGAAAAAATATGATCTGCGCGTTACGGACATTGCCAGTCCACTATTCAAGGTGGACTGGCCCGGAGCGCCGAAGTCGAGATTCAGCCCAAAGAGTGACCAGTTTAACGCCCATTTCGGCTCTAATCAGCAGGATGAGGTGCTTGAAAAGAGTAGCGAAATTGCAAAAACGTTTGGAACGGATCGCATTCGGTGCTTCGATTTCTGGCGACTGGATGATCCGAAGCCATACCGAAACGCGATCAATGAAAAATTGCGCCGGGCCGCGGAACGAGTAGCGAAGCAGGGGCTAAAACTTGTGTTGGAGAACGAACATACTTGCAATACGGCGACCGGTGCCGAGGCCGCTAAAGTTTTGCAGGCAGTGCAAGCCTCGTCATTCATGTTGAACTGGGATCCGGGCAACGCCGCGGCGGCGGGCGAGACGCCGTTCCCTGATGGATACAACTTGTTACCGAAGGGACGAATCGGACATTGCCACTGTAAAGATGTTGTGAAGAATGGGACTGCCTACGATTGGGCCGCGATGGGTAAAGGTTTGATTGACTGGGTAGGCCAGTTCAAAGCTCTCAAGCAGGATGGCTATCATTACGCAGTGAGTTTGGAAACGCACTGGCGCGGCGCAGGAACCGCCGAAGCATCGACGGTCGAGAGCTGGACTGGAATGAAACAAGCACTTGATACGGCAAAAGTCAGCAATCTGATGGGAATTGAGTATGGTCGAAAATACGAGGCGTGAGTTCATCAAGACGGCGGCGGGAACGGCGGCCTTGCTCGCCTACCCGCCGGCTAGTGTGCTCGGAGCAAATAATCGTGTTCGCGTCGGCATGATAGGAACCGGCGCGCGGGGGCAGGAGTTGCTGAAGCAACTCTTGGCTCTACCGAATGCGCAATTAGTCGCGATTGCGGACATCTATTCGCGGCGGCGTGATGAAGCAGCGCAGTTGGCGCCCGGTATCCAGGCTTTTGATGACCACCGCCGCTTGCTGGATATGACAGAACTCGACGCGATCATTGTTGCGAGCCCTCTTCATCTTCATGCCCGCCATTTTCTTGATGCCCTTTCCGCTGGCAAAGATCTGTATTGCGAAAAGACGATGACCTGGTCCATCGCCGAAGCGGAACAGTGCCTGAGCGCCGCGCAGAAATCTGACCGCGTGGTGCAGATCGGGTTGCAGCACGAGAGCTCCGGAGCTCTGGCCGATACAAAGAAGTGGATCAAGGACGGCCTGCTGGGCAAAGTCACGCAGGTAGAGTCCTGGATGAGCCGCAACACTCCGCACGGAAGAGGTCAATGGGTGCGACCGGTGCCTTCGGACTGCACGCCACAAAATGTCAACTGGAATGCTTTTCTGAACGGGCGACCTGACCGGCCATTCGATGCGAACAAGTTCATCAACTGGCGGCTATTCTGGGAGTTCTCCGGCGGCAACGTTACCGAAAACATGGTCCACCAGATTGCCTGGATCGTGTCGGCTCTTGAGTTGCCGCTGCCGAGCGCAGCGTACATGTCGGGTGGAGTTTTTGGCGAGAAAGATGGCCGTGAAGTGCCCGATACTATCGCGGTGACGCTAGATTTTCCGAATGACGTCGTCGTCACCTGGCAATCGACGTTTAGCAACAGCCGTTACGGGTTGGGTGAGCGCCTGTTGGGCAGTGATGGCACCATCGAGCATGTGGCGGGCGCGACCGAGATGGTCACGGGGAATTCTGAAGAAGTCACACGCTATTTTCCAGAACCTATCAATCGACCGAACCCGGCGTCTCTTGTGTCCGAAAGCAGAGATCAGAACCATATGGCGAATTGGATCGATTGTCTTCGCAGTCGTAAGACGCCGAACGCCCCCGTAGAGATTGGATATCGATCAGCCGTCGCCGCACATATGGCGAACTTGGCATATCGCCGGAAAGAGCGTGTGACGTTGGAATCAGCGAAAACGCTGGCCCCATGAGTTGTATTTATACGAGCCCAGTTCCCGAAATCTTAAAGGCCACCGCGTGCTCAGATGGTTTCTGTTCGGGCAATTGGATTTCGAGGCCCGTTTCTTTACGGGTCCACGGAAGCTTGGCTGGAAATCCCAGAAGTTCAACCTTCTCGATCTTGCCGGGTGCTTGCTTGCTGCCATCACCGAGCGGCGCGATTGTCGCCACCTTCTCCGGCCATCCCATAACAAATGCGTAGAGGCTTTGACCTTTGGTGGTGAAGCGCACGTTCTCGGCAGTCAGCGGCTTGCGTTTGTCTTCATTAAACATTGCACTTTGCGCAGTACTTACGGGGGCTGTTGTCTGACCTGATATCTTCCATGGTCGGCTTGCGAATATTGCTTCGCCGTTTATCTGGGTCCAATCCGTGATCGAGCTCAGAATCTTAAGTTCGCGGTCATCGAGCATGCCGCTGTTGGGCAGCGGGAAGTTCAGCATCAGATTTCCGTTTTTGCTGACGATATCAACCAGCATGTCAATGATGGTCTTTGGCTTTTTGTATTCGATATCGCGCTTGTAGTGCCAGTTCCCTACGCAGGTATCGGTCTGCCACGGATCGGGCCAGATTTCGTCGAGCACGCCGCGCTCGCGGTCGAGCAGGCAAGTTCCGGTGCGGCAATCCTCTGGACGCTTGCTCGTATAAACAGCTTCCACTCGTCCGCCATGTTTTTTTGCGCTCTGGTTGTAGAAGTGAGACACCAGTTCGAGACCGTATTGCTCGAACTGAATCGACCCGTCGCTGTAAACGTAATCGGGCTCGTATTGATCGACGAGATCTTTGATCCGCAACAGCCAGTGCTGCTTCCAGGACTCCGGAATCCAGCTTTCATCCCACTCCAGCTTTACCGGCGGAATTTGTTTTAGCTCGGAATAGTCGTGATAGAGATCTGAAAATTTGGGATCCGTGCCGTCATATGGAACGCCGCCGTTGGGACCGTCTTTATCACTGTAGTGGCTCGTGGAAAACCATTTGTAGCTGATCCAGAGATGATCGCTGACGCCAAACCGGAGGCCGTGCTTTAAAGCTGCCTGACGAAAGAGGCCGACCACATCCTTCTTCGGACCCATGTTTACGGCATTCCAGCGGTTGTGCTTCGAATTCCACAGATCAAAGTTGTCGTGGTGAACGCCCATGCTGACGAAGTACTTCGCACCGGCTTTTTTATACAACGACAGCAAATAGTCAGGGTCGAACTTATCTCCCTTCCAGGTTTGAATCACGTCTTTGAAGCCGAATTTGGAGGGATGGCCGTAATGCTTGACGTGGTATTCGTACTGCTCGTGCCCCTGGATGTACATCTGGCGGGCATACCAGTCTCCGGCTTCCGCGGCCGACTGCGGTCCCCAGTGGGCCCAGATCCCAAACTTGGCGTCCCGAAACCATTCAGGGATGCGGTAAGTGGCCAGCGATTCGCGAGTGGGTTGGAATGGGTCGTGATCCGAATCGGCACTGCTGCTCACACCAAACATCCGCATGGATGCCGCTGCCGGTAGCGCACCGGCGAGGACTGCGAGGGCCTTTCGTCTAGTTATGGACAATGTCTCTCCTTGAATCAGGTGACCAGTCTAGGACCAGATGGGGAATTTGAAAAGATCGTGAATGCGGGTAATAAAAAGTTTGAATTTGACTTTCCAGGTTCCAGCCCACAAAATCCACCACAAGTTGTAATCGTGCGGTTCGTGCTCTTTCCCACGTCGAAAAGAGCTTATTCAGGCACTTTGCGGTGCCGACCAGCCGTGAAGTAGATACACGAAAGCTGCAGGGGTTAATACCCGCAGGCTGCTACCTGTGGTGTGCCGATGTGTCGCAGTCGTCTTTCTGTTCAGCCTGATGAAAGCGTCCGATTTCCCGTTCTGGAGCGTGGCGGTAGTGGATAAATTAACTCTTCTTGAGCTCCTGCTCGCCGGTTTCTTCGGTATTGCATGCCTTCGCGCCCGGACACCATTGGCCGCTGGCGAGAAACCGACTCTGGGAAGCTTCTTCCGGCTTTCACCACGACTGGAAAGATTGCGGCGCTCGCGCTGGCAGTGGTTCTCGATGGTGCTGCTCATGTTGGTGCTGCGAATTCAGCACCAGTTGCCGCCTGCGGTGGAGATCATGGTCGCAGCGCAGTTTCTGATTTTCCTTGCTCTTCCGGTACAGGCTCTGGCCAAAGTGCGCAGAAGACGTTGGCAGAGTCATTTTACTTGGTGATTTTTGTTCGAGGCGGGCAGTAGGTTCGGTAAGACGGCGATTGAAATTCATTCGTGATTGCTCCTGCGGGAGCGAAAGGAGTCTTGATGGCGGCAAATACGGGACAGGGACGTAGCTTTACGACGTTTCTGGTGGGTCTCACGGTGGCCTGTGCGGGGATCGCGTACTACTCCACGGGCTTGGGCAAACTGTTGTTGGTTGTTGGATTGATCATTTTTGTTGCGAGTCTCTTCGGCTTTTTGAAGCTCAAGCCACTCGAGGGCAAAACAGCCCAAAGTGTAACTCCGACGACGATGAAGTTGTTCGGCGCTTTTCTGGCAGCCCTGGGATGGGTAATCACGCTATTTGGAATGCACATCGTTCAAGGGCCAGGTGGACGAATCGTGCTCGCGCTGGTGGGAATTGGCGTGACGCTATTCGGCATGATCTCCGTTCTGCCTGCAGCTTTCAACAAGAACGCGATTTGGAAGGCTTAGTCCGGCGCCACCATAAAAAATCTATGGAGCTAAACACGATGAATTTGATCCGACGCTGTTGTTCCTTTCTCATCCTCGCGCTTGGCCTGATGATGAGCGTAATGGCTTACGGCCAGGCGGCGGCTCCGGCTGCGGCGCCTGTCGCAGCGCCACCTCCCTCGGCTGCAGAACTTAAAGACACCGCTGCTAAGGCTCCAGCTACCGCTGATTTGGCAAAAGGTGATCCGGGCGGCTCACTGACCGGAACCATCAACGACGTCCCGGTTTCAGATACCAAAACCGGCCTTACAGCTGGCGATGTTGCCAATCAGGTCGGACAAAACAAAATTGCCATCAACTTTGTTTGGACGCTGGTCACCGGCTTCCTGGTTATGTTCATGCAAGCCGGCTTCGCCATGGTTGAAGCGGGCCTCTGCCGAGTCAAGAACGCGAACCACACCTACATGATGAATTTCTTCGTGTATGGCTGCGGTCTTCTGGCGTACTGGCTAATCGGGTTCGCCGTTCAGATGGGTGGAGCCGCAGGAAACAGCAACCTCGGCGGCTTGCAGTCTTTGAACACCGAGCATCCGCTCACCTTGTTCGGAAAGACTTGGGGCATCTTCGGACAGAACGGGATGTTTTTGTCCGGACACACCTATGACGTCGGGGTGATGGTCATCTTCCTGTTTGAAATGGTGTTCATGGATACCGCACTCACGATTGTCACGGGGGCGTGTGCTGAACGCTGGAAGTTCCTGGCTTTTGCGGTGTCCTCGATGCTCATGGGCGCATTCACCTATCCTTTGTATGGCAACTGGGCTTGGGGTGCAGGATGGCTTTCACAACTGGGATCGAACCTCGGCCTCGGGAAAGGATACTGTGACTTTGCTGGATCTGGGGTCGTGCATGCAGTGGGAGGTTTGACTGCTCTTGCCGTGGCGATGATCGTTGGTCCGCGTATCGGCAAGTACAACCGCGACGGATCGGCGAACGCCATAATCGGGCACGATATCTCCGCGGTGCTGATTGGATGTTTCATCCTCGCCTTCGGGTGGTTCGGATTCAATCCGGGCAGTACGCTCGGGGCTTCCGCGAATGGCAATCTCCGAATTGGCTCAATCGCGGTGAACACCATGCTGGCGGGTTGCACTGGAACCTTCGGTGCGCTTCTTTATATGTGGGCGCTGAAGGGCAAGCCGGACGCTTCAATGAGTGGAAATGGATTGCTTGCCGGCTTGGTCGCGATCACAGCTCCTAGTGGTTTCGTCAGCACATTTGGGGCGGCAGTGATCGGGCTGGTCGCGGGCGTACTGGTTTGCTTGAGCTGCGCCTTTGTCGAAAACGTCCTGAAAGTAGACGATCCCGTCGGGGCCATCTCCGTGCATGGCACTAACGGTCTGTGGGGTGTACTGTCCGTCGGACTCTTCGCCGACGGCACGAGCAACTATGGCGGAAGCTGGAACGGCGTCACGGGCTCAGTCACTGGACTGTTCTATGGCGGCGATGGTCTCAGCCAACTTGCTGCTCAACTTGTGGGTATTTCCACTTTGCTGGGCTTTGTCTTCACCTTCAGTTTCGTGTTGAACCTGGTGCTTGACGTTTTTGTCGGGCAACGGGTTTCTGCGGAAACTGAGTTGGCGGGTCTGGATATTCCGGAAATGGGACAGCTTGGCTACCCTGAGTTTGTCTTCCGTCCGGAGCCCGTAACCATGGCGGCCCCCGCGATGGCTGTTGCCTAGCCAAAGCGGTACCAAATTGCGGCGGGACGCGCGTGTTGCCTCCCGCCGCATTGATCTTAAAAACTTAACCATTGACCCGGCAGGAGTCAATCATGAACCTCGAAAATACAGAGATTGTGCTGAACGATGCGCAAACAAAAAACGCGCTGAGCGCGCGCGTATCTTCGCTGGCACTAGCCTCGATCAGTTCTGAGACGCAAGGTTTGCTGCTGCGGATGTTTGCCGATCCGTATCTTCTCGAGAAAGATGAGAAGGCGAGCTTGGTCGCACAGTTGCGCGAGTGCGTGGGCCGTTTCCCCGAAGTTTCGGAACTCCGTGTTCTTCTGGGAATGGCATTGTGCGTGAACCTGGATGTGCATCCCGCGATCGATGAGCTCAAAGAGTCGGTAAGACTGGCACCAAACAGCTTTATCGCTCAATTAAAGTTGGGAGAGCTTTGGATGAGACTGCGGGTGTGCGACAAAGCCGAAGAGCACACCCGGCTGGCCTCGCTGTTGGCGCAGAATCTGGCGCAATCGGAGCTGGCGCGCAAACAGGCAGCGACCATTCGCGCTATGAAGCGCGCCGGCATCGAACGGGGCGGATACAAGTCACCTTTTGGTGCGGCGTTCTCATTCGTTCGCAGACTGTGGGCAAGACAGAGTGAAGCGGTAGTGGTTGCCGCAGATGTCCAGTAAAGAATGCAGCCGACTCTTCAGCTCGCGCTGCTTATAGCGATTTTGCTGCCTGCTGGCAAGCTGGCTGCATCGCTCTGCAGCCGCTTTGCCATTCCTGCCATCCTCGGCGAGTTGCTGGTCGGCGTTGTGCTTGGTCCTGGCGCGGTCAATCTTCTGCACATGCACGTCTTTGCTGGTGGTGAAGCCACTGGCGCGTTGCTGCTGCTGGCGCAGTTTGGCGGCCTCGTCTTGATGTTCATCGCCGGCATTGAAACCGACATTGACCGCATGCGCGAGGCCAGCGGCACGGCTTTTCTGGTGGCGCTCTCGGGCGTGATCTGGCCGTTTCTACTGGGAGCGGGAGTTGGACACCTGTTCGGGCTCTCGTGGAGAACAGCCTGTTTTCTCGGCGGCGCGTTAACCGCGACCAGCGTCTCGATTTCTGCCCGTACACTGATGGATGCCGGCAAAATGTCGTCGCCAGAAGCGACGATAATTCTTGGCGCAGCGGTGATCGACGATGTCATGGGCCTGTTTGTGCTGGCCTTTCTCGCTGCTTCGGGAAGCACAGCTCACGCGACATTCGGTCTCGCGCCCATCGCGAGTGATTGGGTGCAGCAGAAAATGCCGGTGGCGGTGCAGCATCCTCTGATTGTCCAGATGCTGGTCATCAGCGCTTGCGTGGCGGTCTTTTTCTGGGCCGGATATGGGCTCGCAAATCGATTTCTGGATCCGCTGATTCGGCAGCTGCGAAAACTTTCGGCGAATGAAGCTGTCCCCAGCTGCGTACTTGCGCTGGTTCTTGCGTATGCGATCTCTGCGGAATGGCTGGGCAGCGTGGCGGGAATCACCGGCGCGTATCTGCTTGGCTATGTCTTTGCCGGATCCGAGTTCAGGGCCGATGTGGAGCGCAGCTTTTACGCCATCGGACATGGCCTGCTTATCCCGCTCTTCTTTGTGTCCATTGGGCTGTCGAGCGACTACCGCGCGCTTTCAGGACACTGGGCGCTGCTCGGTGTGGTGTTCGTCGTGGCAGTGCTCGGCAAAGTGGTTGGCTGTGGTTTGGCTGCATTCGCCTCAGGCATGGATTGGGTGCGAAGCTTTCGCGTCGGATGCGGCATGATGTCTCGCGGTGAAGTTGGTCTAATCGTTACCGCGATGGGAGCGAGTACAGGCATCTTCAGCAAGCCGGAAGTAGCTGTCATGGTTGCGATTGTTCTGCTCACAACCCTACTGACGCCCCTGGCATTGCGCGGTGCGTTTCAGCTGAGATCGGATGACGACATACCGCCGTTGTCGGATGTCGGCGACGTGTTTGCGGCTTCAAATTCGGAACTGCTCTTGGCAGAAAATGAAGAAGCCGCAGCGCTGGCCGAAGGAATCGAGGATTCGCAGCATAGCACCCGGGTGGATGCAGCGCCTCTTTTGATCGGGAATCCCCAAGGACAGGTCGCTTCGCAGTAACCGGCTACTCCGTCCCCAAGTGCTGCTCGCTCGCCAGCACCGCTAACTCCAGGCGGCTAGCAACCCCCAACTTTCCGTAGATATTGCTCAGGTGCCGCTTAACGGTTTCTTCGCTGATGGCCAATTTGCTGGCGATTTCACGGTTGCTGTTGCCTTCTTTGATGGCCGCAATGATCTCGATTTCGCGCGTTGTTAGCCCAAAGCCTGACGTCGAGGGTGGACCGGTGCGCGCCCATGCCGTTACTTGCTCGCTCCCGACCCACAGCTGCCCTTCGCAGACCGCACGGATACTTTTCAGCAGCAGCTCAGGAGGCGACGCCTTGAGGACAATGCCCCGCGCGCCCAGTTGCAAAGCGCTAGTCACCGCGAACGGTTGAATCGCTGCCGTCAGCAGGATGGTTCGCACTGCAACCTCCTGATGGCCCAGCTCGCGCAGGACCTCCATGCCAGGCACTCGCGGCATGGCGAGGTCGAGCAGCAGGACATCCGGTTTCAGTTCGGATGCCAGCGCAATCGCCTCTTTGCCATCTGAAGCTTCGGCGAGGACCTGAAAATCGTCTTGCGTGGCAAGCAGCCGCTTTAGCCCATCGCGAAATATTGCGTGGTCGTCAGCGATGACAATTCGAATTGGTTTCGTGTCCATGTTTAAACGATTACTGGGTATTAAGCGATGCTTGCCCGAGCGTAGTCCGGTACTTTTATCTCCAGCCGCGCTCCTTGGCCAGCTTTTGAAATAATCGTAAGCTCGCCATTGATCGCGCGCACACGCTGTTTGATCACCAGCGGCCCACGGCGGGCATCTTCCAGCTCGGCATGTGAAAATCGTCCGCTGAACTCGAATCCACGGCCGTCATCTTCAATCGTGAGCATCCACCCGCCACGCTGGCGCGCCAGCCGGATCAGCACATTTTGCGCGCCGCTGTGACGTCGCACGTTAGCCAGTGCCTCCCGCAGAATGCCCGCCAGCTCCCGGCAGATTGGCGGAGGCAGATTGACGTCCGCCACGTCGCATACAAACTGCGCCCCGATGCCGGTGTCCTGACGATAGCGGGTAACCATACCGGCGAGGAAATCGGCCAGGTGCCGCGGGTCGAAATCGAGGGGCTCGAGTTGTTGAATCAGGTTGCGCACGTTGGCGGCCTCGTTCTGCACTAGTTGCTGTACTTCGAGCAATTCCTGTTCGCGATCTGCAGCTGAAATAGCCGAGCGCGTGCGCAACGCATAGAGGCGGAACGCAATAGCATGCAATGATTGCACCACTCCATCGTGCAATTCGCGGGCCACTCGCGCGCGTTCAACCGCCGCTGCCCGCGACCGTAAACGCCGCAGCAGATAAACGTTGTATACGGAAGGCGCCACCAAATTTGCCAGATCCTGCATGAACCGCAGCTGAGTTTCCGAGCGTCCGCCGCGGCTAGGCTCGAAAAGTAAGATGCGCGTCGAGACATCCGGCGCGGCCGCGATGGCGCACACCAGCAAGAGCTGAAATGGATGCTCGTCGACGAACCTCGCCGCCAGGTAGCACTGCTGGTCGCGGGTTCTGGTGCCGTTCTTGTCCAGCGTGACCGAGCTGGCAGTATTGCCATTCCTCCACACCGCGCCAGCTGATTCGCCTCCCATCACGCAGAGGTATGCCTGCTCCTCGGACTCGTCGAGCTGGCGCCAGGTGAAGACAATGCTTCCGTTTTTCAGTTCTTCAGCGCGCCAGAGCATGACGCGATCGGCATCCGACTCGCGAGTGATTACAAGAAGCTCGCGGCCGCCAAAAAGCTGCAAAATTTCTTGCAGCACGGTTTGCACCGTGTTTTTGAGCCCGGATTCGATGCGAACTTTCGAAGAGATCTGCGAAATGCTGAGCGCCTCAGCCGCGCGGCGTTTTTCCGACTCGGCCACGTAGCCGATCAAGAACGCAAAGATCACCAAATACAGCGCGCGCATGATGAAATGCGTGACATCCACGTGCTGCCCGATCATTTGCCCCAGCGGCGTGCGCGCGATTGCAACCGCGTCCGCCGCCATGGTCAGGACTACCGCGACCGTTGTGATAGACGTTTCGCGCATCCCCCAGCGGAACGCTGCCGCGAGCAAGGCAAAAATGAAATACAGGAAGAATGCGCTATTGGGCCCTCCGGCAAACAAGCTGATGACTGCCGGCCAGAGAATGTCCGTGGCATGGGCAAGGATTGAAAATCGCGCGGAAATCGAGTTGCGAAGGTGCACCACCAACACCAGCCAGACCGAATGCGCCAGGTAGAGGATCAGCAGTGTCAGTATGAGTTCGTTGTAAGGAAATAACTCGTAAGGCTCGAACCAGACCAGCAGGATGGAGCTGAAAGCCAGCACCACGCGCACTGCAGCCAGTACGCGTTCGGTGTCAATCAGCCCCCGAGCGCTGCGGGGAAGCGCCAGCCTGCGGCTTGCAAGGTCCAGGACTGAAGGCACAGGCCGCATTGGGGAGGATTATAGCCCGAAGAATTGAATCATTGAATCATTTAGCGATTGAATGTCTGAAATCATTGAGTTGCTTGGTCCAGGGTGATTAAGGGCGGAAGCTAATGGGTTCGTAATGATTCAATCCCCTGATGACTCAATGAATCAATTTCGATGATCTACAACGAAAGTTGTAGCCTGACTACAACTTTTGCGGAATTGACCGCACGCGTCTATTGCCGTACGTTTCAATTTCGCGCTGGTGCCGGCGCGATGTGATATCGGAGTAGCAAGTAAGACGCTCTGTCGCGCACCTCCTTCGTTTATGGGCTGGCCTCTGGTCTCCAGGTTCAGCCCATTTTTACTCCCAGACAATCGATTTCCACCGCTGCTGCAACGAAAGTTGTAAACAAATTGCAACTTTTCGGGAATTGACTGCACGCACGGAAGAACTTACCTTTCATCTTCGCGTTCTTGGCTCGTATTGCCAGCCGTCCATCGTCGCGTTGGGGCTCGCACTACCAGCCGTCCACGAAAACAAGTCCCTTAGCGTTGGTCAGGCGCCACTCTGACCAAGGAGAGTCCACGTGCGTCCAAGCCTTCCCCCGTTCGCAAAAGCAGTTCTCATTTTTTGTTTTGCAATTCTGGCAGCTGGCAGCGCGTTGGCTGCGCAATTTACGCAGTCCAGCCAGGTGCAATTTACACTTGAAGGCTGCATCAATCCAGGTAATGGTTTTACACTCTCGCCGCCATTCATTTGTCCCGACGCGGACTACACCACAGGCAACCTCGGCAAGAACTGGAACGAGCTGGACTTCGTTCCACACCGCCTAACGACAAGTGCCGGAACCCAGAGCGGGGCGACGTCCGACTACAACGTGATCATTGCGGCTGACTATCAAACCAACGGAGTCACCGGTTATGACGTTGTCTCTGTGCCTGCGGTGAACGCGGCGAAGTCTGACGGGTCGTGCATTGTGAGCGCAGCGGCGCAGGCTGTTGGACCGAATGTTACGGGCGGCGCCGACAGCACCGTCTATCGGATACTGACGATTCATCAGAGTCTCGGTACGACTTGTGTCTTTGATTATTACGAGCGACTTGCTCTCGGTTCCAGCCAATATCCCGGCTCCTCTCTTCAGTCATACATGTTCGAAGAAGAAGACTTCAAGACCGGCAAGAAAACTGTTTCGATTCCTGATAACCCACTGCAGGGACAGATCGAGCCGCAAAGCATCGCTAAGACTATGACGGCGACTGAGGGCACTGATCATCAGTGGTTGTTGGAAAAGAGCCCCAGTCCGGCATCGCTTAACTTTGGCAATACCTGCGATCCGAATGCGGCGAAGTCTCAACCCGTGAATATCTCGGTGACCTGGACGGAAGGCCCGGCTGATCCTTCGGGCAACGTGACAGTCACAACGACGGTTAAGGCTACAAACCCAGCCTCAGTCGTGGTAAACGCTCAGGTAACAGACGACATCTTCACGGGAACAACGCTGCTGGGCGAAGACATCGGGTCGAGCGTCCAGGTTCCCGCTAACACTGCCAACTATACAGTCTTGACGCATCAGATCGTAATCCCGGCCAGCAGCGCGATCGATCTCAATGACAAAGCAACGGCCACGTATACCGACGCAGGAGGCAACCCTGTGCCGGGCAACACAACGGCAACAGCGAGTGCCAGCGTTGCACTCAGTGGCCCCGAGCTGGATCAAACTGCAACGGTGACAGACTCCGAAAGCATGACGGGAACCGGGCTGACATTCTCCGTTGACACCCCAAGCTTTGGCAGTTTTAGCGGCTATAACGCTGGAGATCAGACCGTCGGTCCGGTGGACTGGAGTTCAGGCACCGACACCATCAGTGCCAGCGGCTCCGTGACCTTTGACAAGACAGTTTTCGTCGCGGGCCCAAGTGTCGTCACCGGAAGCTTGAGTGACTCCGCGAGCCTTGCGGGTCATGACGGCGCATCGGCGAGCGCAAGCCTCGGCGTGATTGTTCAAACCGATGCCCGCGTAAGCATCACCATCAAGAAGACTCTGAACGTCGCAGTGTCCACCGATCAAACGTTCACCTTCCACGTCTTCGATCACACTGGCGTAAACGAAGTCGCCACCCCCTCGATCAAAATTACGGCGGGTAGCACTTCAAACACAACAATCGTGAGCAACCTCTCACCCGACAAATACCAGGTGAACGAGGATAATCTGACAGGCTGGACCACCGATGTTCCTCAAGTTGTTGATCTGCGTCCTGCGGCCGACGGCACTGTGACGTGCTCGGGCGAGGCGGACTTCAGCAACACGCTGGTTGGCGCTGACTTGCAAGTGTCAAAGACGGCCAACACCTACTTCACCCGCAAATACAAATGGAGCATCACGAAGAACGTGGATCAGACCAAGATCGAGCAAGTTGGTGGAAACGCAACCTTCAACTACACGGTGTCCGTGTCGCATGATGCTGGCACCGACAGCGGTTGGCAGGTGAAGGGAACGATTACGGTCACGAACCCCAACAGCGTGGACTTCACCGGTGTTAACGTAAGCGACTCGATTGACAATAACGGGAACTGCTCCCTGGATAGTGCGTTTGACGGGAAAGTTCCGGCAAACAGTTCAGTGTATCCGACGTACACTTGCACCTACGGCTCGGCTCCATCGCCCACTAGTGGAACGAATACTGCCACTGTGACCTGGAGCGGATCCTTCCCAACTCCAGATAGCTCGGCTCAGAATACCGCTGCGTATTCCTTCGGCAACCCGACGAGTGTAGTTGACGACAACGTGACCGGCACCGATTCGTTTGACGGTGGGTCGGTAATCACTTTGGGATCCGCCACGCTGACAACTTCAACCCCGAACACGAACTCGGCAACGGACGGCGGGCTGACGATCACCTCCCCGAGCTATGGGGTGTTCAAGTACTCCCGCTCAGTACCAGTTCCGAGTTCGGGCTGCGTGACCAAGAACAACACGGCCATGTTCAAGACCGATGACACAGGTACCACAGGTAGCGCGAACCAATCCGTGCAAGCCTGCGGGTTGGGCAAAACCGGAGCCTTAACCATGGGCTTCTGGCAGAACAAGAATGGCCAGGGAATCATCGCGGCTTCGGGACCGAAGACGGGAACCTGCGCATTGACCACCTGGCTGCGGGGGTACAAACCGTTTGACGATCTCAGCGCGACCGCAGCTTGCGGCAAGGTCGGTGACACGAGCGTGAGCACTGTGGTTGGCTACGTATATACAACAATTAAGAATGCAAATGCGTCGGGGGCTTCGATGAATGCGATGCTCAAGGCACAAATGCTCTCCACCGCGCTCGATGTGTACTTTGGTGGTGGTCCGGGTGGCGATCCAATCTCGGGCTATAACGGAAACGTTAAGACCGTGATCGGCTCTGTGGGAATCGACCTTACAAAGGTGTGCAACATGATCGATAACACCTCGACCGGTACGGCAACCTGCAGTGGCTCGCCACAGTTCATCAATACCACCGGGGCCTTCGGCGGAACTCCGACTTGCCAGGCGGTCTCGACGCTGTTGAGCTATGCGTCAAGTCAGGCTACTACGGCTACGCCGACCAACACGTTGGCTGGCCCGTGGTACGGCCAAGTCAAAACCACGCAAGGACTGGCGAAGAATACGTTCGATGCCATCAACAACCAGGCAGCATTTACCTGCGGCCCTTAGCGGCTACTTCGTCAAGATGGGCCGGCCCTCAATCCAGAGGCCGGCCCGTTTTTTTTTGCGTAACGCTAAAATTAGATTTTCCCGAACGCCCCAACTGAGCTGGCCTAAGCCTTGCTCCTCCAGGCCAGCCTCTTTTTTCAATCCCCTTTCGAAAAATACATCAGTACTGGTCTTTCACCATTCACTGCACCACGAATGTCGTACTTGCTCCAGTTGTGCTGCTTGTTCCTGTTACAGTTGGGTTCGCCCGCACTTGATACGTTCCTGTGGCTGCCCGTTTCTGGAGCTTATAGATAAGTGAAGCGATGCCATTGCTGCCGGTTGTAGCGGTCAACGCCGTTGCCTTCCGTCCAGGAGGCGTAACGCTGACAGACACGCCCGCACCGCTGTCTGGCGACGTACCCGAAAGTACGCTCACGGTAATTGCGACCGTCTGTCCCGGGGAGTATGTGGATTGATTGGTACTCACGGTTACGCTCATCGGAACTGGAGTCGAAATCACGTAGGTAGAGCTTGCCGACCCACTGTACGAGGTTGTCGCAGAATTGCTGGCGCTTACGGCGACATTGTAAAAGCCATCGGCCGCGCCGGTTGGCGACGTAACAGTCAGAGTTGCTGAGGCACTCGACCCGGGCGAGAGCGACAACGCGGAGGAGTTCCAAGATCCCACCCAACCGGACGCTAACACATCAGTCAGATTGAATGTCGCCGGCGCGCAGACAGAGCTGTCATTGTCTCGAACCGTGACCGTGAAGCTGACCGCAGTTCCGGAGGTGACGTACTGACTTTGCGACGGAGAAACGCTCACGGTTGGATTGGCAGGAGTGCACGCTGGACCGGCGAGTGTCACCTGCAGGCTTGCATTCGTTCCGATCGACACAGGTGTGATGGTTATTCCTGCAGTTGAATCCTGGTAGCTCTGGCCGGCCACCAGTGCCGGATCGTAAAACGTGGCCGGACTGGTTGGAGTCATATCCAGAATGTCGCTGCTATTGCTATTCGAGGGAGCCGCGAGGTGCACGATTACACCATTCACAACGTCACTGTACGAGGATACGAATTGGTCGAAACCCTGTGGCTGTCGGAACTCAACGTAGTAGTAATTTCCGGAGCTGCCAGACTGAGGAATTTTGAGCGACTTAGGGTTCGTATCCTGGGCCTCGTATGCTCCGATCTGGTAGGTGCCGCTCGTGGTCACGGTCGTGATCGGCGGATATGCGCTGGAGTTCAACCAGCCCAGCCGCTCTTTCTGGAACGCATTGAAATGGCCAGCGGGAGCGGAACCCATGGTGTCGAAGGCATCTCCGTATTCCCCGAGGCTGCCGCTGCTGCAAAGGACCGTGGTACCACAGTTCAGGTTGTGAGCGTGATACAGGCCGAAGTTATGCCCCATTTCGTGCGCAAAGACCTGTACCGCAATTCCGTATTGGCCATTAACCCACACGTCGCCGCCGCCGATCGTAGCCAATCCCCACCAGGCGCTGCAGCCGGTGTTGCTCGACATCAGGTAGATATAGTGCGCGTAGGTGGAGAGGTTATAACCCGCGGACTGGGCCGCCGACTGGGCTTTTGACTTGATGGTTGTCGTATCGCAATTGGTGCTGGCCACCGGAACCGTAAACCAGCCCGCTACGTCTCCACTAAGCCAAGTGTGCTGGAATGAGTTTTCCATGTCCCAGTTGCTGGTTTGCGTAAATACCATGTTTTGAACCGCCGATGCAGTCCAGGGTTGCGCCGATGAATTGTCCTGAAAGTTGACCAGAATCACTAGCGTGCTAACGGCTCCTGATGTCCCTGGTGCGGATGCGGCACTCACAGTCTGCAAACTCGTGGTGCTGTTTCCCGAGGCCAAGGCCAAGTCGTTGCTCACCCGTACCCCGTTCACGCGGACAACGGAACCTGTAAGTAAATGCGTTGGAGCCGAAGCGGCAAAATGCAGTCCCAGGCGGCCGGTCGATGTCTGCAAGAAATGGTGCAATACAGTGCCGGTGGTTTTGTCGGGTTGACCCTGCATCTCGTACAGAACTTCGAGTACTCCCTGCGTAGTGACCGATTGCTCAACATACCCCTGCACCGCTGAAGGCATCTTCTGGCTGATGTTGTTGGGGATCGCTACGCGCAGAACGTCACCGGGATTCGTCTGGATCAACGAACTCAGGAGCTGCTGGCGTTGTGCGGCCAGGGTAGTGAACTGCGTCAGAAGCTGCTGCTTTTGCGCGGCGCCGGCCTGCTGGTAGCTCTTGTGAATCTGTAATAGCTGCAGGGTTGCGGTTTCGGCAGCTTTGCCTTTTGCGGACTGCTGTGCGAACGACGGGAGAGCTGTCAGGCAAAAGACGAAAGCTGCAAACACCGGCGCTACTAAAACCAGGCAGGACTTCTGGTTCGTGTGCATGGCGGTATCTTTCTCCGGCCGCAGCGGGCGGCTTAGGGGAAAGGTAGGACTAAGATCCTGGCAATGGCAGATAACCAGTGTTCACTCCAGGATTGCGAATTTGGCGGACAGGGAATTGGACTGGGAGGCATGCGGATGTAGAAGGCCATCGGTTACCGATCGGGCCTCTACGGTGATTGATTTCAAGGAGTTACGATCAGCGAATGGGGACCGCCACAGGCACGGAGCGCTGGGTGCCGATTCTAAATCGGGAACACAGCTCTGCGACTAGCCGTTATCCGAATGGAACTCGGGGTTACCCAGTCCATACGGTTAAGTCTGTAGATTCCTACCCGGAGGCTGTGGATAAGATGTTGAAACTGTGCAACTTGGGCATGCTTACGGACTTCTGACAACAATCGCCTTCCGTCCGGCGCGCAAGTCGCGTCCGTAAGATAGGGCCAAACCAAAGCCGAAAACCTGAACTTTTGCTTCGACACCCGTGTCCCACAGCCATTTGTGCGACCCCAGCACAGCGTCCGGATCCGTGATCTTGCCGGTATCTACAAAGGGGCCAAACTTCACTTTCAAGTTGAGACGAGCAAGCGCTGAGACGCTCCTTGTTGCGTCCCAGTTCGAAAGGAAGTAGTTGCGGCCCAATGGTGCACTTCCTTTCTGGCCTTCGTGCGTGGCGATGTGTGCGCGCATCAGTAGCGCGGTGTCGCCGAGAACGCCCAATGTGAAAAGCTCGTCGAAGGGAATATCCCCGACGGTCTTGCCGAGCCGAATTGTATGTTGCAGTTCGTACTTGTCTCCCGTGTGCTGAGGAAACCAGTGGAAACCAATCGTGCCGGTAAACTTCGCGAAATTACTTCCGCCTCCGGACCAGAGTTTTGCAACCTCGGCCATCGCGCCTGAGTCGATTGTGAGCCTTCGTTCGGGAATGCGCAGGAGCACCATCTCCACGCCAACGGCTTGCTTCAGTTGGTTGCCGCCAGTCAGCAGTTGCGGGGTGAGCACGGTTCCGGCGAGCACATTGTTGTAAGAACGATGCGACAATTCAGTCGCTTCAGACCAGGACCATTTTCCACTCACCACGTCTGTGAAATCCGCATGGACGGCCTCACGTTTCAAATTCAGCGCCGCAAGGAATGGCGCGGTCCCGGCGAACGTGGTCCTGATCCCCCAGTTTTCATTGCGCAGGTCGGTACCAACTAGCAAATGCCATTTCGGCTCTCCCCACAGTGGAGTGTCCAGTTCAGCCACAATTCGGCGCTTTTGTGTGTCCCAACGGTAGCGAGAGTGGAAATTTATCGACCGGCGTCCAATGTTGAAATAGTTGAATTTCAAAGTCTGCGCTGGAGTCGATCCGAAAATAACCAACAGGCATTCCCACTTGTTGTGACCGCAACCATTGCGCTCGGCGTTTTCGAAGACTACGTCAAAGTTTCCGCCCTGTTGCGCCTGCAATTCAAAATTTGAGACCCCAAAGACCCCGAGCTGCCCAGTGCGCGCCTCCGTCGTCAGCAGATCAGGAAGACGTAGTACGCTTGCGGGTGAGAAAGCAAAAGCGCGGTCGAGCAGCACTGGGTTTGTTCGCGGAGTCGGCCTATGAAACACCGACTCAATTCTGGGTTTGCCGGCCCGATTCCAATACTTGAGAGCAGCGTCGCGGTTTCCTTGAAGGAAAAAGATCGTGGCGAGGAAATCGTTGGCGTAGTTGTCGTTAGGAACAATTCGCAGGGAACGTGTTAGCCACTCCTGTGCTTCGGTGTAGTTCCCCTGCTTGAAAGTGACTCCGGCGAGTTCCGTCGAGAAACGTGGGTCGGCAGGCCAGGTCCGGTAACCAGATTCGAGCGCGGCGTGGGCGGCGTCCCACCGTTCCAGGCGGGCCAGCGCAGTTCCGTAATAAAAATAGAAATCGCTCGGGTCTCCAACGTGCGGCGGACGGTTTGCAATTTCCGGCCACTGCTGATCTTTAAAGAGCTGCTCGATCCGCATGAGTTCCGGATCGGCGGACTTCTCTGCAATAGCAGTAGCGATGCAAAGTAGCAGCAAGCATGACAGCCGGATTAGTGAGCGTCCGATTGCGGGATAGCCAGGAGCGTCCAATTTCCGGCGGCTTGCCATTCCTTTTCGAAGGTGCGGGAGTCGATTTTGAGTAGCTTACGTTGCGCAGGATCGTTTACGAGCAGGACGTGCTGTCCACGATCGACTCCGGCGACAACTACATAATGCAACGAAGGTCCCGAAGAAGGCTGGAGGGCCACGATCAAGGGACGGCCTTGCTCGATATGATGTTGCAGTAGGTCCTCATCGCCGCGGAACACATAAGTCTGAAAGCCCTGCCGGTCAAGATAGCCCTGAACGTCCGACGCGAAGATTCCGTGTGCCTGGCTGGAAAACAAAGCTCGCTGGATGTGCGCAACATCAGAGGCTTGATCCTGTGCCTTGCCCTGGTGCTCCCGCCAGTACTTCATCACCATGGATGTGCTGGCCGCGCCACAGCCTTCTTGCGGTTGCTGGACGAAGGGGACGTCGATCCACAGTTGGCCTTGCTGCGGCCACGCGACCGCGCAGATGCATACGGTAAGAGCTGCCGTCTTTGCGATTAGGCGCACGTGTGTCAGCTGGCAATCACGATAATAAGGATGATTACAACCACGCCGAGAATGATTAGAGCAATGTCGCGCGTGTTCAGGTAGCCAGCCGCAAAATCCCGCTGCGCTTTGTCCGCTCGTGCAGCCAGTTGGGCCAGTTCGTCGTCACTCAGATTCGGGATCGCAGCTTTGACTTGGCCTGAGTCTATATGCGCCTTTTGCATTGTCTGTTCAGCCGTCGGGCTGGACAGAAACGAACGCACCTTTCCGATGTTCTGCTGCCGGGTCTGGGTTAGTGCCGCAGCTTGGCGCTGTAGGTCAGCGGGAGAGACGACGTGATCGCTCTGCGCCATGAGGCCAGCTGGAATAGTAATAACGATTGCCAAAGCACCGACAGCGAATCTGCGTATCCACTCCTTACCTACAAACGACATTGGGCGCTCCTTAGATAATTGAAGAAATTAGATCAGCCGTTTCGATGCGCTACTGTGTTTGCTGGTTTGACCGGTCGGTGGAAATTGTTCCGATTGAGTAATCAGAGTTGCTCAACTTTGCTTTGCAACTCGGCCGCAATCGTCTGCGGCTCGGTGTCGGCAGGGAATTCAACTGGCGGACCTATTTTTACCGTGATTTGGTATGGCCGAGCTGTTTTTCTGCCAGCCTGCTTGATTTGAAATAGCCCGTCAATCTTCATGGGGATTACGGGAATTCCCAAATTATTCACCAGTAGCCCGATGCCCGAGCGAAATGGACGTAGTTTGCCATCTGCGCTGTGGTGGCCTTCGGGAAAGACCAGAACGCTGTAACTGCGGTCCACAGATTCTCCAGCGAAAGCAAAGCTGTCCCGGAAGCCAGCTTCACGGGGAAGTGGAAAGAGATTAAGCAGCGAGACCCCGAGAAACCATTCAATGCGATCGAAGACTCGAAGAAAAACATTTCTGCTGGCCGCGGGAGTTCGCAAAGCTTCGAGCGCCTCGCCCCCGGCGGCTGTGGCCAGCTTGTGACGCAACCGCGCAGGTAGGGCAGTCAGGATGAAGCCCACGTCCACGTCTCCGATGTGGTTGCAAATTACCAGAGCTGGGCCATTGAGGCCCCGCAGGTTTTCTCGACCCTGAATGCGCGGCCAGCCGAGCAGAAATACGGCTGGACGTAATACAAGATAGTGAACTATGAAGCGGATCCACGTCGTCGGCCAGCGCTGGACCCAGGCAGGATAGTGATAGATCACCCGGGGCGCCGTTTGACCTTTCAGCATGCGCTCCAGGTCGCCGACTGTGTTCACTGCGGAAAAACGGGTTTCACTCAGGTCGACTTGGTAGTGGTCTTCTAAGGCGCTCAACAGTTCCACGCGTTCAAGCGAGCTGAGGTTCAAGTTGGCGTCGAGCGCTGCGCTTTCCGGAATGTTGTCTGCCGAACGTTTGGTGATACGGGAAATCAGATCGGAAAGTGGGGTGGGGCCTGATCCGGCTGCTTTCCCATCTGCGCCGAGGATTTTCTGTGCAGCTTCGGCAATTTCAGCGCGGCGCGGTTTTTGCGTGGAGGTGCGTGGGAAGTCTTCCCCCGTCCACACAATCCACCGGCGAATCTGTTGATACTCGGCCAGGCCCCGGTTTGCATTCTGGACAGTGCGTGCAGCATCGACCGCGCTATCCTTGGGGATGAGAACTGCACACGGTTCTGCGTTGCCGTTCATTGCAAAAGGCACAACAACCACATCTTGTATCTCAGGCTGGCTCCTGAGCGCGGCCTCCAGGTCTTCCGGGTAAACGTTCATTCCCGCTGGAGTGACGATTACATCTTTCTTGCGACCCTTAAAGAAGAGATTGTCCTCGGCATCCAGTTCACCGATATCGCCAGTGTGAAACCAGCCTTCCTCGCTGGCGACGGAGCGCAATTCTCCTGCACTCCAGTAGCCGGACGCGACACCGCTGCCGCGCACCAAAATTTCTCCGTCAGGCGCCAGTTTCACCTCGCGGCCTGCCAGAACTTTGCCGATCGATCCTTTGCCTGTTTTGAAAGGGTGATTGACGCTGATGAGCGAAGTGGTTTCAGTCAGTCCATAGCCCTGAATTACCGCAAAGCCCAGGCGGCGCCAGAACTCTTCGGTCTCACGATCGAGGGCAGCGCCTCCGCAGATGAAGGCCCAGAACTTCCATCCGAACTGGCGATGAATCCTACGGAAACTCCACCAGCGGTGGAGAAAATGCTTGCCCGCGATGCCCGCGTATTGCTTCCGGAATTTGTCGAGTCTCCCAGAGTCTCCGAGATCACGCTCAATTTTTTCCTTCAGCGATTGCAGCATTCGCGGAACGGCAACCAGGACTGATATGCGTTCGCGCCGGATGGTGTTGATGACCTCCCCGGGCTTGAGTATCTCCTGGAAGAAGACCGTGCCTCGCAGGAGCGGCGGCAGGTACATACCGAGGAACTGTCCGAAGACGTGACTGAGGGGAAGCAGATTGAGGAAGCGAATCGGATGCACCAAGCGTTCATATTTCAGATAAGGACGGATCTGCTGCTCCAGCGGCGCGACATTCGCCAGCACATTACCGTGGGTGATGACGACGCCCTTGGGCTCGGCGGTCGTGCCCGAAGTGAAGACGATTTCGAGGGCATCTTCAGAGCTGATCTTCTCAGGCTCTAACGTTGCCGGCGAGCGGGACTCGAGTGAGTCTTTCAGTTCGTCGAGGAACAGGGTCGGGAGTCCGGGTTGCGCATGCTCGCGGGAGCAAACAAGAAGCCGCGCGTTAACCTGCTGAAAAACCCGAACAGCAAAATCGGTAGAAGCAGCGTGGTCCATGGGGACAGCAATTACGCCACGATGGGCGCATCCGAAAAAGGCGGCGACCCTAGCGGCAGAGTTTGGTCCCCAGAGCACGACGCGGTCGCCTTTGCGAATGCCGCGGGCAATCAGCTCGCGAGAAAAACGGAGCGCAAGCTGGGCAACATCGCGATAAGTCCAGCGGGCCATGCGATAGCCACTACGCTCGGCGTAGGCCTGTTCGTGGCCGAGGCGCTCGAAATCCACGAGATATTCGCCAAGGCTTGCTCGCATAACCTAAGCGTAACTCATCTGCTCAGGCTGATGTCGCCGGGTGATGGCTCCGAAACTCTCGAATCGCGGATTAAACTTCGTAATTTAGGCGGCAGCACCCAGCTGAGGAGTTTTGCTTCCGCCGAAGAGCGGTGTTAGAAGCCACAATGCGATCACGGCAGTGTTGACCAGGAGCCAGCCCATGGCCGCGAGTTTGAAAACTGTGTCTTCGCGAATCTCGATCTCGCGCATGTTGCGTCCGGCAAGTACGAAGCCGGTCGAAGTCCGAGTCACGACCGACGCAATTCGGACGCCGGGTCGCGGCTGCCAAGTTACGCGCTCTTCGCGGTTGGAGCGCACGAAATCGAGGACGCCACGTAGCGGAGCGGGAACGGCCCCGTCAAGACGCGCCGACGACGCGACCGGATAGCCAGAGTTGTCGTAAACGATAAGGAAGGGCGCGAGGCCCGAAGCCATGTCCATTCGGAGATCGGGCAGGATTGACGCGGCACTCTCCCCGTTGCTGAGACGGCTGGCGCCATCCTCAGCGAGTTGGATTTGCGGATCGTTTGCCGACATTCGCAACACTTGATGGGAAATGAGGGCAGCGGCGCCAGCCAGGAAAGTCGTCAAGGTCAGGTAGGATGGCGAGCTGGGGAAGTCTGGGGATGGTCATGACAAAGTTCTCCATTAGCAGCGATCGGAATAGGTCGTCGGCGAGCAGCAAGACGGTGCGGTAACCGGAAGCGCTCTCCGAAAGCAGGTCGCTGGCGCAATGAAGATTTCATCGGCGTGGCGCTTGTGAAAGTCCGCTGGATATAGTCGCAGCCCGAGGCTGTATGAAGTGAGGATGGAACGGCGAAACTGCGGGGAAAGGGTCATTGGATTCTTGCGCGGGCCGGAGCGGACGCGCCTTTTCTCTTTTTTCTTGCAGCCGTTAGTGCCTGCCGGAGACGAGCCAACTCGCCGTCGAGTGCCCGCTGCCCTGCGCCTGTCAGGCGGTAGTAACGACGGCGCTCATCGTCAGCTCCTTCGATTTCTTCAACCAGACCCGCGGCGACCATACGCTGTAGCGAACCGTACAGAGTACCGGGGCCCATCCGCAGCGAGCGTCCACCGTCCGCGTCTACCTGTTTCATGATCGCGTAGCCATGCTTCGGTCCATCGGCCAACGCCAGGAGGATGTGGAAGACGGCGGGGGTGAGGGGAGAGGGTTCGGGAAGTCCGTTGTGATCGGAGGGCATGTATATCCGTGACGGATATATTTATAGTTTAGAGGCAGTGACAATGTCAAAGCTGTTCCGCAGACACTTGCGCGCCCGGCCGAATTTCGCCTAAAATCTCGCCGTTCCGGAAAGTCTCAGGTTCTAGTCCAGTTTTTTCTGGTCGCCAAACCGCCCCAGCATGCCAAGCGCGGGCATGCCGGGAGCCCCGGTTCGTTCGCGGGCGTTCCCGAGCGGAGGGATCGTCGATGAGTTTCGTGGCATGGAAAATTCTGCGGAGGCTTCCAAAGCCGCTGCTGCTTCTGATGTTGATCTTCGTCCTGGCCACTGCGGCCCGGGCGTGATTCTGATTGAGCAATTGGGAAATTGAGAAATTGCGGAATTGGAAAACGAGCCTCCAATTACCGCAATCACCAATCTCCCAATAAACTGCCAACCCACTCGTACACTCCCTCTTGGTAACCCTTAGTAACCATACGATTCCGACCACACAGCCGTAGAATGACCATGTCCGAACGGCCATCCCAGGATTGTTGCAGGTATAGCCGCCAGGATGGTCATTCGTTCTGCCGGTAAATCCGGGAGGAAGCACGGAGCTGGAGTCCGCAATCTTATGGCGTTTGGTTTCGGTTTCAACAAGCAGAAAGCACTGAGTGCTGCGGAGAAATTCGTTCAGCAGGGGAAGTTACAGAACGCCATCTCTGAGTACGAAAAAGTCCTCAAGGCTGATCCCAAAGATCTGACCGTGATGAACACGGTCGGCGATCTCTATTCACGTCTCGGCGAGCAGGACAAAGCCGCGGACTGCTTCAAGCGCGTTGGCGATGTCTATGCCGCACAAGGTTTCACGGTAAAGGCAATCGCCATGTACAAGAAGCTCAGCAAGCTCAAGGCGTCGATGGAGTGCGTACTGCGGCTGGCGGAACTATACACGCAGCAAGGCTTGTTCAACGATGCTCGCGCCCAGTATCTGCAAGTCGCTGAAGATTTCTTGAAGTCGGGGCAGCTTGACCAGGCGGTCAGGATTTTCCAGAAAACGCTGGAGATGGACCCGGACAATGTTCCGATGCGTACCAAGCTCGCCGAAGTTTACGTGCGCCTCGGCAAGAAAGAGGAAGCCTGGAAAATTCTAACGGCAGCGGCTGAGACCTTGAGGGGCAAAGGGCAGCTCGCGGCGGCAGATGAGATCCTGCAGAAAATGTTGAAGCTTGAGCCAGGAAACAGCTATGCCCTGGTGCTGCGTGGACGCTCGGCAGTCGAAGCAGGAGACTTTAAAGCTGCTATTGAATGCCTCAGCAAGGTTGCAGATCTAGATAGTAATCCCGACGGGCTCAGAACTCTGTTCCACGCTTACCTGCGGAGCAAGCGATTTCAAGATGCGGCGACTTTGGCGGGGAAGCTCGCCAGCGTTCACGACGATAACTCCGCCATCGTTGAGTACAGCGATGCATTGATAGAAGCCCAGCAGTATCGGGACGCGTTGCAGGTTTACGAGCAATATTCAGACCGGTTGTTGCGGAACGATCCTGAGAAATTTCTGGAAATTCTGCGCTCTGTGATCCGGCACGTGCAAGATGACCCGCAAGCGCTGGAGACTGTGCTCGCACTCTTCCAGAAGACTGGCGAGAACACCCATCAGACGGAAATTTATGAACTGCTGGCGCATGGATACGTGCAATCGGGTGATCTGGAGAAGGCGCGGGAATACTACCTAAAGCTCATGCAGCTGGAGCCAGCGAACCAGATGCATGCCCGCAATTATCAGCAGGTACTCGAGAAGCAGGGCACATCGACTACTCAGCATTTGATTACGGCCGAAGAGGGTGCGGTACTAATTGAGGAGTTGGAGGCGACGGCTCCGTTCATTGATCAGCGCTACGACGATGAGACTGCGTTGGCGGTGCGGGCTGCTCTGACCGACGCAGAACTTTTCATCTCATACAACATGCCGGCCAAGGCTCTCGGTCCGCTCGCTGCCGCCTTGCCAACGGCGCGCCGAGATTTACGTTTGAATCAAAAACTCGCGGCCTTGCACACGCGCGCCGCAAGGTTTGCCGAGGCTGGCGTCTGCTGCCGCGCGCTGGAAAGCATTTATCACGATGCGGGGCACGCCGAAGAAGCTTCGCGTTATGGAGAGCTGGCTTCCAAGTACGAGGAGCGCAGCGCGGCAGGTTCTAACGGCGCTACTGTGCGCGAGATCTTGGCCGTCGCGCCAGCTGTGCCGCAGTCGGATGCGACGCCGGAATTTGAGATTTCGGCCCCGGTTACTGAATCTGCTCCCGAAGTCGAGGTCTCTAAACCCGATAAGCCTGTTGCGACGAGGGCGACGACTGCGCCATCCGGGTTGTTCTTCCACGGAGCGCCGCCCCAACCGCCTCCTGTTTCGAACGACGTATCGGAAATTTCCGTGCCTGCGCCAGCCGAAGCTGTGGCGGAAATCGATCTTTCGTCGGAGTGGGAGCAAGATTTGCCGGGCGATGCCACGCCCGTGCCACAGGAATCTGTACCAGAAACGGCAGAGGTAGAGTCGAAACCTGTAGAAGTTGCGCCACCAGCGCCGCCGATCCCGAATCTGGACGAATCCATAGAAGAAGTCCGCTTCTATCTCGGACAAGGAATGACGGAACAGGCCGAATCAGTGCTAGGCAGATTGGAAGCGCTCTTGCCTGGTGCGCCCGAACTGGCAGTGTTGAGGCTCGGCATTGAATCCGCCAAGCAGATCACGCTGCCCGTTGAGGCTGAGCCGGAAATTGCTGTTGACGAACACCCAGCTACCGAAGCGAAGATCCAGGACGCCCTCGCCAACGCCCAGCCGTGGCCGAGCGAGCGTCCGGTCCTGCAAGAGATTGTTTCGGAGCTTGAAGCGTCCTTAGGGGGCGGCTTCCTCGGTGAATCAGAACCCCCTCATGTGTCCGGAGACGTCGCTGAAAGTGTGAGTACACATACTCCCGAGGGATTTCGCTCAGGAACGCTGGACGAGTTTGTTTCCGACCTCGAAGCATCACTGGGCAGTGATTTCATTCCTCCGCACCCTGACGCAATTGCGGACACGCCCACGACCGTGCATAACGAACCACCAGCGCGTGCCGCAGCAGCTGCGGCTAGCAGTCCCGCTGCGGTGAGCCAGTCTGTTTCTCTGAATCCACATCCGCCGGTACAACCCTCGCCGGCGCCACGAACATTTGAGCCTACGCCGGGAGTTGATTTGTCTGAGATGTTCGGCGAGCTGAAGCATGAGCTCGAAGAAGATGTGGCGAGTGCGGATGAAGATCCCGAGACGCATTACAACCTTGGCGTTGCCTTCCGCGAGATGGGTTTGCTTGATGAAGCTATTGGCGAACTTCAGAAGGTGTGCCAAGCCGTAGATCGCGGCCATGCATTCCCGCAACTGATGCAGACCTATACCTGGCTCGCACAATGTTTTCTGGACAAGGGGGTCCCTGAAGTTGCTATCCGCTGGTACGAGAAGGCGCTCAAGCTTCCCAGTCTTGATCAGGAAACACGCACTGCTCTGCACTACGAACTTGCCTCGTCATTCGAGAGCGCTGGCGACAATCCAGCGGCGCTGAGCAATTTTCTCGAAGTCTACGGCAGCAACATCGATTATCGCGATGTGGGCGAGCGGATCAAGGCCCTCAGGACGTAAAATAGCCCGATGGATTCCAATCGAGCGGCGGGTGGCAACAGGCCGCATTCCGGGAGAGCGGAGTGACCGCCGAACCGAATACAATTCCACCCCTCACCACGTCGGAAGAGCAACCGGCCATGTCCGGGGACCCTTTTCCAGCTGGTTCACCGCCAGAGACAAAGACCCGGAAAAAACAACGGTTGCACATCTGGCTCTGGCGCCTGCGGGCCTTGTTACTTGTGACCTTGTGTGCCACTTTTGGTGTGCTTCTTCTGATCTTGCCATGGACCCCAAAGTGGACCGACAATCCGTTGCTGTTGACCTCCCCAGAGCTGCGCCGGGTTGTTTCCAGTGGATTCATACGCGGACTCTCGAGCGGATTGGGTGTGCTGGATCTCTGGGTGGGATTCTGGGAAGCCATTCATTATCATGAAAGCCCACGTTAGTATGCCCCTCATGAAGTTTCTTCCTGAACGGTGACGACTTGTTGAGAAAAGACGACACACTTCCTGCACCCAAAAAAATCGCGCCCCTGGCGTACGAAAATCCGCAATTCCTGAACAGTCCAGATGGCCGATTACTGCGCATTATGTCGGAGTATGTCGAGCCGCTGGCACGATTTCGCCGTGAGCAGATTCAAGACACGGTCGTCTTCTTTGGCTCCGCGCGTTTTCATAGTCTTGAGCATGCAAACAAAACGATGACAGAACTCGGCTCCGAGGACGCGGACGGCAAGCGGAAGCTAGCGCAAGCGGCAGTGAGTATGGCGCGCTATTACGAAGACGCGCGGCGCATGGCGTTTCTGCTGAGCGAGTGGGCGGCGCAGATTCCAGCGAGGCGGCGAAGGTTCGTAGTCACGACCGGCGGCGGCCCCGGAATCATGGAAGCTGCCAACCGGGGAGCGCGGGAAGCAGGTTCGAAAACTATTGGGCTCAATATCCGGCTCCCGTTTGAGCAGTATCCCAACCCGTACATCACGCCGTCCTTGAATTTTGAATTCCACTATTTCTTCATGCGTAAGTTCTGGTTTGCGTATCTGGCCAAGGCCCTGGTCATTTTCCCCGGTGGATTTGGAACTCTGGACGAGTTGTTCGAGATATTGACCTTAGCGCAAACGCAGAAGCTGGCAAAAAAAATTCTAGTGGTGATTTACGGCCGCGAATACTGGAACAAGCTCATCAATTTCCAAACGATGATTGATGCAGGAGCGATTTCTCCCGAAGATCTGGAGCTGTTTAGGATCGTGGACAGTCCTGAAGAAGGTTTCGAATATTTGCGGGATGGGCTGACACAATATCATCTCGGACCAGATCGGCCGAGGCGCGTCGGGGAAGCCATGCCTGAGATTGCAAAAACGAATCCGTGAAAGCAGTGGCAAGTGGTCAGTGGCAGTCAGTGGCTAGTGATCAGTTGGGCTTGCAGATAGCGTACTTCTGGATAATTACCAAACGTCACCGCGAGTCACCAGTAACTGACTGCTGACCACTGGCCACTGACTTCCTTGCTTCTCTACTACATCACTGATCGACTTCGGCTTCCCGGAACGAAGCGTGAGCGCCGCGAGCGTCTGCTCAACATGATCGCCGCAGCGGCAAGCAGCGGAGTTGATTTCGTCCAGCTGCGAGAGAAGGATATGCACTCGAGGGAGCTAGAGTTACTGGCGCGCGAGGCTGTCCAACGGATTCGCGCATTCAGTGGGCGGACTCGTCTGTTAATCAATTCCCGAACCGACATCGCGCTGGCCGCGGGAGCAGATGGAGTCCACCTGCGATCCAATGACATCTCACCAGAGGAGGCAAGAAAAATCTGGCGCGCGGCACACGGCCCGGGGAAGCCCGTTATCGCGGTCTCATGTCATCACGATGCCGACGTCGCGGCGGCCGAAGCGGGGCATGCAGACTTCGTCGTGTTTGGTCCGGTGTTCAAGAAAAAAGGTCCACTCGAAATGAGGCTTACAGGTCTGGACGCGCTAAGGTCAGCCTGCCTGCACAAAGTTCCCGTGCTGGCCTTGGGAGGCGTCACTGAACACAACGCACAGTTGTGCATCGAGGCAGGCGCAGCGGGCGTTGCCGGAATCCGCTTGTTTCAAAAGGGAGAAATGCCTAAGCAAGTTGCGGCGCTTAGGCGATAGCCTGTAAGGCATCGAAACAAGAAAAAGCTTGGCCATGGATTTACAGGGATTTATTTCCAATGGTTTATCCGTACTGATCCGCGTAAATCCGTGGCCAAGCTTTTGGCTCAGCGGTGAGCAGAAAGCATTCCGAGGATTTCTTCGAGCCCATGGCGAAGGCGCTTCAGGTCGGCGGCCGAGTGGGTAGGAAACGGGAGGGGCACCTGGTTCTTTTCAATCTTTATGTCGGAGCGAAGTTGCTGTCGCGCGCCGGCAATGGTGAAGCCTTCTTCATACAGAAGTTGCTTAATACGCAGCACCGCCTCGACATCTTTGCGGCGGTACATGCGTTGCCCAGTGCTGCTTTTGACCGGCTTGAGCTGCGGAAACTCTGTTTCCCAGAAGCGGAGAACGTAAGCAGGAAGGCGGCATAGGCTCGAAACCTCTCCTATACGGAAATAGAGTTTCTCGGGAACAATGATTTCTGATGTAGTCCTGGATTTCGACTTGGCGCGGGTGCTCATGTGTGGCGGATGACTTTTCGGAAAAGGCTGCTATGGGTTTCTAGCACGATCCGGGAGCAGCCGGCAAGACTTTCTCGCGCAAAAATAAAAAACCTCTCGAGAGGTTTTTCGTCGAGAGGCCTTGCAAAAAACTCGTTGCGAGATTGCTCTCGCGTTTTCTAGTGTTTCTTCTTTTTTGCTGCCTTTTTCTTTGCTGGCATCTATTTTTCCTCCTGAACGATTTTCCCTCGAACATCGTTACACAGGGCCCATTTACTACAGAACGCCGCCAATATTTTGTATCAGCAGCATCTCTGACTCAAGATATTGCGGTGTATTAATGCTATTGTCAACAAAATTCTTGTGTTTTGAACGAGTTATTCACAAGGTGCGTTCGAGAGGACGACTCCAAGCGGCGTCAAAACTAGCGGGTGCGAGTTCCTGGTTCGCCGCCTGCGGCGCGGTGCTAGAATCGGTTGTTTTTGCGGAAGTGACGCGAATGCTGAAAACAATGCTGGCGGTGGTGAAAGCCGACCCCTCTCCAGGGGCGGAAGTTCGACTGGTGCAAGTTCCCACATTCGGCTGCTCTGACGTTCTGGTCAAAGTCAGAGTGGCCTCCATCTGTGGCACCGACTTGCATATCTACCAGTGGGACCGCTGGGCCCAGGGACGGATCCATCCCCCGCTTATTCCCGGCCACGAATTTTGCGGCGACGTTGTGGCTTGCGGGGACGAAGTCACCAGCGTGAAGGAGGGCGACTTTGTTTCTGCGGAGATGCATGTGGCTTGTGGCAAATGCCTGCAATGCCGCACCGGCGAAGCGCACATCTGCCAGAACGTGAAAATTATTGGCGTAGATGCGGATGGCGCATTCGCCGAGTTTGTGGTGATCCCGGAGTCGAATATCTGGAAGCTCGATCCGGCGATACCGCAGGAATGCGCCTCGATTCTTGATCCGCTGGGGAACGCCGTACACTCTGTCCTTGCTGGGGAGATCGCGGCAAAGACCGTGGCCATTACTGGTTGCGGGCCGATCGGATTATTCGCCATTGCTGTGGCGCGGGCCGTCGGTGCTGCGCGTGTATTTGCCGTCGAAGTGAACGAGCACCGGCGCAGGATTGCCTCCAGGATGAAGGCCGATCTGGTGCTTAATCCTGAATCACAGGATGTAAGATCGGCGATCCTGGAGCAGACCGGCGGGTTGGGCGTGGACGTCGTACTAGAAATGGCAGGTCATCCAAAGGCAATCCGGACCGCATTTGATATCGTGCGCCGCGGCGGACGGATCTCGCTGCTAGGGCTGACTTCAAAGCCCATCTCGTTAAACTTTTCCGAAGACATTATTTTCAAGGGCATTACGGTTCAGGGTATTAATGGCCGCCGGATGTATCAGACCTGGTATCAAATGACCGCGCTGCTCAAAGCCGGGAAGCTGGATTTGCATCCGGTCATCACCGACAAGATCGCGATGAAAGATTTTTCTACCGCGATGGAACGGTTGAAGACCGGAGAAGCGAGCAAGATCTTGGTCTATCCCAACGGGACAAGGTGATCAGTGCACAATCCAAGTGTGACACGCATCACAGACGTAACCAGTGAAATCGGCCAGGATCAGTTCCGCGCTGAAATTTCGGATAAGCCCAGAGGGCTGGAATTCATTAGCCCAGCGCGTGAGGGCTGGGATACAAAAACAAGCTCCCGAGTCCCGCGAGGGACGGCACCATGTCCCATTCATATTCCAACAACGTAGTGCACTGTGTCTTTAGCACCAAAAATCGGCTGGACCTCATTCCGGAACAAAAGCAGGAACAGCTGCATGCGTATCTGTATGGAATCGCGAAGAACCTTTCGAACAGAGATTTTGGCCCTCGGAGGTACAGGCAATCACGTACACATTCTGGCTGCCTTGCCCGCTGCCAAGACGCTCTCCGATGTCGTTCGTGATCTGAAGGCAAATTCATCGCGTTGGATGAGGGAAAACGGTGAGAAATTCGCGTGCCAAGAAGGATTCGGAGCATTCAGTGTAAGTGCGTCTCAGACTCTGTCTGTGAAGACGTACATTCGCAATGCTGGTACACCATCGAACGCGAGTTTTGAAGACGGGTTCTTGGCGCTGCTGAGAAAATCGGGGGCCGTACGATATCAAACATGTGTTTTGATAGTGTCGCCCCGACGGGGCTCCCATTGCCTGCCGCTATTCCCAGCCCTCACGCGCTGGGCTAACGAATTATGCTCCTTCGGAGCTCGGGAGGAAACCGCAATATCTTGTCGAGAGCGGCAATTTGATCGTCTCGAGGCGATCCCGCGGTGCTGAGGGAGTTCACGCCCCTGCTGGCATCTTTACAATTTTTTTCTGAATGGCGTAGGTGACAAGCTGCGCTTTGTTGTGGATGTTCAGCTTACGCATCAGATTGAACTTGTGCGCTTCGACCGTCTTGACGCTCAATCCCAGAATGCTGGCAATCTGGCGAACCGAGTTTCCTTCCGCGAGCATCTTGATGACTTCGCGCTCCCGCGGAGTGAGCGTCGATCCGCGAGCCACGCCGGAGCTTGACCGGGAACGGAAGTCGTCGACCAGCTTCCCCAGCACTTGAGGACTTAGGTACTTTCTGCCGGCATTTACATCGCGAACGGCCCCTATGAGGCGAGGCGCGGGCGCGTCCTTCAGTATGTAACCTGATGCACCTGCATCAAGGCATTGCAGTAAGTACTCTTCATCTTCATACATGGTGAGGAATATGATGCGCCTGCCGGGGAGCTCACGAGTGATTCGCCGCGAGGCCTCGAAGCTGGAGAGGCCTGGCATTCCGATGTCCATGAGCACAACATCTGGCCGCAGTGCCCGGGCTTGCTCGATCGCTTCTCCGCCGTCTCGTGCCTCGCCGACGACCTGGAGGTCCGGTTCGCTCTCGAGCACACGGCGCAAGCCCTCGCGGAACAGCGTGTGATCATCAACGATGAGACATCTAATCGGCATCAAGTGTCATTTCAGCTGGCTCGGGCAGCGGCTAAATGTCGATGAATCTCAGGATTGCCGGCGCTGGCGGGTTTGGGAGGGCGGTCGGCAAGCCAGGGAAGAAGAATCCTAATCTGCGTTCCATGTCCACTCTCCGAGTGAATTCGCACGGAACCGCCCAGCGCGGCGGTTCTTTCGCGCAGGCCGGTGAGCCCGAATCCCCTTTCGGGTGCTGTGCGGGGAGAGAAGCCAACTCCGTCGTCTTCGATCTGCAAAGAAATTTTGCTTCCACTCCGTGCGAGGCGCACTGTGAAATTGTTGGCCCGAGAGTGTTTCGCGACGTTGTGCAGCGCCTCCTGCACCGAGCGATAGAGCGCCACTTCGATGTCGTGGTCCATAGAGGCGAGATCTTCAGGCAGTTCCAAATGCGCCTTGATTCCCGTATGCTTCGCCATAACCAAAGCTTGGCGCCGGATCGCGGCCACCAGGCCTAGTTCTTCGAGTACTCGCGGAGAAAGCCTGGCGATGGTCCGTCGCAAGCCTTCGATGGCGCGGTCCAAAACTTCCAGAGACTCTTGAATCTTGGCTTTTTCCTCCTCGCTTTTCGTATCCCCCGCCAGCATCTCCAAATGGAACCGCAACACCATGAGCGCCTGTCCGGTTTCGTCGTGCAATTCGCGGCTGATGCGCCGTCTTTCTTCTTCCTGTGCCTTCAGGAGCTGGCGAGAAAGGTCCCCAAGGTCGGGAAGATGGGAGTCGATCGTGTGCGACTTAGGCGCGGCTTTATGAGACACTACTCACCTCGAGGCAAAAATTCTGAAGCGACAGCGAGCAATGCAGACGAAGCGAGCTGGAGCATGTGAGCGGGATCGTTGACGAATGTTTTAGCAAGCCACGCACACTCCCACCGGTGAACACCAACCGCCAGATGTTTGATGAGGGCCGGAGTTCCGGGTTTGCCCGGCGATTGGCATAGAATTCATCGGATACAATCCAAATAAATGCTGAAATTCTTCACTTCTGGGGAGTCTCACGGGGAGGCGCTGGTCGCATTCCTGTCGGGATTGCCCGCCGGGCTTGGTCTTGACCTGGAGTTTGTCAATCGGGAGCTTTGGCGACGGCAGCAGGGCTATGGCCGTGGCGGAAGAATGAAGATTGAGCGCGACGCGGCCCGGATTCTTTCAGGGGTGCGGCATGGGCGAACCATCGCTTCTCCGATTGCAGTGTTGCTGGAGAACCGCGACTGGAAGAACTGGCAGGAGCAGCTTCCGGTGGAGGAAGGTGACCCCGGGCTGCACAAACGGGTGGCATCTCCGCGTCCGGGACACGCGGATCTCGCAGGTGCCCTGAAATACAATTTCTCAGAAGCCAGATATGTTCTTGAGCGGGCCTCGGCGCGGGAGTCGGCGGCGCGCGTGGCGATTGGCGCTCTGGCGAAATTGTTGCTCCGCGAATTTGGTGTCGAAGTATTGAGTCATGTGGTGGCCGTGGGCGGTGCGAACGTCGGGAATGAAGTCCCTTGGGAGAAAATACAGACCAGCTGCGGCAAAGACGAAGTCCTACTCAACTGTGCTGATCCGGAAGCCGAGCAGCGGATGAAAGCAGAAGTAGATAAAGTATTGCGGACGGGCGATTCTGTCGGCGGAGTTTTTGAAGTGGTCGCGCACAATGTTCCGCCGGGACTTGGAACATACGTTCAGTGGGACGAGCGGCTGGACGCTCAGCTTGCGGCCGCGGTGATGTCACTGCAAGCGGTGAAAGCTGTCGAGATCGGGGCTGGGGTTACGGCAGCGTATGCGCCGGGCTCAGCTGTCCATGATGAGATTGGATATGCTCGCTCCACTGGATTCGCCGGGTTCACGCGGACACGCAACAATGCTGGCGGAATTGAAGGCGGTGTTTCTAACGGACAGGAAATTCGTGTTCGGGGTTACCTCAAGCCGATTTCGACCCTGCGGCGTCCGTTACAATCAGTGGACTTCGCGACCCGCGAGCCGGTCAAGGCAGCCTACGAGCGTTCTGATGTTTGCGTGGTCCCAGCCGCAGGCGTGGCCGGGGAGGCAATGGTGGCGCTCACTTTGGCGCGGTGCGCGCTGGAAAAATTTGGCGGCGACTCGATGACAGAGACATGCCGCAATTTCAAAGGGTATTTGAAGCAGTTGAAAAATTACTGACGCCAGTTCGAAAGGGGCTGAAGCCCCGCACATTTTTGACATTGGAACGGCACGACTGAAGCCATGCCTTCCCGCAAGAACGACGACCAACGACGAACGACGAACGACAGCATGATCTATCCCATCGTAAAGTTTGGAAATCCTGTTCTGGAAAAACCTGCCCACGCCGTTACTGAGTTCGGTGACGATCTCAAGAAACTCGTCGAGGACATGTTTGAATCCATGTACGAGGCAAAAGGCGTGGGGCTTGCCGCGCCACAGATTGGAATTTCGAAGAGGCTTGCCGTAATTGATGTCACGTTTAAAGAAGATCCTGATGCCAAGCTGGTGCTGGCCAATCCGGAAATTGTCCATACGGAAGGCAAGCAGACCCAAAGCGAAGGCTGCCTGAGTATTCCGGAATTTCGTGAGCCGGTCACGCGCCCAAATAAGGTCACAGTCCGCGCGCAGGATGTAAACGGAAAATGGTACGAGAAGAGCGGCGAGGAGTTGCTGGCGCGGGCTTTCCTGCATGAGACCGACCACCTGGATGGCAAGCTTTACATCAGCCATATCAGCGCGCTGAAACGCGATTTGATGAAGAGGAAGATCAGGAAGCTGATAAAAGCGGGGGAATGGTGAAGAATTGGATGATCTGGCGATCGAGTCTTCGCACAGTTGACCATTTGTGATTGTCATCCCGTCTATAACCACGACGGCTCTGTCAACTGTTTTTTGGCAACACGAAGGCGCGGCAGCGGAAAGATGTTTTTTGCCGTTGCTTTTCCCTTATTAGAAAGGGGTTGCTTTTGTTGTTGCCGTTGCTTTTGTC
>WNGK01000340.1_pt1 | contig 48839 bp, 52 predicted proteins | sample 5400601 | NCBI WGS metagenome assembly WNGK01 (sample SAMN13153376, study PRJNA577476) | soil metagenome | isolation source: 60 cm soil or saprolite under Garry oak tree replicate 1 | place: USA:California | collected 2016-06-15 | reverse complement strand
GGCCTGCACGCGCGCAACGGGATCCTCTTTGGAGGCATCCACCACGTGGGTCGCCCCGAACTCCTCCGCCCACGTGAGCTTCTGGGGATTCACGTCGACGGCGATGATCTTGCCCGCGCCCACCATCCGCGCCGCCTGGGCGTGACGCCCGCCCGCTGCGCCATCATCGAGGACAGCCCCCTCGGCGTCGAGGCCGCCAACGCGGCGGGCATGACGGCCTTCGGCTTCGCCCGCCTCACGCCCCGACGGCTTCTCGCAGAGGCCCGGGGCGGTATCTTCTCCTCGATGGACGATTTGCCCCGCTTGCTATCGCCCGACACGGCATGAGCTCAGAGGGATAAAAGACCTTGTTTTTCAAGCTCTAATGAACCAACCCTTAGCAACTTACGAGAGGCCTCTCGCTCGGAGCTTTGCTCACCCCTTGTTCCCACAGGACAATCTTGTCGCACTTCAGTGCGGCGGTCTCCGGGAACGAAATGCTGGCCGAGACGGTAGAGTCGAAGCTGATTTTCAGCAGGGCCCGGTGACCGGCCGCAATCGTCGACTGCTCGAGACCCGCGGGCCGGCACGCAGGCGGACGCCTGGCACGAAGGCCATCGCTCTCGCCGCCTCTCCTCGACGCTACTCGTAGACGATCACGGAGCGCTTGACCTCGCCCTGCTTCATGAGGTCGAAGGCGTGGTTCAGCTCCTTGAGCGGGAGGCGACGCGATACCAGCTCCTTGAGCTGGTACTTGCCGGCCATGAAGAGATCGATGAGGAGCGGCACGTCCGTGCGCTGGTGCCCCGCTCCGAAGGACGACCCCGTGAGCACGCGCTGCTGGAGCAGCATGCCGGGGTCGATGGACAGGCGCGTGCCGGCCGGGCTGACGCCCACGATCACGCACGTCCCGCCCCGGTGAGTGGAGGCGAGGGCCTGCTCGATGGTCTTCGGCCTGCACGCGCGCAACGGGATCCTCTTTGGAGGCATCCACCACGTGGGTCGCCCCGAACTCCTCCGCCCACGTGAGCTTCTGGGGATTCACGTCGACGGCGATGATCTTGCCCGCGCCCACCATCCGCGCCGCCTGGATCGTGTTGAGCCCGACCCCGCCGCAGCCGAACACGGCCACGCTCGCTCCCGGCGGCACCTTGGCCCGGTTGAACACGGGGCCGGCGCCCGCGAGCACGCCGCAGCTCACGAGGCACGCGAGGTCGAGGGGCGCGTCCTTCCTGATGGGGATGACGCTTTCCTCGAGCAAAACGGAGTGGGTGGCGTATCCCGAGACCTGGAGGAAGTGATGGAGCGGTTGCCCGTTCTTGCGGAAGCGCGACGTGCCGTCGAGCATGAACCACCGCGGCTTGTCGCGGAGCGCGCACATGGTCGGCTGGCCGCCGATGCAGTACCAGCATTTCCCGCAGGAGGGGATGTAGCTCGAGCACACGTGATCGCCGGGCTTGACGCTCTCCACGCCCGCCCCGATCTTCTCGACCACGCCGGCCGCCTCGTGGCCGAGGACGACGGGGAGCGGGTGAGGGTAGTCGCCCGTCATCACGTGCAGGTCGCTGTGGCAGACGCCGTTGGCCGCCCAGCGCACGCGGACCTCGTGAGGGCCGGGCTCCAGCACCTCCACGTCCTCGATCACCAGCGGCTTGTTCACCTCGTACAGCACGGCAGCATTGGCGTCCATGGGCATGCCCTCCTTGTTCCGTCTCTTACTTTGCCGCGGCGACCACGATGATCTCGACCAGACAGTGACCGGCGAGCGTGGCGCCCACGCACGCCCGCTGCGGCCAGTGGTCGGGATCGGGACCCATCCACTCGTTCCACACGGCATCGAACTGCGTCTTCATCGTCATGTCCGCGAGAAAAACCTGCGCCGAGACCAGGCGCGTCTTGTCCGTCCCGGCCTCGGCGAGGTTCTTGTCCAGCACCGCGAGGGCGCGGCGCGTCTGCTCCTGGATATCCGCGGCGCGGTCGTCGTGCGTCGCGACCGTCCACACGAGGTCCTGGTAGGCCGCCATGCGGTTGCGCCCTTGAGCCTGACCGCGCCAGCGCCTGATGGGTTGCATGAGGGCCTCCCAGATTTCGGTGCCGCGACGGAACGACTACTTCAGCGAGTCCGCTCCCGCCCTGGCGATCTGCGCGTCCTGGGAAGAGAGCACGCCCGACACGCCGATGCCGCCGATGATCTTGCCGTCGACCACGATGGGGACGCCGCCCTCGAGCGGCGTCGCGCCTTCCAGCTTCAAGATGCGCAGCCCAGCGCCGCCGCCCGTGATGACGTCCTCGAGGGCCTTGGTGGGACGACGGAAGCTCACCGCGGTCGTGGCCTTCCCCTTGGCGACGTCGATGCTCCCGTACTGCGTGTTGTCGAGGCGCTGGAGCGAGACGAGATGGCCGCCGCTATCGACGATGGCGATGACGACGTTCCAGTTGTTCTTCTTGGCCTCGGCCTGCGCGGCCGCCATGGCCTTCTGGGCCTGATCGAAGGTGATCGGCGCCCCGTAGGGGGGCGGCGGGGCCGGGACCTGGGCCACAGCGATGAGAGGACTGGCGGCAATGGCGACGAACATCAGAGCAACTCCGACGTGACGAAGTACGCGGATCATCGGTGAGCCTCCTTTGTCTGTTGGAGTGTCAGGGCCGCCCGATCCCTTGCAGAGCACGGGGTCGCTTCACACGCTGACGCTTATATCACGTCTCCTTTCCCGGTCAACTTCATTCACCGGTTGATCGAACTTCAGCCGAGCATCCAGTGGCCGCCGTCGACGCTGATGGTCTGCCCGGTGACGTACGCCGCGTCATCGGAGAGAAAGAAGATGACGGCGCGCGCGATCTCCTCGGGCAGGCCGAGCCGACCGAGCGAGATAGAGTCGAGCAGGCGCCGCTGCCCCGCCGCGCCCATGGCTTCCCATTGCCGCTCGGAGGCCGGATTCGAGCGAACGAAGCCCGGCGCCACGCAGTTCACGCGGATGCCGTGGGCGCCCAGCTCGCGCGCGGTCTGGCGGGTGAAGCCGATGAGGCCCGCCTTCGCGCTGGCATAGGCCTGGATGCCCGTGAGGCTGTAGGAGCGTCCCGCTCCCGATGAGATGTTCACGATGGCGCCCCGGCCCGCGCGCTTCATGATCGGCGCCGCCGCGCGCGTGAAGTGGAAGGCTCCGTTGAGGTTGATGGCGAAGATGACCTGCCAGTCGTCATCGGTGACCTGCTCGATGGGCCGCATGGTCTGCCCCGCCACCCCGCCCGCGGAGTTCACGAGGGCGTCGATGCGTCCCGCCGTCGCCTCGACCCGCGCGACCAGGGCCGTCACCGCCTCCGGATCGCGCACGTCCAGCTCCGCGACCCGGCAGGCGCCCGCCGCCACTGCCTCCACCGTCCGCCGCGTCTCCTCGAGCTCGCGCGCCAGGACGTCGCACGCCCACACCGAAGCCCCTTCGCGGGCCAGCTCCACGCAGATGGCACGGCCGATGCCGTGCGCGGCGCCGGTGACGATGGCTGCGCGTCCCTGGAGGCGCACCGCTAGACCTGGCCCCGCAGGCGCGGGTCGAGGGCGTCCCGCAGCCCGTCCCCGAGGAGGTTGAATCCCAGGACGGCGAGCATGATCGCGAGACCCGGAATGGTTGCGATGTGGGGGGCCACGAGCAGGAAGTCACGTCCGCTGGACACCATGAGTCCCCAGGACGGCGTGGGTGGCTGCACCCCCAGGCCCAGGAAAGAGAGAGCTGCTTCGACCAGGATGGCATTGGCCATGAAGAGCGTCGAGTAAACCACCACGGTCGGCAGAATGTTCCGGAGCACGTGGCGCCGCAGGACCTCTCCCGCCGAGGCCCCGAGGGCCCGGGCCGCACTGACGTACTCGCTCGACCGGGCGGCCAGCACCGCTCCGCGGACGATGCGGGTCACCGTTGGTGTCCCCCAGATGCCCACCGCGATGGTGGTGTTCAGCACACCCGGTCCCAACGCTGACACCACTGCGATGGCGAGCAGAAGGTAGGGGAAGGCCAGGAGGATCTCGACCCCGCGCATGATCAGCACGTCGATCCAGCCTCCCGCGAATCCCGCCAGGCAACCCAGGAACAGACCGAGCCCCAGGGCGATGGTCACCGACAGGAGCCCCACGAGCAAGGCCACCCGGCTCCCGAAGAGCACGCGCGAGAGGATATCGCGTCCGAACTCGTCGGCCCCGAGGAGGAACTTGTTGCCCGGTCGCGCCCGCTTCTCGATCAGGCTCTGCTTGGCGGGATCGGCGGGCGCCAGCCACGGCGCGCCCACGGCCGCAACGACGAGCAGAGCGACCACGACGAGCCCGGCCAAGGCGAGGCGGTTACGGCGGAAGCGCTGCCAGGCATCGGCGGAAAGCGTGGCGGGGGCGGCGGAACGGGCCACGATCACGCCGGCGCCCACCGCCATGCTAGCCCTGCCGCGCGATCCGCGGGTCCAGCGCCCCGTAGGCGAGGTCGACCGCGAGGTTGATGACCACGAAGGCGAGGGCGAAGACGAGCACCGCGCCCTGGAGCAGCACGTAGTCGCGGGCGAAGATTGCCTTGACCATGAGGCGCCCGAGCCCGGGCCAGGCGAAGACGGTCTCGGTGAGCACGGCGCCGCCCATGAGCTGGCCGGCCTGCAGGCCCAGCAGGGTGAGGATGGGAATGGCCGCGTTGCGCAGGGCGTGCTTGGCCACCACCAGCCGCTCGGCCACGCCCTTGGCCCGCGCGGTGCGCACGTAATCCTCGCGGAGCACGTCGAGCACGCTCGAGCGCGTCATGCGCGCGACCATGGCCAGCGAGGGCAGGGCCAGGGTGATCGCGGGCAACACGAGGTGCGCCGGCGATCCCGTTCCCCCCACGGGCATCCAGGGCAGCCACAAGGCGAAGACCACGATGAGCACGAGGCCGGTCCAGAAGACCGGCATGGAGAGGCCGAAGAGGGAGCCGAGGCGGGCCAGGGCGTCGAAGGCGGAATTCGGCCACACCGCGGAGATCACGCCCGCGGCGATCCCGAGGGCGGCGGCGATCACCAGCGCGGCCGCGGTCAGCTCGAGGGTGGCCGGCCAGGCGTCGGCGAGCTCGTCGACCACGGGTCGGTTCTGCTGGATGGAGCGGCCGAGGTCGCCGCGCGCCACGCGCCCGACGTAGCCCACGTAGCGGACGAGCAGGGGCTTGTCGAGCCCGAGATAGTCGCGCAGCTTGGCCACCGCCTCGGGCGTGGCGTGCTCTCCCAGCATCAGCGACACGGCATCGCCCGGAATCAGCTCGATGGTGAGCATGACCACGAAGACCACACCCAGCAGCACCGGGATGGCGAGCAGGAGCCGCCGGGCGACGAAGGTCAGCATGGCCGTCGCGCCGGGCCCGGCCCCGGCGCCGGGCGCGCGGCGGCGCCCGGGCCGGCGGGCGCGGGAGGCATCATGGGCAGGACGCTACTTGTCGAGCCAGACCTTTCCCAGCCACAGGTTGTACTCCACGGGATGCACGGTGAAGCCCTTCACGCTCGCGCGGGTGACCACGATCTCCTTGGTGTTGTAGACGGGAATCCACACCATCTCCTTGGCGAGGATGTCCTGCACCTCGCCGTAGAGCTTCTCGCGCTCCGTCTGGTTCATGCTCCGGCGCGCCTGCTCCACGAGAGCGTCCACGCGCGGATTGGCGTAGCGCGAGGTGTTCCAGCCCGTGGGGGGGACCTGCTTGGAATGGAAGAGCGCGTAGAGCGAGTAGTCGGCGTCGGCGTTGGAGGTGACCCAGCCCAGCGTGAACATGTGCTGGTTCAGGGTGGCGGCGCGGAACTGAGTGAACACCGTCGCCCACTCCAGGAACTGCACCTTCGCCTCGACGCCGACCTCCTTGAACATGGCCTGGATCGCCTCGGTGATCTCGCCGTCCTTGGGGTAGCGACCGCGGGCGGCCAGCCACGACAGGGAGAGCTTCTGCCCTCCCTTCTGCAAGATGCCGTCGGGCCCGGGCGTCCAGCCCGCCTGGGCGAGGAGGGCCTTGGCGCGGGCGCGGTCGAAGGGGTAGAGCTTGTCGAGCTGCATGTCCTTGAAGCCGAACACGCTGGGAGCGAGCACGCCGCGGGCGGGCACCGCCGAGCCCTCCAGGATGTTCTCGAGAATGGCCTTGCGGTCCACCGCGTGCAGGAGGGCCGTGCGCACGCGCACGTCGTCGAGCGGGGCCAGCCCGGCATGCATGCCCGCGAAGACCACGCGCCCGCCCACTACCTCGTGGACGACGTACTTGGGGTCACGCTTGAGGGCGGCGAGCTGGGCGGGGGCGGGCAGGAGCACCATGTCGGCGTCGCCCGTCTGGAGCGCGATCATCCGGGCGCCCTCTTCCGGCACCACCTTGAAGATGACGCGATCGAGCGGCGCCTTGTCGCCCCAGTAATCGGGATTGCGCTCGAGGATGACGTGGGTATTGGTCTTCCACTCGACGAACTTGAAGGGCCCCGTCCCGACGGGAGCGCGGCTGAAATCAGGGCCCATCTTCTGCACGGCCGTGGGCGACACGATGCCCGTGCAGTACATGGCCAGCGTGCGGAGGATGGGACCGTAGGGCTCGCGCGTCATCACGTCCACCGTCAGGTCGTCCACCACTTCCGCCCCGCTCAGGGAGCCGGCGAGGCTTGCCCACCGCGCGGGTGGATTACCACGCAGGGCGCGATCGAAGGTGAACTTCACGGCGGCGGCGTTGAGGGGCGTGCCGTCGTGGAACTTCACGTTCGGCCGCAGCTTGAAGCGCACCTTGGTGGGCGAGAGCACCTCGTAGGAGGCCGCGAGGGCGGGACGGATCTGCATCTTCTCGTCCATGGTCAGGAGCGGCTCGAGCATGTTGAAGTAGACCCAGGCCCCGGGGGCGGTGGTCTCGAGCTGGGGATCGAGGGAGACGGGGTCGGTGGGCCGCACGATGGTGAGGGTGCCGCCCTTCTTTTGGGCCTCCGCGGGCGAGGCGGATCCGAGGCAGACCGATATCGCCCACGCGACGGCGAGGGCGGAAAGCAGCGCGCTTCGAGCTGGCATCATCGAGGAATCTCCTTTCGCGGCACGACTTCGATCACGATCGCTCGCCGGCACTGGCCAGCTCACGGACGAGCTCCGCTGCCTCGTCCAGGGTATGGAGGACCCGATTGCGCTCCCGCACCAGCGCCGCCACCGCGAACCGGCTCGAGTCGGAGGCGGGGTCGAGCGCGGCGAGGCCGCGCGTGGGCTGCAGCCCCGCCAGGGGCGGGATGCCCACGGCGAGGTCATGGGCGAAGCGATCGCCCGTCGTGTAGAGGAGCGGGATGAGGGCGCGGGAGAGGCGCATGAGGGTGCGGTTCACCCCGGCCGACGAGCGCGCGAGGGAATCCTCCCGCGCGCGGAGCGCCTCCTCGAGGGCGCGCGCGGATTCGACCACGGGCGCGAGGTCGACGACGCCGGCCGCGGCAGCGTGCAGCTCGGCCGCGGTCTCGGCGATGGCGCGCGCGGCGCGGGCGTGGCCGAGGGGCAGCACGGGAGCGTTGCAGAGCCGGAGGGCGGCGGCGACGTAGACCCTGGTGTCGAGGGCGAGCACCGCGCCGTCGATCTTGTCGATGGTGTCCTCGCGCGTGTGCCACCACCAGGGGAATCCAGAAGTCCCGAAGAGACGCTCCGTCGCTCGGCCGAACTGCGTGTCCTGCTTCGGGAGCTGGGACATGGACATGAAGGCGCTGGGGACACCGATGCCCCAGAACGACTGGTCACCCGCCCGCGAGAAGTGTCGGGCCCGGCCGCGCTGTCCCGTCACGTCCGCCACCACGGTCTCCGCGAAGTCCGCGGCGTCCTCGGTGGCGTGAAAGACGGTGTAGTCGGTGGCCCCGCGCGCGCCGGTGGAGTCGACGTTCATGTGCAGGACGCAGCGGCGCTCGAGGTCTCGCCACGCGTGATCCGCGTACCACGCGGAGCCGGCATAGCGCCCGTGCGAATGGCCGGACCAGAAGGCGAAACGCATGCCCCGCCGGAGCTCGCTCCGACGGGCGCCGAGGAGCCGGGCCACCTCGAGCATGGTGGCATTGGCGGTGCCGTTGTCCATGGCGCCGAAGTGCCAGGCGTCGACATGGCCAGAGAAGAGCGCGAAGGTATCCTCCGCTGCCCCCGGCAGCTCGGCGACGAGATGCGGGATGGCCATCCATTCCGTGCGCACGCGCGTGAGCAGGCGCACGCGCAGCGGGCCGCGGGCCAGGAGCGCGCGCAGCCGCTCGGCGTCGGCCCGGAGAATCGAGCAGCAGGGGAGGCGCGGGATGCGCGAGGCCGTCTCCGGCGTGGGCGTGCCCCAGATGGTGGTCACGATCATGTTGTGGAGGTGATCCAGGCTCACGAAGATCTGGCCGAGGGTCCCCGCCTCCTGCGCCGTCCATGCCTTGCCCGGCGTCGCGAAGCCGTCGATGAGGGCGAGCTTGCCGGTGGCGCCCGCGCGGGCAAGCGCCTCCCCCGTACCTTCGCCGCCCTCGACGAGCTCGGCCTCGAGCCCCTCGGGCGGCGTCGTCGTGGAAAAGGAATGGGTGAGAGCGGGGAGGGACGTGCCGTCGGGCAGGACGATACGGGCCTCGAGGGGCAGCGAGATGTATGCCTCGATCTCTCGGCGCTCGATCGCGAGGCCGAAGCGCTTGAGGCACCCCTCGATGTAGTCGAAAGCCTGCGCTTCCCCGGCGGTGCCCGACTCGCGCTCCCAGGAGGCGATGGCGCGCGCATGGCCCATCAGCTCCTCGGCGGAGACGGCGGGAAGGAGCCGGGCCTCGAGCGGATCCTGCCAGGCGAAGTGCGGGCCGCTCATCGGGACGAGCCTTGCGCGAGAGCCACGAGCGGGTCGAGGTTCTCCCACGCCATCTCACGCCGACCGTCTTCCAGGTCGCGGATCAGCTCGGAGAGCTTCCGCATGAGCGGCATGGCCACTCCGAACGCCTCGCCCTTTCGTATCAGGACACCGAGCTGGCCATCGACCTCGGTCTTGCGCCTGCGCACGGCGAGGTCGCGCCAGATTCCCGTCTTGGTCTTGGTGTGCGCCCGGTAGTGCGTCGCGATGGCCGTCATCGCGTGCGCGCAGGCGCTCGAGTCGCCCGCGAGAGCCGCCCGATACCATGTCGGGTCGAACTCGTCGAAGGCCTCCAGTCGCACGCCCGCCTTGTCACTGGCGGCCATGCCCTCTCCCACGATACCCACGAGCGCCGCCTGCACGCCCGCGCTCCGCTCCACCACTTCGTACACGTGCGCGTCGACCACCGCGGTGCCGAAGAGGAGCGCGCCGTAGATGAGCTTGGCCCACTTGTAGCCCCAGATGTTGTCCGTGACCGGTGTCTCTTCCACCGCGCTGAGCAGCCGCGCAAGCTCGCGGACGCGGGGCGTGATCCGTCCATCGAGCTCGCCGAGCACGAAGGCGCCGTGGCCGCCGTGGAGGATCCGTCCCGGCGCCACCCAGTCCGCCGCCCAGTTGACCAGGCAGCCCACGGTCCGCCCGGCGCCGATGGCTTGCGCGATCAGCTCCTCGCTCAGCCCGTTCTGGAGCGAGACGATCGTCCCGCCGGGCGCCAGCCGTGGGGTGATCTCCCGGAGCGCGTCGACGGTGTGATGACTCTTGACGGCGAGAAAGACGAGCTCGAGATTGTCGCCGAGGCCGTCGGGGGCGACGGCCCGCACGCGGATCGTGGTCCACGCGCCGTCCCGGTCCACGGTGAGCCCACCCGCGTTGATGGCCTCGACGTGGGGAGCGTAGCTGTCCACGAGGAGGACCTCGTGCCCCGCCCGCGCGAGGGCGGCACCCGTGGTGCCCCCGATCGCGCCAGCGCCGTAGACGGTGACCACCATCGCGCTCCTGAAGTATCACAGGGCCTGCACAGGGTCAACGCGGCAGGCGGCTGAAAAAGGCCCATCTGCCCCGATGAGCGCTTGCGCGAAGAGGCCCCCTGTTCAACCAAGCTGATCCACCGCAAAGCGATCCGATGACGGCGCCCTCGACTGCAGGCTCAACGTACAGAGAGTACGCCTCGCCTGCGGATCAACTCAGCCCTCGTCTCGCGACGGCCCGGGGCCGCCGCCGCTCAACTCGAAGAGCGGGGCGCCGCCTCGCATCTGGACCTTTTTGAGCCGCCTGCGAGTTTTTTCGGCGCACCCTGATAGAATCACGGCGTGGCCCAGGATCTCCGCAGCTTCGTGGCGGCCTACAGTGAGGCCAATCCCGGCGAGGTCGTCCGCATCGCCGAGCCCGTCTCCCTCGAGCACGACATCATGGCCGTCGTGCTCGAGTACGAGCGCCGGCGGCGTAATCCCATTCTCGTCTTCGAGAAGATCCGGGGCTACGACATGCCCGTCGTGTGCAACGTGGTGGCAAGCCGGCGCGCCCTCGCCTTTGCCCTCGGCGTGCCGGAGTCGGAGCTGGCCGCCGAGTACGCGCGTCGGATCAAGGAGCCCATGAAGCCCGTGGTGGTGGCGGACCCTTCCTTTCGCCGGCACGTGGTGACGGGGGACGCCGTCGATCTGGCCGCGCTTCCCATTCCCGTCTACTTCCCGGGTGACGCCGGGCGGTACATCACGGCGGGCATGCTGGTGGCGCGAGATCCCGAGACGGGCGTGGAGACGGAGGGCTATCACCGCCTCCAGCTGAAGGGGCGGAACCGGATGGGGGTGAGCCTCCACTCCCGTCGCCGCATGTTCGAGTATCAGCGCCGCGCCGAGGCGAAAGGCCAGGCGTTGCCCTGCGCCATCGCCCTCGGGCTCCACCCCATCGTGTCCATGGGCTCGCTCGCCTATCCGCCCGCGGAGATCGGCAAGTTCGAGGTGGTGGGTGGGCTCTTCGGCGAGCCCCTCGAGGTTGCTCCCTGCGCGACGCTGGATCTCCACGTCCCCGCCGCGGCGGAGATCGTGATCGAGGGCGAGATCCTGCCCGGTGAGCGCGAGCCCGAAGGCCCCTTCGGCGAGTTCACGGGCTACTTCTCGCGGCGGAGCACGGAGCACGTCTTCGTGGCCCGGGCCATCGCGAGGCGGGAGGCGCCGTGGTTCCAGTCCATCGGCTCGGGGCGGGCGGGCGATCACATCACCACCCTCGGCCTCATTCGCGAGGCGGAGATCATGAACGCGCTCAGCCGCGCCATTCCCAACGTCACGGGCGTGCACGTCCCGCTCTCGGGGACGTCGTCCTTCACCGCCTACGTCTCCATCCGGCAAGGGCGCCCCGGCGAAGCCAAGCACGTGATTCCCATCGTGCTGGGAGTGGACCACTACTTGAAGCTCGTCATCGTGGTGGACGACGACATCGACGTGTTCGACGAGTCGGACGTGCTGTGGGCGGTGGCCACGCGCATGCAGCCCGATCGCGACCTCGTCGTCATCTCGGGGAGCCTGGGCGCCATGCTCGACCCGAGCGCAGACGAGCGGGGAGTGACGGCAAAGCTCGGCATCGATGCGACCCGGCCGTTCGGCGAGCCCTTCGGGGAGAAGCTCGTGATGTCCGCTCAGCGCATGGCGTGGGCCCGCGCTCTCGTCGACCGCCTCAGCTAGCCCTCGTCGCGACGCAGCCTCGCGAGGATCACGAGGGCGTGTCTTGCTCGATCACCTCGCGAAGCTTCTCGAGGGGCACGCCGGTCTCGACTCCTGCCCGCTCGAGCTGGAGCAGCATGTAGCTGCTCGAGTCCTTGTCGCCCCAGCCGTGAGCGAGCGCCTCTGTCAGCTCGGCCAGCGCGAGATTGGCCAGGCGCATGGGCACGCCGATCTCCCTCCCCAGCGCGGTGGCCAGGGACACGTCCTTGTGGCCCAGCTTGAGGGCGAAAGACGGCGGGTCGTACGTCCCGGGCAGGAACTTGTCCATGAGCCGGTCGAAGGTGCGACGGCGTCCGCTCGCGCCCTGACGGACGGCCTTCCACAGGGCCAGGGGCTCCACGCCGGCCTTGATGCCCATGGAGAACGTCTCGGCCAGCACCGCCCCGATGGTGAAGCTCGAGCAGTTGTGCACGAGCTTGGCCACCGCGCCCGCCCCGATGGCCCCGACGTAGTAGTGCTGATCGCCCATGGCTCCCAGCACGTCCTTGTGGGCGTCGTAGATCCCTCGATCCCCGCCCACCCAGATGGCGAGCCGGCGGGTCTTGGCGCCGATCGGCCCGCCGCTCACGGGAGCGTCCAGCACGTGCACGCCCTTCTCCTGAAACGCCGCGTGGATCCGGCGGATCATGGCGGGCGAGTTCGTGGACAGGTCGAAGAACGCCGCGCCCTTGCGCAGGCCGTGGATGAGGCCATCCGCGCCGAGGGCCACCGCTTCCACCTCGGGAGGGCCGGGCAGCGACGTGAACACGACGTCGACCGCCTCCGCGACCTGGCGTGGCGTGTCCTTCCACTCCGCTCCCGCGGCCAGATGTGGCGCGGCCACCTGCCGTCGAATGTCGTGCACGCACAGGGCGTGGCCGGCCGCCTGAAGATTCGAGGCCATGCTCCCGCCCATGATGCCCAGTCCGATGAATCCCACCTTCATGTCGTGGTCTCTCCTCTAGGACCGACCGCTCGCGCGCGCTCCGGCATGTCCCTGACGGTGGAAGTAGTTGGCGTTGTAGAAATCGAGCACGAGGTCGCGATACACGGCGGGCGGGTAGCGCGGCGGATTGTCGGCCCCCGTGCAGCTCGGCAGGCACTCGATGACCGCCTCCACGTTCGGGCTGAAGAAGAAGGCGATCGAGTAGCGATCCTTGCCGGTGTCATTGAGCACGCCATGGGGAGTGGACAGGAAGCGATCGTTCGACCACCGCTTCATGATGTTGCCGAGATTGACGAGGAACGTGCCGGGGATCACGGGCGGGGCCAGCCACTCCCCGCTGGGAAGGCGCACGGCGAGTCCGGGGGCATCCTCACGGGCGAGCATGGTGATGAACGAGTTGTCGGTGTGGGGCCCCTGGCCGAACTGCTCGTCGTCGTCGATCTCCTGGGGCGGGTAGTGCAGGAAGCGCAGGTTGATGTGCGCCTCGTTCTCGAAATGCCGAGTGAAGTGGCCGGGGGGCATGTCGAGCGACCGCGCGAGCACGGGCAGGGTCCGCTCGCCCACCGCCTCCATGGTCTTGAAGTAGGCGACCATGGCCGCGCGCATCGCGTGGTGGCCCTCGGGCCACTGGTTGCGCCCGCGCAACGGCGTGCCCGCCACCACGTCGGGATGCCCGGGACCGCGGTCGTGGCTGATGAAGAAGCTCTCGTTGTAGTTCGGGCGCGTGGCCTTGTGCACCTGGGAGGCGCCCTGGATGGACTGGTTGACGGGAAGATAGCCGATGTTGTTCTCGTTGATCTGGAGCGTGAGCTTTTCCTCGAGCGGCATGGCGTGGAACTCGCGCGAAGCTTCGAAGGCGGCCTCCACTGTCGAGGAGGGGACGCCGTGGCCGGCGAGGTAGAAGAAGCCCACGCGCTCGCTCGCCTCCCGCACCTGGGCCGCCACCGCGTCGAGGCCGCCGGACTCGCCCAGAAATGCGGGCGCGAAGTCGATCACGGGAATGGCCCTGGTCGCTTCCTCGAGATCCTTGACCGCCATGGCCTTGAAGATGTTCATCGTCGCTCCCTCCGTTTCGACTTTACTCAGCCCTCGCCTCGCCGTGCTCCTCGCCTGCGGCTCGTCGGCCACGTCTCAGCTCGAACTGCACTCAGCCCTCGCCTCGCCGTGCTCCTCGCCTGCGGCTCGTCGGCCACGTCTCAGCTCGAACTGCACTCAGCTCTCGAACTGCATCCTAACCCAGCTTGCCGTGGGCCGACTCGGATTGGCTCGGCTGGAGCGAGACGTGGCTGTGCACACACTGCAAGTGTCCGTTTCGCGGCGCGAGGATGAAGGTGGCACGCCCGGGGCGAACGAAGGGCTTGCCGTCCGCGCCCGTGGCCTCGGAGGACCAGGCGGCCGCGATCCACGCCGTGTCGCCGCTCGCGCGTACGACCGGCTCGGTCTCGAAGGTGAAGTTGCGGATGCGCGGCCAGACATTGCGCCACTGCTCGCGCTCGATGTTGGCGAGGCCATGCACGGCCATGGCCCAGGTGCCGAAGGCCACGGCATCGTCGGCGAACATGCGGCGCCCGGTGTCGAAGTCACGTCCTCGGCAGGCCGTCTCGAACTCGCGCAGCCACTGCTGGGCTTCCTGAAGGGGTGTGGGCATGAACCGGATTATGCGCTATCCTCCCGGCATGGAAAAGCTCACCGTCGACTCGCTTCGCACGCTGGCCAGGGCGCAGGGACTCGAGCTGACCGACACCGAGCTGGCCGGGCTGCTTCCCCTCGTGGAAGCCGGGCGCGCGGGACTGGCGGCCATCCGCGACATCCCGCTCGAGACCGAGCCCGCCTCGCAGTACCGCATCTTTTAGGGAAGGGGATTTGCTCGTGAGCGACCTCTGCTGGACCTCCATGACGGATCTCGCGTCCATGATCGCGGCGAAAAAGGTCTCGCCCGTCGAGGTGGTGCAGGCTCACCTCGAGCGCATCGCCAAGATCGACGGCAAGCTCAAGTCCTACATCACGGTGATGGCCGACTCGGCCCTGGCCGCGGCCAAGGCGGCGGAGGCCGCGGTCACCGCTGGGGGAACCCTGGGTCCGCTACACGGCGTGCCCATCGGGCTCAAGGACCTCTACTGCACCAAGGGGGTCAAGACCACCGGGGGATCGAAGATCCTCGCGGACTGGGTGCCCGACGAGGATGCCACCGTCGTCACCAGGCTCGCCGCCGCGGGTGGCATCGTGCTCGGCAAGCTCAACATGCACGAGTTCGCCTATGGTCCGGAGGGCTTGAATCAGCACTACGGCTCCCCGTGGAATCCCTGGGACGTCGCCACCCACAGGATCTGCGGCGGATCCTCGTCGGGCTCCGGCGCTGCCGTGGCCGCGGGCATTTGTCCGGGCGCTCTCGGCTCCGACACGGGAGGCTCCATCCGCATCCCGGCCTCGCTGTGCGGGCTGTCCGGGATCAAGCCCACGTACGGTCGCGTGAGCCGCGCGGGGGTGCTGCCGCTCGCCTGGTCCATGGACCACGTGGGGCCCATGTGCCGGAGCGCCGCCGACTGCGGGCTCATGCTCGGCGCGATGTCGGGCTATGACCCGCGCGATCCGACGACGAGCGTGCTCCCCGTGCCGGACTACATGGCCGCGCTCACCGGGCAGGTCAAGGGGCTGCGGGTGGGTCTGCTGCGGTCCTTCTTCCTCGAGGGCGCTGCGCCGGCGCAACGCGCTGCCGTGGAAGCCGCCGCCAAGACGCTCGAAGGGCTCGGGGCCACCCTCTCGGAAGTCGATATCAAGACGGTGAGCGTCGCTCCCGGCGCCTCCCACGCCGTCCTCGCCCCCGAGGCCTATGCCTATCACGAGGAATGGCTCAAGACGCGGGCCGCCGACTACGGCGAGGACGTGCGTCAGCGCCTGCGCGTGGGCGCCTTCGTGACGGGAGCCGAGTATTTGAAGGGCCAGCGGCTCCGCGTGCTGCTGCGCGATGAGGTGGACGCGGCCCTCGCCAAGCTCGACGTGCTTCTCGCCCCCACCACGCCCATCGAGGCCCAGCCCGTCGGCCAGAACGACGCCCGGATCGGCAGCGAGACCTTCCCCGTTCGGGCGAGCCTGATCCGCTTCACGCGCCCGTTCAATCTGAGCGGCCACCCGGCGGCCTCTATTCCCTGCGGCTTCACCGAGGGTGGACTGCCCATGGGCCTCCACATCATCGGGCGGCCCTTCGACGAGGCGACCGTCCTGCGCGTCGCCGATGCCTATCAGCGCGTGACCGACTGGCACACGCGCCGCGCGCCTCTGGCCGGATGATCCGTCAGGGGCTGGCGGTCTTGGGATTTCTGGCGGCGACCGTGGGCTGCACCACGGGCGCTCAGACCTTCGAGCAGGACCTGGCCTATCAGCGCTCCCGGAAGTGCTCGCAATGGCCCACCATCGTGGTGCAGCGCATAGAGACGGACGGGCGCGTCGTCGCGATCGGGAGGGAGCACGAGCAGTATCAGTGGATGGCCTGCATGGCCGAGCAGGGCCGCGAGCAGCAGAAGAGCAAGCCCGATCTCGTCGTCCCCGCGCCCGTCGTCAATCCCATCCCGCGCTGATCGCTGGTCCGATGGATGAGCCCGAGGCGGTCCGCCTGCCCATCGAGGACTCGCTGGACCTCCACTCGTTCTCTCCGAGGGACGTGCGCTCCGTGGTCGAGGAGTATTTAAAGGAGGCGGCGGCCAGGGGCTTTCGCGAGGTCAGGCTCATCCACGGGCGGGGGACGGGCACCCAGCGCGCCATGGTCCAATCGCTGCTGCAGGGACATCCGCTCGTCTCGCGCTACTTCGACGCGCCGCCGGAGCGCGGAGGCTGGGGCGCGACCGTTGCGGTGCTGAAGGAGTAGCCCGGCTCCTCAGCCTCTAATCTTTATCGGCGCGCAGGAGGAGCATGCGGTCGGTGAAGGACAGGATGCGGCGGCCCTCGATCTTGAAATCGAAGGCCTCCCGGTACGCGGGGGGGGCCGCGAGAACGAAGCGCTCCAGGTCAGCCCTGGCGGGTTCCGACATTCGCATGCGCTCCGTCCACTGCTCCCACTCGCGCACCTTCTCCATGACCATCTCGTCGATCACCGTGAGCCCCGCGGCCTTCAGGAAGGCCGCCCACTCGCGCTGGGTGAAGGCGCGGACGTGGGAAGGATCGCGGCGCTTCTCGACTTCCAGGATGAAGGCGGCGAGCTCCCGGTCCTCGCGCCCCAGGATGTCCTGGATGAGGAAGGCGCCTCCCGGGACGAGCACGCGGCAGACCTGACGCACCGCCGGCAAGAGCTCGGGAAAGTGATGCGCGGCGATGCGACACGTGACCACGCCGAAGGAGGCGTCCCGGAAGGGCAGGGCCTCGACATCGGCGGCCACGAAGCGCACACCCGAGGCGCCGCGCTCGTCGATGAATCGGCGCGCAGCGTGGAGCATGGGCTCGGTGACGTCGGTGGCGACCACGCTCGGGGTGAAGCCGGCGAAGCCCAGGGCCGTGTGGCCTCCCCCCGTGGCGACGTCGAGCACGCGGTCGGCGCCGCGCGCGCGGCCCCAGGCGAGCAGGCGGTCGAGGTCGGCGCCGCCGGCATGGCCCGGGCTCGTGATGTAGTCCTCCGCCGCTCTTCCGAACTGCGACTGGACGTGCGCCTTGTGCGCCTCGGTCATGCCTTGGCCGGGCCCGGGGGGCGCTCGGCGAGGTGGCGGAAGAGAAAGTCCGTGTCCATGGGGGAGAGATCGAAGCGGCGCCCCGCCTCGTCGACGAGACGCACGCGGTCGGCATCGGGACGCTCGTGCAGCTGCTCCTCGAGCCAGCGGACGGCCTGCTTGATTCCTGATTCGCCCAGCGCCATGTGGTTGTCCTTGTCGCGCTCCCCCTGCCCCCGGAGAGAGGGCAGGGGAGGCGATGTCAGGCTACTTGCCGTTCTCCCGCTCGTACGTGGTCTTCCACTCCTTGTTGATGTCCTCGATGCCTGGGATGTGCTTGATGGTGCTCCAGGTCGCGCGAGCGGCGCCGCGCATGGCGTACATCAACGTCTCGCTGATCTCGTCCTCGGTGGCGCCGGCTTGCTTCGCAGCCGCGAAGCGTCCGGGCACTCAGGAGGTGCAGCCGGCGGCGGCCATGGCGGCCAGCGCCACCAGCTGCATGGTCTTGGGATCGAGCGCTCCTTCACGATAGTAGACGCCGGCAAACTCCTTCATCTGTCCCATCGGAGCCTCCTTGCTGAGGGTGGTCGGCCTGGGCCGATTATAGGTCACGAACCAGACGCCGCGCCCGGTCCACGCTGCGGCGATACGTCTCGAAGGAGTTGACGAGGGCGGGCTTCCGGCCCTGCTTTCGGTCGAGAGTGAAGCAGGAGAAGGTGATGTCGTGGGCGAGGGGAAAATCGCGATAGAGCATGCCCGCCACCCGCTGCGGGCTCGCCGAGCGCATGATCTCGAAGTTCTCCGTCTGGCGGAGCGGCGGCACGCGCTCGCCGTGCTTGGTGCGGACCCACTTCATGGTGCCGCCCAGGAGATAGGAGAGGAACAGCGAGTCCACCAGCATGGACTCGGTCCAGGGAATCTCCTTCCGATAGCCGGCCACGAAGCGCGCCCCCGTGGCGAGGAGGAACTTGCGCGCGGTGTCGGGCTGCAGGAAGTCGCAGGCGCCGAAGATGTAACCCGTGCGCGGGCTCGGGGTGCAGTAATCGATGAGGCTGTCGAGGCGGATGACCTTGTCGCCGAGGCCGGTGAGCTTTCGCCGCTGGCCGTGCGAGGAGATGTAGCAGACCTGCTGGCTGTGATGCCGGCGGGCCTCCTGGAGCAGCATCTCGAGATCGTAGTGAGTGTAGAAGCGCCGGTAGACCAGGTTGATGCGTATTCCCTCCCAGGCCAGGGACTGCCGAATGGCCTTGAGATAGGGCAGAACCGAGGGCTCCTCCTGGAGGAGCTTGCCCCTGCGGTTCCACATCGACTCGAGCGTCACGAGCTGCGCCATGTCGGTGAGACGCTTGTCCTTTCCAGAGCGGGCTGCTTACCCTACGGCCGGCGCGCATGATACCACCCGGGCCGGCCGAACCTGGAGGGGTTGTGGGACCGCTGAAACCTTCGGAATATTCGGCGTCTACGGCAGTGGCGAGACAGCCCCTGAGCTATCTCAGGGTCCAGAGAAGCACGGCGATCACGGCGATGCCGATGATGGCGGTCCAGAGGAGATAGTACTTCGCGAAATTCCTGAGAGGCCCGTCCTGTCTGGCCATCGCCCACCCAGCTTATCACGGTCAATATTGGCTGATTCTGAGCCCATCCAATTGGACCTTTACAACCTTGTGATCATGTCGATAATGGCTGGTACGAGGCGCCCATGAAAATCCCTCTCGATCGATCGGCGGACCGTAACGGCAGGCTGCCGCTGGCCCGGCAGATCCAGCTGCACTTCGAGCGGCTGATCAGCCAGCGTCTGCTCGCGCCCGGCGTCAAGCTTCCCGCCACGCGCGAGCTCGCCCAGGAGCTCGGCGTGAATCGCACCACGGTCGCCCAGGCGTACGAGGACCTCGTGGCCGGTGGCTGGGCGCGCGCGCACGTGGGGCAGGGCACCTTCGTCGCGGACGCCGCGCCGACCGCCCCGCCCGCCGCGCCTACGGCCCCGCGGCTCGAGTGGACGGGCTTTCTCTCCAAGGCCGCGCAGATCGTGGCCGCCGACGCGCGCCGCCGCGAGGCGTGGAGCCAGAGCGCCCGACCGGGGCCCGGCATCATCTCGTTCGCGGGCGGCGTTCCCGACAGCGCGCTGTTCCCCACGGATGCCTTCCGTCGCGTGCTCAACCGGGTCATCCGCGAGGAAGGGCGCGAGCTGCTCCAGTACTACCCGTCGAGCGGCTACCCGCCCCTGCGCCAGTATCTCTCCAGCTATCTCCTGCGCTTCGGCCTCGAGGCGCGGCCCGAGGACATCCTGATCGTCAACGGCACCCAGCAGGGCTTCGATCTGGTCGCGCGCACGCTCCTGGACCCCGGCGACTTCGTGGCCATCGAGCAGCCGTCCTACCCGCGGGCCATGCAGGTCTTCCGGGCCTTCGGCGCCCAGCTGTTGCCGGTGCCGATGGCGGGCGGGGGGCTCTCCGTGGAGCATCTCGAGCGGCTCCTCGAGCGCCAGGCGCCCAAGCTTCTCTACTGCCAGCCGAGTGCGCACAACCCGACCGGGCTGACCATGCCCGCGGCGGCGCGTCGTCGCCTGCTCGACGTCGCCGCGCGCCACCGGCTTCCCATCGTGGAGGACGGGTTCGACGGCACGCTCTTCTACGGCGAGCGGCCGCCCGCGCCTCTCAAGGCCGCGGACGCCTCGGGGCAGGTCATCTATCTCGGCACCTTCTCCAAGATCCTGTTCCCGGGACTGCGTCTCGGATGGATCGTGGCCTCGCAAGAGCTGATCGAGCGCCTGGACATGGCCAAGCAGCTGGCCGATATCCACACGAGCCCCCTCATCCAGGCGGCCGTCTACCACTTCTGCCGTCAGCGCCTCCTCGACCGGCACCAGGCGCGGGTGCTGCGCGAGTACGCGCGGCGCCGCGGCGCGCTGCTGGCCGCCCTCGGTCGTCGGATGCCGGACGGTGTCCGCTGGACGGAGACCCAGGGCGGCTTCTCGCTCCTCGTGGAGCTGCCCGAGGGCATGGAGACGGCGGCCCTCTTGCCTCGCGCCGTCGAGCGCGGCGTGGCCTTCACGCCGGGCAATGCCTTCTTCGCCGACGGCGGGGGCGAGCGGGCGCTCCGCCTCTCCTTTTCGGCCGTGCCCTTCTCTCAGATCGAAGAGGGCGTGCGACGTCTCGCCGACAGCGTTCGCGAGCTCGGACGTCACCCGGAGCGGAGCGCCCGCGTGCGCGGGCCCGCCGTGCCGCTGGTCTAGGAGCCGCCACCGTGGACTTCGAGACCCGGGCCGCGCGCGGGGGCCGTGACGTCCCTTCGGCCAGCCGACCCCTCACGCCGCCGATCTACCAGACCAACGTGTACGTCTTCGAGGACATGGACACGGTCGAGTCGGTCTGGGAGGGGAAGACATCCGGTTTCGTCTACGGCCGCTACGGAACCGCCAACCATGCCATGCTCGAGGACCTCGTGGCGGGCCTCGAAGGAGCCGAGGCCGCCGTCGCCTGCGCGTCGGGCATGGGCGCGACCACGGCGCTCCTCCTCGGGCTCTTCACCGCGGGCGACCACATCGTGTCCGCGCGCGATCTCTACGGCTCCACCACGGCATTTCTCGACGACGAGGGGCGCCGGCTCGGCATCGACACCGTCTTCGTCGATGCCACCGATCCCGCCCTCTTGCTGGGAGCGCTCCGGCCGAACACGCGCGCCGTCTTCGTCGAGTCGCTCTCGAATCCACTCCTGCGCATGGTCGACCTGGAGACGGTCGCCGCGCCGCTCGCCGCACGCGGCATCGACCTCATCGTCGATTCCTCGCTGGCGTCGCCCGCGGTGATGCGTCCGCTCGAGCACGGAGCGACCATCGTGATGCACAGCCTGACCAAGTTCATCTCTGGCCACGGAGATGTCACGGGCGGCATCGTGCTGGGGAGCAAGGCAACCATGGATCGCGTGCGGGCCGCCATGATCCGCTCGGGGACGAACCTGGGTCCCTTCGACGCGTGGCTCGCCACGCGCGGGGCGCGGACCTTGAGCGTGCGCGTGGAGAGGCAGTCCGCGAATGCCCTCGCCCTCGCGCGCTTCCTGGAGGCTCATCCCGCCGTGGAGCGTGTGTACTACCCGGGGCTCGACTCCCATCCCCAGCGCGCTCTCGCCAAGCGGCAGATGCCAGGGCCCTCCGGGGCCATCCTGTCCCTGGATCTGAGGGGCGGAGCCCTGGCCGTCGAGCGCTTCATGAAGCGCTCGCGACTGATGGAGTTCGCCCCGAGCTTCGCCGATGTGGCGACCACCTGGACCTATCCCGCGCGAACCTCGCACCGACGGCTGTCCGACGAGACGAAGCGGGAGATCGGCATCGGGCCAGGACTGATCCGCGTCTCGGTGGGGCTCGAGAAGGTCGAGGACCTCATCGGGGACATGAAGGAGGCGCTGGCGTGACTCTCACGGCCGAGCGTCCCACCCGCCTCCGCCCCGTCGTCCTCGAGGGCCGGCACGTGCGACTCGAGCCGCTGGAGCTGGGTCACGCGGGCGCGCTCCTGGCGGTGGCGGGCGGTCCCCGCGAGACGTACGGCTTCACGACGGTGCCTGCCGACGAGCCGGCCATGCTCCGGTACATCGAGACGGCGCTCCGCGACCAGGAGACGGGGCGGGCGCTGCCCTTCGCCACCTTCGCCCCGGCCACGGGCCGTGTGGTCGGCAGCACGCGCTTCGGCAACATCGAGTTCTGGCCGTGGCCGCCGGGGAATCCGAATCAGCGCGGCGAAGACCGGCCGGATGCGGTGGAGATCGGCTGGACGTGGCTGGGGGCGGCGGCGCAGCGGACCGCCGTCAATACCGAGGCGAAGCTCCTCATGCTCACCCACGCCTTCGAGGAGTGGCGGGTCCACCGGGTGAGCTTCATGACCGATTCCCGCAACGAGCGCTCGCGCAACGCCATCCTCCGGCTCGGCGCGCGATTCGACGGGATCCTCCGGGCCCAGCGGCCCGCATCGGACGGAGGCATCAGGGACACCGCGGCCTTTTCGATCCTGGAATCCGAATGGCCGATGATCAGGCGGCAGCTTCAATCACGATTGGACCAATGAAAGGAGATTCTCGTATGGAAGTCGGAACGCTGAGGCTCAAGGTCGGGCTCGCCGAGATGCTCAAGGGCGGGGTGATCATGGACGTGACCAATGCCGAGCAGGCCAAGATCGCCGAGGATGCCGGCGCCGTCGCCGTCATGGCCCTCGAGCGGGTGCCGTCGGACATCCGCAAGGACGGCGGGGTGGCCCGCATGTCGCCCGTGAAGAAGATCAAGGAGATCCAGCAGACGGTCTCCATCCCCGTGATGGCCAAGTGCCGCATCGGGCACTTCGTCGAGGCGCAGATCCTCGAGGCGCTGGGCGTGGACTTCATCGACGAGTCGGAGGTGCTGACGCCGGCCGACGAGCATTTCCACGTCGACAAGTTCGCCTTCAAGGTGCCCTTCGTCTGTGGCTGCCGCGATCTCGGGGAGGCCCTCCGTCGCATCGGTGAGGGCGCAGCCATGATCCGCACCAAGGGCGAGGCGGGCTCGGGCAATATCGTGGAGGCCGTGCGCCACATGCGCTCCGTCGTCTCGGGCATCCGCCGCCTCAAGGCGCTGGGCCCCGAGGAGCTCATGGCGGAGGCCAAGAACCTGGGCGCGCCGTACGAGCTCCTGCGCTGGGTGGCCGAGCACGGCAAGCTGCCCGTGCCCAACTTCTCCGCGGGGGGCATCGCCACGCCGGCAGATGCCGCGCTCATGATGCAGCTCGGCGCGGAGGCCGTCTTCGTCGGCTCGGGCATCTTCAAGTCCGCCGACCCCGCCGCGCGGGCCAAGGCGGTGGTCCAGGCCACGACCCACTTCAAGAATCCCGACATCCTGGTCAAGGTGTCCGAAGATCTCGGCGAGGCCATGCCCGGTATCGAGACCTCCAAGCTCAAAGAGTCCGACCTGCTGCAGACCCGCGGCTGGTAGCTCCTCTCGACGCCCGGCGGGGCCGAAGGGTCCTGCCGGGCCGGAGACACTCATATGGGTATCCTGACCGAGGACATGAAGCGCACGGTGCGCGAGCAGCGGCTCGCCTATGTCGCGAGCGTTTGCCCGGACGGCACGCCCAACCTCTCGCCCAAGGCGACCACGACCGTGTGGGACGACGACCATCTCGTCTATCTCGACATCCGCTCGCCCCAGACGCGCGAGAACGTGCTGGCCAATCCTTCCGTCGAGCTCAACGTCGTGGATCCCGTCGCGCGCAAGGGCTATCGATTCAAGGGACGAGCGACGGTGCTCACGACCGGACCGCTCTTCGACGACGTGCTCGCCTTCTACCGCGGCCGGGGACTGGACTATGGCCCTGAGGCCGTGGTGCTCATCCGCGTCGAGCGGGCGCGGCCGCTCGTCTCCCCCGCCTATGATCGCGGGCGCACCGAGGAGGACGTGCGCGCGGAGTTCTACGCGTACTACGATGCCCTCAATCGACCCAAGGCCGGGCGACCTGAGGTCGGGACGGCCGCATGAAACTGGGCGTGCTCGCCCTCCAGGGCGATTTCGACATGCACCGCAAGGCGCTGGATCGGATCGGCGTCGAGAGCGCCGAGGTGCGACTGCCCGAGCAGCTCGACGACGTCGCCGGCCTCGTCATGCCGGGGGGCGAGAGCACGACCCTCCTCAAGCTCATGGACACGTGGGAGTTCATGCCGGCCCTGAAGAAGTTCCACGATTCCGGACGCCCGATCTTCGGCACCTGCGCGGGCCTCATTCTCCTCGCCCGCGAGGTCGAGCGCCCGCAGCAGTTCTCGCTGGGCTTCATCGACATCACGGCCGAGCGCAACGCCTATGGGCGCCAGAAGGAGAGCTTCGAGACCGAGGGACCCGCCGATCTGGGGCAGGGGCCGCGGCCCATCAAGATGATCTTCATCCGGGCCCCGCGCATCCGCCGCTTCGGCCCAGGCGTGACGCCCCTCGTCCACCACAACGGGGAATGCGTGATGGCCCGCCAGGGACATATCCTGGTCGCCGCCTTCCATCCCGAGCTCACGGACGATACGGCCGTGCACACCTACTTTGCCGACATGGTGCGGGGCGCCTCGACTCGCTAGCTGACTGCTCCCCCGATCCCTTCTGACGCACTGCGCGAGCCCTCAGGTCTTTCGAGATTGACAGGACCAGGGGCACGGCGCATAGTCTGGTCCGACCAATAGACCGCCAGAGACAACCGGCGGGAACCCGCGCCAAGGAGAAGCGTATGGCCCATTTCACCTGCGAGGTCGTCTATCGCGGCATCTTCCAGAAAAACCTCGCCGCCCGCATCTGCCGCGGCATCGTGCTCTCGGCCCGCAAGGCCGGACGGTGGGGCATCGCCTTCGGCCGCTACGGGGACAGCCCCCAGCGCAACGGCATCCCCGCCAAGGACTTCGCCATCGTGGCGGACACGCAGGAAGAGCTCGAGCAGAACATGGCCCGCTACGAGCCCAAAGAGGTGGACGTCACCATCTGCGTGGACGACACGCTGTCCAAGGGCGTCGAGTCCTGGGCGTGGTACGGGCTCCAGCCCATCAACCGGTTGACCGTCCCCAACGGGACGCTGCTCATGACCTCGCTCCAGAGCCCTACCGAGCTGCTGAAGGACATCCACAAGAAGGAAGCGCCCTACAACCTGGCCCTGATCCCTGCCAAGGCGTCCTTCTCCGGTCTGTGGGTCTACAAGGAAGACCATACGGAAGCGCGCATCATGGGCGCCCTCGCCAAGATCCAGCCGGGCTTCCTCTCCCTGGACGCCGTGTGCGCGGCCATCCAGGAGGCGGAGTGGGGCTCCGAGCTCAAGGCGGCTTCGGCGCGCAAGGCCTTCGAGCGACTGGAGAGTCGGCCCGTCAAGATCACCGAGGGCAATACGGAGACGCCGTTCTCCTTCGAGAAGCCGAAGTGGTGGGAGATGCGCGAGGGCGTCAGCATTCCCGCCATCCCCATCGGCAAGCCCATGGAAGGCGGCAAGGGCTATGTCCCCGAGCGCAACCCGTACTTCAAGAAGTTCACCACGCGCACCATGCGTCCCGTCATCGACTTCGACAAGTGCGTGAAGTGCACGCTCTGCTGGATCCAGTGCCCGGACTCGTGCTTCGACGTGACGCCGGACGGGCTCTACGACGCCAACATGGAGTCCTGCTGCGGCTGCGGCGTCTGCGAGGCGGTCTGTCCCGCCAAGGACTGCGTCACCATGGTCCGGGAAGACGCCTTCGAGGACAACGCCAGCCAGTACGAGATGTGGCGGCGTGACAAGCCCACGTACGTCAAGTGGATGGGAGACAAGATCGCCTCCAAGGAGCACGTGGTCCGCTCCCACGGCTTCCGCTTCCGTGGGCAGTATGCCGAGGAGATCAAGCAGGAGCTCGAGCAGGGTGGCATCGAGATCACGGCGGGCATCCCCGGCGAGAACGCCGCGGGCAAGCAGCGCTAGAGACCGGAGGATAACGCGATGGCGGTGGAGACCAAGACCCCGGCGGGAACGACGGCATCCGACGACCGCGAGATGCTCATCTCGGGAAGCGAGGCCTGCGCGGAGGCGCTGACCCTGGCCGACCTCGACGTGGTGACGGCGTACCCGATCCGTCCCTACGACACCGTGATGCAGGCCATAGCCAAGAAGATCGCCAACGGCCAGCTGGAGGCCGAGTACATCGTGGCCGAGGGCGAGCACAGCCAGTTCGAGATCGTCAAGCACGCCTCGACCGTCGGCGCGCGCGTCTTCTGCGGCTCCTCGGGCGTGGGCTGGATGTACGCCATGGAGTGCCTCACGGTGACGCCGCCGCTGCGCGTCCCCATGGTGTGCATGGTCGGCAACCGCGCGCTCGACGACCCGGGCGCCTTCGGCGTCGAGCACAACGACGCGCTGACCGTGCGGGACCTGGGCTGGCTGCTCATCTGGGTGGACACCGCCCAGGAGATGCTGGACACCACCTTGCTCGCCTATCGCATCGCCGAGGATCGGCGAGTCTTCCTGCCCATCGCGATCTCCGCCGACGGAGCCTTCCTCACGCATTCGCAGGCCATCGTGCAGGTGCCGAGCCGGGCCAAGGTCGACAAGTTCCTGCCGCCCTACAACCGCGGCGACCTGCTCCTGCATCCGGACAATCCGATCACGGTTGCGCCGCAGGCCAACGAGGACTGGGTCATCGAGATCCGGCGGCAGAACAACGAGGCGATGAATCGCGCGTACACGGTCATCGAGGAGGCCTACGCGGACTTCCGGAAGACCTTCGGCCGCGGCCCCGAGAACCCGTGGTTCGAGGAGTACATGACGGAGGACGCCGAGGTCATCCTCATGGGCATGGGCACCATCTCGCTGCCCTTCAAGGTCGGTATCCGCAACATGCGGGCCAAGGGCATGAAGGTAGGGCTCATCCGGCCGCGCTGGTTCCGGCCTTTTCCGACGGAGAAGATGGTCACCGCCCTCCAGGGTGCCAAGGCCATCGGCGTCATCGACCGCGACTACTCCTTCGGCTCGCCCTTCGGATCGGGCGTGGTCGCCAACGAGATCCGGGCAGCCATGTACAATGCCGACAAGCGTCCGCCGCTCCTGTCCTTCATCTGCGGGCTGGGCGGGCGCGAGGTGACGCTCGAAGACGTCTACAAGGCAACCGACCTCTGCTTCGACGCGGCTAAGACAGGGAAGTCCCCCCTCAAGACGCAGTGGCTCGGCGTCAGAGAATAGGGAGAGAGATCATGGCTGAGGCATTCGCAAACGCCACGCAGATTCTCGAGCCGTTCCGCGGAGTTAAGAAGGTTACTATCGAGGAATACTTCACCTCGGGACACCGCACCTGTCAGGGCTGCGAGTCGGCCCTGGTCATGAAGCTCATGGTCAAGGCGGCAGGACCTCGGACCATAGTCCTGGGCGCGACGGGGTGCATGTACGTCGCCAACACGACGTACTACACGACGCCCTGGGTGGTGCCGTGGATGCACACCCAGCTCGGCTCCTCGGGCTCGGCCGCGCTCGGCACGGCGGCGGGTCTCAAGGCGCTCATGAAGAAGGGCAAGATGAAGTCCGAGCCGATCAACGTCATCGCCTTCTGCGGCGACGGGGGCGGGGCGGACATGGGTCTCGGAGCCATCTCGGCGACCCTGACGCACAAGGAGTACAACTCGCTCATCCTGATGTACGACAACGAGTCGTACGCCAACACGGACATCCAGCTCTCGGGCTCGACGCCCTATGGCGCCAACACGACCTTCAGCCCGCCGGGCACGCTGAAGCGGATCATCCACACGCGCTGGAAGAAGAACATGGCGGGCATGCTGGCGGCCGGGCACCCCGAGTGCCGCTACGTCGCCACCGTCGACGCCTCGTACGCCGTCGAGATGATGAACAAGGTCCGCAAGGCCCTGTCCATCGGCGGGCCGACCTTCATCCACTCGCTCGATCCGTGCCCCAAGGGTTGGGACTACGACCCGATGCTCAGCCACGAGCTGGGCGAGCTCGCGGTGGAATGCGGTGTCTTTCCGCTCTACGAGGTCGAGGACGGCGTGGTGCGCCACTACGGCAAGACCAAGGCCATCGTGGAAGGCCGCCCGCGCAAGCCCGTGCGAGAGTACCTGCTCAAGCAGGGCCGCTTTGCTCACTTCACCGAGGAGGATCTCGAGTACTTCCAGTCCAAGGTGGACGAGATGTGGAACAAGTGGGAGATTCCCGGTGTCATCCCGTTCAGAAGGGCCGCGGCGGGCAAGTAACCCGCCGCGATTCATCCATCGAGGGCCGGGCCGCGGCCGCGCGCCGCGTCCGGCCCTCGCCGTTTGCCACGTCGTCCTTGCGCATCCCGCCGTCCCGTCCGGACGTATGTCTCGGTGAGCGGGCCGCATCGGTATCGAGCCTGAGCACTCCCTGGGAGGGTAGGACATGACACGTCAACGGCGATGTCTGATCTGGTCGATGCTGGTCGGAGCCCTTACTGTGTGGGCCACCCCGGCGCCGGCCGCCTGGCAGCCCACCAAGCCCATCGAGTTCGTGATCCCGGCGGGAACGGGCGGCGGGGCGGACCAGATGGCCCGCCTCATTGCGGGCATCGCCGAGAAGCACAAGCTCACTCCGCGCCCTATCATCGCCGTGAACAAATCCGGGGGCGCGGGCGCCGAGGGGTTCCTGCACGTCCAGGGCAAGAAGGGTGACGCGCACACCATCGTCATCACCCTCTCGAACCTCTTCACCACGCCGCTCCACACGGGCATTCCCTTCAGTTGGAAAGACATGACGCCGGTGGCGCGCATCGCCCTCGACGAGTTCATCCTCTGGGTCAACGCGGAGACACCGTACAAGACGGCGCGTGAGTATCTCGCGGCCGTCAAGGCCAAGAACGGCACCATGAAGATGGGCGGCACGGGCTCGGCACAGGAAGACCAGATCATCACCATCATGCTCGAGCAGGCGCAGGGGGTGAAGTTCACCTACGTGCCTTTCAAGGGCGGCGGCGAGGTCTGCGTCAACCTCGTGGGCAAGCACGTGGACTCCACCGTCAACAATCCGATCGAGTGCGTCAGCCACTGGAAGGCGGGCCGGGTCCGGCCCCTCGCCGTCTTCGACGCCGCCCGTATCCCGGTGCCCGAGTGGAAGGACATTCCGACGGTCAAGGAAGCGCTCGGCACGGATATCACCTACCTCATGCTCCGCGGAGTCTTCGGGCCTCCTGACATGCCCAAGGAAGCCCTGGCCTGGTACCAGGATCTCCTGAAGAAAGTCGCCGACACTCCGGAGTTCAAGGACTACATGCAGCAGGGCGCGCTCAAGCCCGCCTGGCTCGTGGGAGACGACTTCAAGAAGTGGCTCGAGCAAGAAGAGCAGGTGCATCGCGACCTGATGACCAAAGGCGGGCTGTTGAAGAAGTAGCGACCATGCGCGCAGCCGACCTAACCACGGCAGTGGTGCTGATGGCGGGCGGGGTGCTCGTGATCTGGGATTCTCTCCGCCTGGGCGTGGGGTGGGGCACCGACGGACCCAAGAGCGGCTTCTTTCCCTTCTGGCTCGGCCTCGCCCTGATCGCGGCCTGCCTCGTCATCACCATCCAGGCCATCCGACGCGTGGACCGCACGCCCTTCATTCCGCCCGGGGCCATGACGCCGGTCTTGAAGGTGCTGGTCCCCGCCACGGGCTACGTGCTGTCCATGCCCTGGCTCGGCCTCTACGTCGCCACCACCCTCTACATGGCCATCTACATGCGGTGGATCGGGCGGTTTCCGTGGCTGTCCGTGGCCGTGGTCAGCGTCGTGGTCTCCGCCGTGACCTTCTACGTTTTCGAGATCTGGTTCCTCGTGCCCATGCCCAAGGGACCTCTCGAGGCGTACTTCGGCTACTGACGCGTGGGCATCGAGAACCTCTTCCTGGGCTTCCAGGTTGCGCTGCAGCCGCACAACCTCTTTCTCGCCGTCATCGGCGTCGCCCTCGGCACCATCATCGGGGTCCTTCCCGGCCTGGGGGGCGCCAACGGCGTAGCCATCCTGCTGCCCTTGACCTTCTCGATGCAGCCGACCTCCGCCATCATCCTGCTCACGAGCCTGTACTGGGGCGCCCTCTTCGGCGGGGCCATCACCTCGATCCTTTTCAATATCCCGGGCGAGCCCTGGTCGGTGGCCACGACCTTCGACGGCTATCCCATGGCGCGGAACGGACAGGGAGGGCAGGCCCTCACCGCGGCCTTCACCTCGTCCTTCGTGGGCGCCCTCTTCTCCGTGGTCCTCATCACGCTCTTCGCGCCCCTTCTCGCCGAGGTGGCGCTCAAGTTCGGTCCGCCGGAGTTCTTCGCCATCCAGCTCCTGACCTTCTCGTCCTTCGTGGGGCTGGGGGGCGGGAATCCCATGAAGTCGCTCGTGTCCATCCTCATCGGCTTCATCATGGCCGCGGTCGGGCTGGACATCGTGACGGGAGCCCTGCGGCTGACCTTCGGCTTCACCGACCTCATGAAAGGGTTCGATTTCATCGTGGCCGTGATCGGTCTCTTCGGCATCGGCGAGATCCTGCTGACCATGGAGGAGGGTCTGTCCTTCAAGGGCGCCTCCGCCAAGATGAGCCCGCGCGTCGTGCTGGAGACGTGGCGGACTCTCCCGCGCTACTGGCGGACCTTCCTGCGCAGCTGCTTCATCGGCTTCTGGATGGGCTTCAAGCCGGGCGGGGCGACTCCCGCCTCCTTCATGAGCTACTCGTTCGCCAAGCGCTTCGCGCGGAACCCCGAGCGCTTCGGTCAGGGCGACATCGAAGGCGTGGTGGCGCCCGAGACGGCCGCGCACGCGGCGGGTGGCGCCTCGCTCCTGCCCATGATCACCCTCGGCATTCCCGGCTCGCCCACGGCGGCGGTCATGCTGGGCGGGCTCATCATCTGGGGACTCCAGCCCGGGCCCATGCTCTTCAAGGAGAAGCCGGAATTCGTGTGGGGCCTCATCGCCAGCATGTACACGGGAAACGTCATCGGCGTGGCCATGGTCCTCGCCTTCGTCCCCCTCTTCGCGGCCATCCTGCGCGTCCCCTTTGCCATTCTCACGCCCCTCATCGTCTCTGTCTGCGCCGTGGGCGCCTATTCCGTGAACGGTCGCATGATCGACATCTGGTATATGCTGATCTTCGGCGTGGTCGGTTATGCCTTCAAGAAGCTCGACTATCCCCTGGCGCCGCTCGTGCTGGCCCTCGTCCTGGGCGATCTGGCCGAGAATGCGTTGCGCCAGAGCCTGATCATGTCGCACGGCTCGCTCCTGATCTTCCTCGAGCGTCCCATCTCCGGGGCCATCACCGCCGTGGCGCTCTTCTTCTTCGCCCTGCCGGCGATCACGCCCTGGGTGCGCCGGCTCCGGGGAGCCCCGGTGGCCGCCGTCAAGCCCCGGGAGACTTGACCGGCTCGATCAGGTGATGCATTTCGTTTCCGATCCGGGATTCTGGATCCGTCTGCTCGAGATTGGATTCCTCAACCTCCTCCTCTCCGGTGACAACGCCGTCCTCATCGCGCTGGCCGTGCGTTCCCTGCCGAAGCGCCAGCGCGTCCTCGGGCAGATCTGGGGCACTTTGGGCGCCATCGTGCTCCGCCTGGCCTTCGTGGGAATCGTGAGCCGGCTCCTCGAGCTGGCCTTTCTCAGAGCGGCGGGCGCCCTCGTGCTCCTGTGGATCGCCTACAAGCTCGTCCAGCCCGAGGGAGGGGAGCCGGAGACGGGCCGCCACGGCCGATCGTTCTGGCATGCCGTGTGGCTCATCCTCGTGGCCGACGTGACCATGAGCCTCGACAACGTGCTGGCCATCGCGGGGGCCGCGCGGGGAGACATGATGCTCGTGGGCATCGGCATCGCGATGTCCGTGCCCATCGTCATCGTGGGCAGCAGCGTCCTCGCCACGCTCATGAATCGCTATCCCGCCATCATCTGGGTGGGCGGCGGAGTCCTGGGCTTTGTCGCGGGGGAGATGTTGCTGGACGACCCCGTGGTGCTCCGAGCGCTGGGCCAAGGCCTGGACGCTGGCCTCAAGCTGCCCGTGGCCATCGCCATGGCCGGTACCCTCACCGCCATCGGGTGGCGGCTCTCCCAGAAGCGGGCATGAGCTTTCTCCTGGATCCGGAATTCTGGGCGCGTCTCCTCGGCATCGTGCTCATCGACATCTCCCTGGCCGGAGACAACGCGCTCGTGATCGCCCTCGCGGTGCGGGACCTGCCGGCGCGCCAGCAGCTCGTCGGCCGCCTCTGGGGCACCCTCGGGGCCGTGGGCCTCCGCGTCATCTTCATCGCGGTGGTGAGCTTTCTCCTGCGCATTCCGCTTCTCCAGCTGGTCGGCGGGCTGGCCCTGATCTGGATCGCCGTCCGGCTCGTTCGCCCAGGTCACATGGATCATGCGGGGACTCGACACGGCACGTCCCTCAGGGAGGCGATCTGGATCATCGTGGTGGCGGACGTGACCATGAGCCTCGACAATGTGCTGGGGGTGGCGGCCGCGGCCAGGGGAGACATGGTCCTCGTCGTTTTCGGGATCGCCCTCTCCCTGCCGCTGGTGGTCTGGGGGAGCGGCTTTCTGGCCCGTCTGATGGCCCGCCACGAATGGATCATCTGGCTCGGAGGGGGCGTGCTGGGATATGTCGCGGGCGAGATGATCACGGACGACCCCATGGTCCGGCGCTCGCTCGGGACGGGCGCGGCCGCCGCCGACATCTGGCTGTCCATCGTGCTCGCGGCGGCGGTGACGGCGCTCGGCTGGTGGCTGGCGAGGTCCGCGCCTGCCCACGCCGGGAGAAGGGAAGGCACCTGATGGAGCTCGAGCCCGTCAAGTCCATCCGGATCTACGAGGATATCGTGCGCCAGGTCAAGGCGCTGATCGCCGACGGCCGCCTGAACTCGGGCGATCGCCTTCCCCCGGAGCGCGAGCTCGCCGAGCGATTCCGCGTCAGCCGCACCTCGGTGCGCGAGGCCTTGCGCTCGTTGCAGAGCCGCGGCCTCATCGAGATCCGGGCGGGCGAGGGCGCCTTCGTGCGTGACGTCTCGGTGGAGGCGCTGATCGAGCCGCTCGCCCTCGTCATCCTCCCGCATCGCGAGGCGGTGGGGGAGCTCTTCGAGGCGCGTCGCATCCTCGAGCCGGCCATCGCCGCGCTGGCCGCGCGGCGGGCCACCCGCGAAGAGGTGGGCGAGATGGAGCGCATCCTCGAAGAGCAGGCGCGCGAGGTCGCCCAGGGGCGGACGGGAATGGCGCAGGACTCGGCCCTGCACGCCGCCATCGCCGAGGCCGCACACAACCGCGCCATCGTCCGAATCGTCAATGCGTTGCTGGATCTACTCTCCCAGAGTCGCGAGGAAAGCTTGCTCACGCCCGGCCGTCCCACGCGCTCGCATCACGACCACCGGCGCATGCTCCGGGCAATACGTCGCGGAGACGAAGCGGGGGCGTATCGAGCGATGCGCACCCATCTGGAGGCTGTCGAGAAACTTGTCACCGGAAGCGAGAGCTTCACGCGCGCTCGTCCCGTCAAGGCACGGAGCAAGGGGCCGCGTAAAGTCTCGTAAGTGCCTGTCACGCAACATATTTGTTGACATCGAGCCTGCAGTCGCATACCATCACCGGATAACGCAGGCCTCTTCGGGGCCTGCCTTTCTTTCTCTGCAGACCGGGCCGCCCGACCGAGGGGGTCGAGGAAATGGCACACGCCAGGGTACGCAAGGGCGCGCGGACGGCGTCTCCGAGCCGCGGTGCTCGCCGACACAAGTACGTGTACGCCTTCGCCAACGGGAAGGCGGAGGGGTCGAGCGCGCTGCGACATCTGCTCGGCGGTAAAGGCTGCGAGCTGGCGGAGATGACGAACCTGGGCGTCACGGTGCCGCCCGGCTTCACGATCACGACCGAGGCCTGGGCGGCGTACTCGGCGGGGGGACGCAAGCACCCGGCGGGGCTCTGGGAGCAGGTGCTCGCGGCGCTCGCTCGCCTGGAGGCCGCCGTCGGCCTCAAGCTCGGAGACCCCGCGCGGCCCCTCCTCGTCTCCGTGCGCTCGGGGGCCCGCGCCTCCATGCCGGGCATGATGGACACCGTCCTCAACCTCGGTCTCAACGACCGGACGGTGCTGGGGCTCGCGCGCTGGACCAAGAACGAGCGCTTCGCCTGGGACTGCTATCGCCGCTTCATCACCATCTTCGGTGACGTGGTCCTCGGCATCGACCGCCACGCCTTCGACGAGCTTCTCGATCGAGCCAAGGCCCAGGCGGGGGCCCGGTCCGACGCCGACCTGCAGCGCGAGCCGCTCAAGGCCCTCGTGGCGGAGTTCAAGCGGCTCGTCCAGGCCCGCACGGGCAAGGCCTTCCCGCAGGATCCCGTCGAGCAGCTCCGGCTGGCCGTGTCTGCGGTCTTCGACTCGTGGTTCGCCAAGAAGGCCATCGACTACCGGCGCATCCACCGGCTCCCCGACGACTGGGGCACCGCGGTGACGGTGATGGTCATGGTCTTCGGCAACCTCGGCGAGACGTCGGGCACGGGGGTGTGCTTCACGCGGGACCCGTCGAGCGGCGAGCGGCGGTTCTTCGGCGAGTTCCTCGTCAACGCCCAGGGCGAGGACGTGGTGGCGGGCATCCGCACGCCGCAGCCCATCGCCGCCCTCAAGGAGAGCATGCCCAAGGTCTACGACGAGCTCGTGGCCATCAAGGACCGGCTCGAGCGCCACTACCGCGACATGCAGGACATCGAGTTCACGGTGCAGGAAGGCCGGCTCTTCATCTTGCAGACGCGCTCGGGCAAGCGGACGGCCGGCGCCGCCGTGCGCATCGCGGTGGAGATGCTGAAGGAAGGATTGTTCGACGATCGCCGGATAAAAGAGTCGTCGGAACGACGAGAGAAGTCCATCCACACGGCCCTCCTTCGCGTCGAGCCCTCCTCGCTCAACCAGCTCCTGGTGAAGACGGTGGACCCCAAGGCCAAGTACACGGCCATCGCTCAGGGGTTGGCCGCCACCCCGGCGGCGGCCGTCGGCAAGGTCGTCTTCGATCCCGAGAAGGCGGTGGAGATGGCGCTGCGCGAGGAGCAGGTGATCCTCGTGCGCGCGGAGACGTCCCCCGAAGACGTGGCGGGCATGCACGCCGCCCAGGGAGTGCTGACCTCGCGCGGCGGGCTCACCTCTCACGCGGCCGTCGTGGCGCGCGGCTGGGGCAAGAGCTGCGTGGTGGGCGCCGGCGACGTGGTGGTGGACGAGGAGAGCCGGCTCTTCCGCGCGGGACGGACGGTGGTGCGCGAGGGGCAGGTGGTGACCCTGAACGGCGCGACGGGCGAGGTGGTCATGGGCGCCTTGCCCCTCGTGGACCCGACACTCTCCCCGGAGTTCGAGAAGGTCCTCGAATGGGCAGGCAAGGTCAGCACGACGAAGGTGCGCGCCAACGCCGACACTCCGGAGGACGCCGCCAAGGCCCGGGAATTCAAGGCGGTCGGCATCGGCCTCGTGCGCACGGAGCACATGTTCTTCAAGGCGGACCGCATCGCGATCGTCCGCGAGATGATCATGTCCCGTGACGAGCAGGCCCGCCGCAAGGCCGTGGACAGTCTCCTGCCCTTCCAGCGCGAGGACTTCATCGGCATCTTCACGGCCATGCACGGCTTTCCCGTGACCATACGGCTTCTCGACCCGCCCCTCCACGAGTTCCTTCCCAAGTACAAGGAAGTGCTCGAGGAGTACACGCGGCTCGACGCCCTCGGCATCAACCCGGCCCGGCACCAGGAGCTAGGCGCCATCCGGGCGCGCATCGAAGCTCTCCAGGAGGCCAACCCCATGCTCGGCCACCGGGGCTGCCGGCTCGGCATCACGTTCCCCGAGATCTACGAGATGCAGGTGCGCGCGATCATGGAAGCGGCTTGCGAGGTGGCGAAGCGGGGCGTGCGGGTCGAGCCTCCCGAGATCATGATCCCGCTCACGGGCACCGTCGAGGAGATGAAGCTCACGCGCGAGATGACGGAGCGCGTCGCCCGGCAGACGGTGAGCGACATGGGCGTCAAGGTCGGTCATTCGGTCGGCACCATGATCGAGGTGCCGCGGGCGGCCTTGATCGCGGACGAGCTCGCCCAGCACGCCGAGTTCTTCTCCTTCGGCACCAACGATCTGACCCAGATGACCTTCGGCTACAGCCGCGACGACATCGGCAAGTTCCTGCCCTTCTACCTGGAGCACAAGCTGCTCCCCAGCGATCCCTTCGCCGTGCTGGACCAGGAAGGGGTAGGGGAGATGATCAGGATCGGCATCGAGCGCGGCCGCAAGACTGTGCCCAAGCTCAAGGTGGGCATCTGCGGAGAGCACGGAGGCGAGCCGTCCTCCGTCGAGTTCTGCCATGACGTGGGCATGGACTACGTCTCGTGCTCTCCCTACATGGTGCCCATCGCCTGGCTCGCGTCCGCGCATGCCCAGATCAAGCAACCGCGACGCGCGGAAGGACACACGTCCGGTCGCGCGTCCAGGAGCCGCCCGCGTGCGTGACTTCCACGGCGTGTACGTCCCCGTGCCCACGCCCTTCCGCGGCGACCAGGTCGCCACGGATCGGCTCAAGGCGAACCTGGCCAAGTGGAACGCCACGGACCTCGCGGGCTACGTCGTGCTGGGCTCCACGGGCGAGTTTCCCATGCTCTCGGAGGCCGAGCGCGACGCCGTGCTCGTGGCCGCCCGCGAGGCGATCCCTCGCGGCAAGGCCTTCCTGGCCGGGACGGGTGCGAACTCCACGCTTCACACGATTCGCCAGACGAAGCGCGCGGCGGAGATCGGGGCGGACGCGGCCATCGTGATCACCCCGCACTACTTCACCAAGGGCTTCGCCCAGGCGGGAGCGCAGGTGCGCCATTACGTCGCGGTGGCCGAGGCCTCGCCCATCCCCGTCATGCTCTACAACTTCCCGCTCAACACCGGGATCAATCTCGAGCCCGACACCGTCGCGCGCATCGCCGAGCACCCGAACGTGTGCGGGATCAAGGACTCCTCCGGCAACATTCCCCAGGCCGCCCACGTCATCCACCTGACGCCGAAGACTTTCCACGTGCTGGTGGGCTCGGCGGCGGCGCTGCTGCCCGCGCTGCCCATCGGAGCCTCGGGCGGTGTCCTCGCCCTCGGCGCCATCGCCGGCCGCGAGCTGTGCGAGGTGTACGGGCTCGCGCGCGATGGGCGATGGGAAGAGGCCAAGGCCATCGCCGCGCGCATGATGCTCGCGGACCGGGGAGTGGCCGGACGATTCGGCATCGGCGGGCTCAAGGCCGCCCTGGACCTGCAGGGCTTCTATGGCGGGCCGTGCCGGGCGCCCCTGGGGACGCCGGACGGCGATGCCATCGAGGACATCAAGGAGTGCCTCGCCTCGGCGGGGCTGCTGTAGTGAGCGCACGAGAACGAAGGAGGGTAACGCTGTGAAGCTTCCTGGAGCGCGGATCGTGCTGGAGTCTTTGAAGCGTGAAGGCGTGGACATCGTGTTCGGTCTGCCCGGGGGGGCGGTACTGCCGATCTACGACGCCCTGTACGACTTCGAGGGTCTCCGTCACATCCTGGTACGCCAGGAAGCGGCCGCCGGGCACGCGGCCGAGGGCTACGCGCGCACCACCGGCAAGGTGGGCGTGTGCCTGGTCACCTCGGGGCCCGCGGCGACCAACCTGGTGACGGCGCTCCAGGACGCCCTCATGGACTCGATCCCCATCGTCGCCTTCACCGGACAGGTGCCCACGCACCTGATCGGCAACGACGCCTTCCAGGAGGCCGACAACGTCGGCATCACGCGCTCGGCGACGAAGCACAACTTCCTCGTCAAGGACGGCAACGATCTGGCCGCGACCATCAAGGAGGCCTTCCATATCGCCTCCACGGGCCGGCCGGGGCCGGTGCACGTCGACCTGCCCAAGGACATCCTCGTCAAGGAGTGGAGCTTCGACTACCCGGAGAGCGTGCACCTGCGCTCGTACAATCCCACGTACGAGGGACACCCCGGGCAGATCAAGAAGGCCGCCCGGGCCATGATCCGGGCCAAGCGGCCCGTCCTCTACGTCGGGGGCGGCGCCATCTCCGCCGACGCCTCGCCCGAGCTCCGCGAGCTGGCGGAGCTGACCCAGATCCCCGTGACCCAGACCTTGATGGGGCTCGGGGCTTTCCCCATGGCCCACCCGCTCTCCCTCGACATGCTGGGCATGCACGGCACCTACTACGCGAACATGTCCGTGCACGACTCGGACTGTCTGGTGGCCGTGGGCGCGCGCTTCGACGACCGCGTCACCGGGCGCGTCGACGCCTTCGCGCCCACCGCCGAGATCATCCACATCGACATCGACCCTTCGTCCATCTCGAAGAACATCAAGGTCGACATCCCGATCGTGGGCGACTGCAAGCGCGTGCTCGTCAAGCTGGTGGAAGCAGTGCGGGAGGAGATGAAGACGTATCCTCAGGGCGCCGTCAAGGAAGCGCGCCGGCAGTGGGCGGAGCAGATCGCGGAGTGGAAGCGCGATCAGCCCCTCCGCTACGAATGGTCGGACGACGTCATCAAGCCGCAGTACGTGATCGAGGAGATCTCCAACCTGACCAACGGGGAGGCCCTCGTGGTCACCGGGGTGGGTCAGCACCAGATGTGGGCGGCCCAGTACTACCGCTTCAAGCATCCGCGCTCGTGGTGCACGTCGGGGGGGCTGGGCACCATGGGCTATGGGCTGCCCACGTCCATGGGCGTGCAGGCCGGCCATCCCGACCGCCTCGTCATCAACATCGACGGCGACGGCTCCTTCGCCATGAACAGCCAGGAGCTCGCCACCTGCTTCGAGGAGCGGCTGCCCGTCAAGACCGTCATCATCAACAACGGCGGCCACGGCATGGTCCGGCAGTGGCAGCGCATCATCTACAAGGAGCGGTTCTGCGCCATCGATCTGGGGCCGAGCCCGGATTTCGTGAAGCTCGCCGAGGCCTACGGGTGCACGGGCATCCGGGCCACCAAGCCCGCCGACGTGGTGCCCGCCCTCGAGAAGATGATCTCCACCCCCGGCCCCGTGCTCCTCGACGTCTGGGTGAACAAGGACGAGTGCGTGTTTCCCATGGTGCCCGCGGGCGGCGCCAACGTCGACATGATCCTCGCGCCGCCGAGCCGGGAGACCCGCGAGCGCGCCGCGAAGTCCCAGACGGGGTTCTAGCCGTGGCCGATGCGCCGGAGATCAAGAAGCACACCATCGCGGTTCTCGTGGAGAACCGCTTCGGGGTGCTCTCGCGCGTGGCCGGGCTCTTCTCGGCCCGGGGCTACAACATCGAGAGCCTGTCCGTGGGGGAGACGCTCGACCCCGCGGTATCGCGCATGACCCTGGTCGTGCGGGGCGACGCCTTCGTCATCGAGCAGGTCATGAAGCAGCTCCACAAGCTCATCGACGTCATCAAGGTCATCGACCTCAGCGAGGAGACGCACGTGGAGCGCGAGATGCTCCTCGTCCGCGTCAACGCGGAGCCGAGCGCGCGCGCGGAGGTCCTCCGCATCGCGGACATCTTCCGCGCCAAGGTCATCGACGTGACCGCGGCCAGCTACACCCTCGAGGTCACGGGCGAGGAGTCCAAGATCGAAGCCATGCTCGAGCTCCTCCGGGCCTTCGGCATCCAGGAAGTGGTGCGCACGGGCAAGGTCGCCATCGCCCGCAGCCCCAAGACGCGGCTCCGCCGCGCCGAGGAGAAGCTGGGCAAGACCGCCCCCCCGCGCCCCTCGAACCCCGCCGCCCAGGACCCGCGCGTGGTCGGGTTCGCGGACTAACCATCACAGGAGAGCACACGTCATGCCGGCGAAGATTTTCTACGATCAGGACTCGGACCTCGGGCTGCTCAAGGGCAAGAAGATCGCCATCATCGGCTACGGCAGCCAGGGGCACGCGCACGCCCTGAATCTCAAGGACTCGGGCCAAGACGTGGTGGTCGGGCTCTACAAGGGCTCGCCGAGCTGGCCCCGGGCGGAGAAGGACGGGCTCAAGGTGATGACGGTGAACGACGCGGCCGCCGCCGCTGACGTCATCATGATCCTCCTGCCCGACCAGAGCCAGCGGCAGATCTACGAGGAGTCCATCAAGGGCACCCTCGGCAAGGGCAAGACCTTGATGTTCGCCCACGGCTTCAACATCCACTTCAACCAGGTGGTGCCCTCGCCCGACGTCGACGTGTCGATGATCGCGCCCAAGGCGCCCGGTCACGTGATGCGCGATCTCTTCACCGCGGGCCCGGGCGTGCCTGCCCTCGTGGCCGTGTACCAGGACGTGTCGGGCAAGGCGCGGGACACCGCCCTCGCCTATGGCAAGGGCGTGGGCTGCACGCGCGCCGGCGTGATCGAGACGACCTTCAAGGAAGAGACGGAGACGGATCTCTTCGGCGAGCAGACGACCCTGTGCGGCGGCGTCTCGCACCTGATCAAGGCCGCCTTCGAGACGCTCGTGGACGCGGGCTACCAGCCCGAGGTCGCCTACTTCGAGTGCATGCACGAGATGAAGCTGATCGTGGATCTCTTCTACCAGGGCGGTCTCTCCTACATGCGCTACTCGGTGTCGGACACCGCCGAGTACGGCGACTACACGCGGGGGCCGCGGATCATCAGCGAGGAGACCAAGGCCGAGATGAAAAAGATCCTCGGGGAGATCCAGTCGGGCCAGTTCGCGCGCGAATGGGTGCTGGAGAATCAGGCGCACCGCGCGGGCTTTCTCGCCCAGCGGCGCCGCGACGCCGCGCATCCCATCGAGGAAGTGGGCGCGCGGCTGCGCAAGATGATGTCCTGGATCAAACCCCCGCGGGTGTAACGGGACGGAGAGCGCGTGCGCCTCCCCGTCGCCGTCGAAGGCTGGCGCTTTATCGTCCCCGCCGCGGCGGCCGCGTGTATCCTGGGTTGGATCGGGTGGTGGTGGGCGGCGGCCCCCCTCGCGCTCTTCGCGCTGGCGTGCCTCGGCTTCTTCCGCGATCCCGAGCGGACGCCGCCCGCGGTGACGGGAGCGGTTCTCGCCCCCGCCGACGGGCGCGTGATGGGCGTGGCGGACGTGGACGACGGCTGGGTGGGGCGAGCGACGCGGGTGTCCATCTTCCTGTCGCCCCTCGACGTGCACGTGAACCGCTCCCCCGTGGCGGGGCTCGTGCGAGACGTCCAGTACGCGGAGGGACGCTTCCTGGCCGCGTATCGGGACGAGGCCTCGGAGCTGAACGAGCGCTGCACGGTGGCCCTGGAGGGGGACAGCGCGCGCGTGGGGGTGAGCCAGATCGCGGGGGTGCTCGCCCGCCGCATCGTGTGCCGAGTGCGGCCGGGGGACAAGCTCCAGGCGGGTGAGCGGTACGGGCTGATCCGGTTCGGCTCGCGGACGGACCTCATCGTTCCGCGAGGCGCTGTGCTGAGAGTACGGGTGGGGGACAGGGTGCGGGGCGGAGAGACCATCATGGGAGTGCTGCGGTGAGACGGAGACAGCATCAGAGCGGGGACGGCGCGCGCCATCCGCGGCGCCGGCGCTGGCAGGAGTTCCGCGAGCATCCGCGGCGGGGCATCTTCCTGCTTCCCAGCCTCCTCACCACGGGCAACCTCTTCTGCGGCTTCCTCGCCATCGTGCTCTCCGCGCAAGCCCGCTTCGTCGAGGCGGCGGTGGCCGTCTTCGTGGGGATGATCCTCGACATCCTCGACGGCAAGGTCGCGCGGCTGACCAGGACCACCACCCAGTTCGGCGTGGAGTTCGACTCCCTCGCGGACGTGGTGTCCTTCTGCGTCGCGCCCGCCTTCATGCTCTATGCCCTCGCCCTCCAGCAATTCGGCCGCGTGGCCTGGCTCGGGGCCTTTCTCTTCGTCATCTGCGGCGCCCTCCGGCTCGCGCGCTTCAACGTCTACCAGGGCGTGACGGACCGCCGCTACTTCGTGGGTCTGCCCACCCCCGCCGCCGCGGGCATCGTCGCCTCCACCGCGCTGCTCCTGGAAGGGACGGAGATCGGGCGCTGGCAGGCCGCCGCCATCAGCGTGGGCACGGTGGTGGTCGCCCTCCTCATGGTCTCGACCTTCCGCTACTACAGCTTCAAGGAAGTGGACTTCGCGCGCCGCCGCCCCGCCCAGGTGCTCGTCCTCGTGGTCCTGGGCGTGCTCATCGTGGCCACGCATCCGCAGTGGTTCCTGTTCATCCTGTTCTCGCTGTACCTGCTGAGCGGTCCCACGCGCCCCGTGTGGGTGCGCCGCCGCTTGGATCAGCCGATGGTCAACGAGAAGGGAACCAGGGACGCGCACTAGCGCGATGGAGGATACGTGATGGACCGGATCATCATCTTCGACACGTCGCTCCGGGACGGCGAGCAGGCCCCCGGGTTTTCCATGAACACGCAGGAGAAGCTCGAGATGGCGCGGCAGCTCGCCCGCCTGAACGTCGACGTCATCGAGGCGGGCTTCCCCATCTCCTCGGACGAGGATTTCGAGGCGGTGCGCGAGGTCGCCAAGCAGGTGGGCACCCTGGAGGGGGCGCCCATCATCTGCGGGCTCAGCCGGGTGGGGCTCGCCGACATCGACCGGGCGTGGGAGGCGGTCAAGTACGCGAAGCGCTCCCGCATCCATACCTTCGTGGCCACCTCGGACATCCACCTCAAGTACAAGCTCAGGAAGAGCCGGGCCGAGGTCCTGAAGGCGGCCGTCGACGCGGTCAAGCACGCGAGGGCGTACTGCGAGGACGTGGAGTTCTCGCCCGAGGACGCCTCCCGCACGGACTTCGACTACATGTGCGAGGTGCTGGAGGCGGTCATCGACGCGGGGGCCCGCACCATCAACATCCCGGACACCGTGGGCTACGCCATTCCCGAGGAGTGGTTCAACCGGATCATGAAGATCCGGGAGTACGTCAAGAACAGCAGCAAGGCCGTGCTCTCCGTGCACTGTCACAACGACCTGGGCCAGGCCGTGGCCAACTCCCTCGCGGCCATCCGGGCGGGGGCGCGGCAGATCGAGTGCACCATCAACGGCATCGGGGAGCGGGCGGGCAACGCCTCCCTCGAGGAGATCGTGATGGCGCTCAAGACGCGCAAGGACTTCTTCGAGATCGACACCCAGGTGCGCACGGAGGAGATCTTCAAGAGCTCGCGCCTCCTCTCCTCCATCACGGGCGTGCACGTGCAGCCCAACAAGGCCATCGTGGGCGAGAACGCCTTCGCCCACGAGGCGGGCATCCACCAGGACGGCGTGCTCAAGGAAAAGCTCACCTACGAGATCATGAAGCCGGAAGACATCGGCCGGGCCGCCAACAAGCTCGTCATGGGCAAGCACTCGGGCCGGGCCGCTCTCGCCGCGCGGTTGAGAGAGCTCGGGTTCGATCTCGACGAGGGCGAGCTCGGCAAGGCCTTCAAGCGGTTCAAGGATCTCGCGGACAAGAAGAAGGAGATCTTCGACGACGACCTCATCTCCATCGTCAAGGACGAGATCGCCCAGGTGCCCGAGACGTACACGCTCGACTACCTGCACATGATCAGCGGGACGGGCATCATCCCCTCGGCCACGGTGCGTCTCAAGAAGGACACCGAGGTCTTCCAGGACTCGGGCGTGGGCGACGGGCCGGTGGACGCGGTGCTGAACGCCATCGACGCCATCACCGGGCTCAAGGGTCGGCTCCAGGACTATCAGCTGCGCGCCGTCACCTCCGGCAAGGACGCCATCGGCGAGGTGTCGGTCCGGGTGGACTTCGACGGCACCGTGGTGCCGGGCAAAGGCAGCTCGACTGACGTGATCGAGGCGAGCGCGCGAGCATACGTGAACGCGCTCAACCGCCTGGTGCATCCGGCGGGAGGCCAGAAGGTCAAGGAGATCGGGCCCTAGGGTCCCAGGGACGGCGAGAATGGCCCATCTGCTTCGTCGGCTCCGTCAGGGCTGCCCTCAGCGCACGTGGCATTTCGAGCTGAGGGGCGAAGTCACGAGGCGAGGGCTGAGTGAGAGTACGCCTCGGGCAGCGCTGCCGTCGCCGCCGCGCATCTGGACCATTCTCGCCGCCCCGGCAGGGGACCTGTCGTGACGACGCACAAGATCGCGCTGCTCGGGGGCGACGGCATCGGGCAGGAGGTGACGCCCGAAGCCCGCAAGGTGCTCGAGGTGGTGGGCCGGGCCACCGGCGCCTCCTTCGAGTTCGAGGCCGCTCTCATCGGAGGGGCGGCCATCGACGCCACGGGCGAGCCGCTCCCCGCCTCCACCCTCCGGCTGTGCGAGCAGAGCGACGCCATCCTCTTCGGCGCGGTCGGGGGACCCAAGTGGGACGCTCTGCCGCAGGAGCAGAAGCCCGAGCGGGGACTCCTGGGCCTTCGCAAGGAGCTCGACCTCTTCGCCAACCTGCGACCGGCCAAGTGCTTCCCCATGCTGCTGGACGCCTCCCCCCTGAAGCGCGAGGTGGTCGAGGGCACCGACATCATGGTCATCCGGGAGCTGACGGGCGGGCTCTACTTCGGCGAGCCGCGGGGCCGGGAGGAGTTCGCCGACGGCGGCGCCCGGGCCGTGAACACTATGGCCTATACCTCGCGCGAGGTGGAGCGAGTGGCCCGGGCCGCCTTCGACGTCGCCATGAAGCGGAAGAAGCGACTGGCTTCCGTGGACAAGGCCAACGTCCTTGTGGTCTCGCAGCTCTGGCGCGAGGTGGTCACCCGCGTGGGCAAGGACTATCCGCAGGTGGCCCTCGAGCACGTCCTCGTGGACAACTGCGCCATGGCTCTCGTCCACAAGCCGACGCACTTCGACACCATCGTCACCGAGAACACCTTCGGGGACATCCTCTCCGACGAGGCGGCCATCCTGGCCGGCTCCATGGGCATGCTCCCGTCGGCAAGCATCGGGGGCCGCGTGGGGCTCTACGAGCCCGTGCACGGCACCGCGCCCGATATCGCGGGGCAGGGAGTCGCCAATCCCATCGCGGCCATCCTTTCCGCGGCCATGCTCCTCCGCTACTCGCTGAGCCTGGGCGCGGACGCCGATCGCATCGACGCCGCGGTGATCCGGGTGCTCGAGCAGGGGCACCGCACCCGCGACGTCCACGCCGCGGGAACCACTCTGGTGGGCACCAAGGAAATGGGCGACCTCATCTCTGCCGAAGTCGAGAAGTCTTACTCGTGAACCGAGGAAGAGCGTAGCGATATGGCAGCAGGCCTGACGATTGCCGTAGTCGGGGTGACGGGAGCCGTGGGACAGACCACGCTCAAGATTCTCGACGAGCGCAAGTTTCCCGTGAAGGAGCTCCGCGCCTTCGCCTCCGAGCGGTCGGTGGGCAAGAGCGTCCCCTTCAAGGGCGAGTCGATTCGAGTGCAGAAGGTAGGACCCGAGGCCTTCAAGGGCGTCGACGTCGCATTCTTCTCGGCGGGCTCGGCCCAGTCCAGGGAGTACGCGCCGCACGCGGTCAAGGCGGGCGCGGTCGTGGTCGACAAGTCCAGCGCCTTCCGGATGGACGCCACGGTCCCCCTCGTGGTGCCAGAGGTCAATGCCCACGCCCTCCGCGGTCACCAGGGTATCGTGGCCTGTCCCAACTGCACGACCATTGTCACCGTCATGCCGCTCAAGCCTCTCCACGACGCCGGCCGACTCACGCGCGTGATCGCCACCAGCTACCAGGCCGTGTCGGGGGCGGGCGTCGGCGGCGTGGACGAGCTGCGGGAGCAGACACTCGCCTGGGCCCGTGGCGAATCCATCACGCCGCGCTTCTTCGATCACCAGATCGCGTTCAATGTCATCCCTCACATCGACAAGTTCGTGGAGGGCGGCTACACGGGGGAAGAGATGAAGCTGGTCCACGAGGTCCGGAAGATCCTCGAGGCCCCCGACCTTCCCATCTCGCCCACCACGGTGCGCGTCCCCGTGTTCACCGCGCACTCGGTGGCGGTCAATGCGGAGACGGGAGTGCCGGTGGGACCAGAGCGGGCGCGCGAGCTCTTCTCGAGCTTCCCCGGGCTCACCCTCTGGGACGATCCCGCGCAGAAGCGCTATCCCATGCCCGTGCTCGTCGAGGGTCAGGACAACTGCTACGTCGGCCGCATCCGCCAGGATCTCAGCCGGGCCAATGCGCTGAACTTCTGGGTGGTGGGTGACCAGCTCCGCAAGGGCGCCGCGCTCAACGGGGTTCAGATCGCCGAGCTCCTCATCCGCTGAGCCTGCCTTGCGCGCCCTGCGCCTGACCCTGGCGTACGACGGCACGGACTTCCAGGGCTGGCAGGTGCAGCCCGGCCGCCCCACCGTGCAAGGGCTCGTGATGGCGGCCGCGGAGCGAATTCTCGGAGAGCCCGTCAAGGTCACCGGGGCCAGCCGCACCGACGCGGGCGTCCACGCTTTCGCCCAGGTGGCCAGCCTCGCCACCGCCTCCCGGATGGCGCCTGATCGCCTGGCGCGCGGACTCAATGCGCTGCTGCCCGAGGCCATCCGCGTGCTCGCGATCTCCGAGGCGCCTCCTGGCTTCGACGCGCGGCGCTGGGCCCTGGGCAAGCGCTACCTTTATCTGATCGATCGGGGTGCGGTCGCGCATCCCCTTCTGCGCCGTCATGCCTGGCATCCGCGCTACCCGCTCGATGCCCAGGCCATGAGCGGGGCGCTTCGACTGCTGCGCGGCAAGCACGACTTCTCGGCCTTCTGTGCCGCGCAGGGGCGGGGCCGGACGCCGACCTGCACCATCCGGTCGGCGCGACTCGTGAGTCGCGGTGAGCGTCTGGCCGTTCTCGTCTCGGCGGATTCCTTCCTGCACCACATGGTTCGCAACATCGTCGGCAGCCTGGTCGAGGTGGGACGAGGCGCGCGATCTGCGTCCTGGATGGCGGAGCTCCTCGCCGCTCGCGACCGCACCCGCTCGGGCCCGACCGCTCCAGGTCACGGTCTGATTCTCTTGCGCGTTCTCTATGGCCGCGATGTCCGCTGACGAGCCTCCCAGAAACCGCGGCTTCAAGGAGCGCAAGCGAGAGGATCATGCGCTGGTGCTGATCGGTGAGCTCAAGGAGAATCTAGGAGACATGACGCAAGTACGCAGAATACTTCTGGAACTTGGTCGATACTACGATCCTGTTCTGGGCGGCGCCATCATGGAGGTCAGGCATCAGCGGGCCATCGTCGAAGCGCTGGAGCGAGGCAAGGTGGCCGAAGCACTGGCTCTCGTCGAGGAGCGATACGAGCTCTACATCAAGGACAGGGCCCACCTCGGCCGGGAAAGTCCACCCTGACGCGGAGCGCTACACGCCGGGTCGGTAATGTTGACACGGCTTCCCGAGAGGTCCCATAATCCGCGTAATTCCGCAGCACGAACGGCCGGCCGAACTGCAAGGATGGGCCGGCGCGCAGACCCAGAATGACCGCTCCAAAGAGGGAGGTTCGGTCATGAGCCTGTCACGCAGGGAGTTCTTCAAGCACGCGGGATCGGCCGGAGTCGGCGCGGCCGTCGGCGTGGCGACGTTGGGTCTCGAGCGCGTCGAGGCCGCGGCGACCACGCTCAGGATCAAGGAAGCCAAGGTTCACACGAGCGTCTGTCCCTATTGCTCGGTCGGCTGCAATCAGCTCGTGTATTCCAAGGGCGACAGCATCATCGACATCGAAGGGCATCCGGACACTCCACACACCCTGGGCAAGCTCTGTCCCAAGGGCGCGGCGACCATACAGCTCTCGAACAACCCGCTGCGACCCACCAAGGCGCTCTACCGCGCGCCGGGCTCGGAGAAGTGGGAAGAGAAGCCCATCGAGTGGATGTACGACGAGATCGCCAAGCGCTACTACGACACCCGCGAGAAGTACTTCATCGAGCGGGAGAAGGACAAGGAAGGCAAGGACGTCGTCGTCAACCGGCTCGAGGCCATCGCCTCCCTCGGCTCCGCCTGCATCGACAACGAGGAGTGCTACCTCCTCACCAAGTTCAACCGCGCCTTCGGCATCGTCTACCACGAGCATCAGGCTCGAGTCTGACACTCCGCCACGGTCCCAGCTCTGGGGACCACGTTCGGGCGGGGGGCGATGACGACCAACCTGATCGACGTCCAGCACGCGGACGTCATCATGTGCACGAACAACATGGCCGAGAATCACCCCGTGGGCTTCCAGTGGGTGATGAAGGCCAAGGAGCGCGGGGCCAAGGTGATCCACGTCGACCCGCGCTTCACCCGCACGAGCGCTGTGTCGGACGTCCACGTTCCCCTGCGCTCCGGCACCAACATCGCCTTCTTCGGCGGGCTGATGAGCTACGCCATCCAGAACAACCTCTACTTCAAGGACTACGTCGTCTCCTACACCAACGCTCCGTTCCTCATCGACCCAGGGCGGCACCGATCCGCACGTGGCCCAGACGTACAACAAGACCTCGTGGAAGTACCAGCTCGACGCCGAGGGCAATCCGAAGCGTGACCTCACGCTGCAGGATCCGAACTGCGTCTTTCAGCTCCTGAAGCGTCACTACAGCCGCTATACCCCGGAGATGGTGGAGCGCGTGTGCGGCATCCCCAAGGCCAAGTTCGTCGAGGTGGCAAAGCTCTACTGCGGCACCTCGGGGCGCGAGAAGACCGGCACCATCACCTACGCGCTCAACCTGACCCAGCACACCAACGGCGTGCAGAACATCCGGGCTCTCTGCATGCTCCAGCTCCTCCTCGGCAACATCGGACGGCCGGGCGGGGGCGTGACGGCCCTCCGTGGGCACGCCAATGTCCAGGGCGCCACCGATCTCGAGGTGCTCTACCACGAGCTGCCGGGCTACATGCCGATGCCTCTCCGCGATGCCCATCCAGACTTCAAGACGTATCTGGAGAAAGTGACGCCCAAGGGCGGCTTCTGGGTCAACCTGCCGAAGTTCTCGGTGAGCCTGCTGAAGGCGTTTTACGGCGATGCGGCGACCAAGGACAACGAGTTCGGCTACCAGTGGCTGCCCAAGCGCGCCTCCGCGGATGCCTACAGCCACCAGCACACGTTCGTCGACATGTACAAGGGCAAGATCAAGGGCTTCTTCTGCGACGGCCAGAATCCCGCGGTGGGCGGACCGAACGCCAAGCTCGCGCGCGCGGCCATGCAGAAGCTCGACTGGCTGGTCGTGGTGGACATCTTCAATACCGAGACGGCCGAGGTGTGGAAGGCGCCGGGCACCAACCCCAAGGACGTCAAGACCGAGGTGTTCTTCGTCCCCGCCGCCCCCGCCGCGGAGAAGGACGGCACGCTGACCAACACCATGCGGCTCATCCAGTGGCACGAGAAGTCGGTCAATCCGCCCGGGGACGTCCAGACCGACGCGCAGTTCGTCTGCACGCTCGCCCACCGGCTCCAGAAGATGTACGCGGGCTCGAAGAAGGAGCGGGACAGGGGTTTCCTCGCCGCCGGCTTCACCTACGGCGAGAAGCCCGACCACCCG
>WNGK01000324.1_pt1 | contig 48844 bp, 53 predicted proteins | sample 5400601 | NCBI WGS metagenome assembly WNGK01 (sample SAMN13153376, study PRJNA577476) | soil metagenome | isolation source: 60 cm soil or saprolite under Garry oak tree replicate 1 | place: USA:California | collected 2016-06-15 | reverse complement strand
TGTTGTAATCCTATTCGTGAAGATGCCGGAAAGAATTCCAGACAGACCCGTGTCTTCCGTTGGGATCCGGGGGCTTGACGCCCTCCCTTTCTGAACTTCTCGCGTCCTCTTTCAGAGACCGCCCCGTGAGCTCGAGGAAGACATCCTCAAGCGAAGGCTCTCTCACGACAATTTTAGCCCCTCCATACCCTGGGTCTGAGATGAACGGCTTCTCGTAGATCCTCTTAGAGTAACTTACGCGAACTCAGTCCGATATTACCCCTAACCCAGAAGCTGCAAAGTTGCACGAGATACTGTTGGCCAGGCGTTGGATTCCGGGTCGACGGAACGATCTCATCGGCTGCTCCATGAATTAGAACCTGCGTTACACCAGTCGGGAGCAGCTCGATTGGAGAGCTCGCATCATACCGCTCTGGAAACTCCTCCGGCGTCCCACCCATGAGCTCTTTCACCATGCCATCGCCCAAGCGAAGCCTCCACGCGGCCCGCAAGTCCGTCACCCCGGCGAGGGAGATGGCACTCCTGAGGATTCCTTTTGGTCTTGAGCGCAGAGGAGAACCCTTACCCACCTTGTGTCTACCCGACAGCCATAGGGCAAGGTGGCCGCCAGCGGAAAATCCCAAAGCCGCCGTCTTGCCCAGGTCGAATCGCGGGTCCTCAGACATTCTGTCGAAAATGAAATCAGTGGCCGCTGCAATGTCACGAAATGTTCCCGGCCAACCACCGCCAGAATCGCCGATCCGTCCGTACTCCAAGTTGCACGTTATCACATCCTTCGAAGTTAACGCGGCACAGAGGTGACCCATGTGGGCCAAGTCGTAGGCTGATGACCAGAAGCCTCCGTGGATCACGAGCAATACGGGGAAGGGTCCCGTCCCTTTCGGAAACCGAAAATCGACAAAGTTCTGAGGAGACGTCCCATAATTGACTCGCTGGTCCGCCCTAGGCGGTATCCTGGTTAAGATATCCTTCTGCGTCATCGTCATCTATGACGGTCTCTTGTTCTTTGAAGGCTCTAATGTGTCGTGCTCTTGAAATTTTTCTCGATAAGCTCGCCATCGGCGGTGTAGAGGCGCTTGTGGGTGCGGTGCTCGTAGAGCCCGACATAGGCCGCGTCAGAGACCGTCCCATGTCTCACGCTCAGCTGAGCCGTCTCCCTGTAGACCGGCCCCCGGACTCCAAAACTTCAAACCCGTGCTTGGACAATGAGTTGGCACTCGTCCAAGTACCATAATGCCGAGACAGAAGGGTCACTACAACATTCGGCTTCCCCACTCGCGTATCGCGCTAGTACTATCGCACCCCTTGGAGCTTTCCGTCGTAACTTTTCGTTCGGCGGAACAACTTCCGCGATATTCCGCTCCGTTTCCCAATTCAAACGATCCGCGATAGCTGACCGGCTACTTCTGGCGTTTGAAGGCTCTGAACAGGTCGTACATTGCCGAGAAGAGTACAATCGAGGTGGCTATTCCAAAGCTGGTGAATGTGAAGAAGGGGACGCCCGCAAGCTCTATGACCATTGCCAGCTTCGATTCCGGCAGGAAGACTACCAGCTCCACGAAGGCCACGATAGCTTGAAGCATGATGAACGCTGACGCGACGATGATGAGAACCCAGCCCCGGAAGAGCCCAGTAATCCTCGTCAGTCGAAGCGCGAAGAAAAGCGCGCCAAAGCCAAAGACGGAAACCGTTGCGATGTAAAAATATGTGAAGAGAGTAACAGAGTCTGTCAAATGCCGCCCACCCCCGGGCCTCTTGAAGAAAATAAGATTATACGAACAGATGCCCCAGTAACTAAGCTACGAACTTGAACTGTGAAGTGGTGAGGAAGAGGCCTAATCCCTCCCCCACCAAATGCCACCCACCATTCAGGAAAAAGGGCCCGAAATGAGCCCGTATCTCTGATCTGAGAGCCGATTAGTTTCACGCACCTATCAGTCACGAAGGAAATGTCGCTGAATCAGGGGGTCCCGACGACCCATGAACAGCAGATTCCAAGCCCTGAAACAGGAAAATCGCCCAGAATCCCCGCCGGACAGAAAACGACTTTTCAAAAAGGGGGTACGTCAACAGGCGTTCAAGACGTGAGACAAAGAGTTCCAAGGACTCGGTACCTACTTGCTGGGGCGCAACACAATAGTCCGGCCTCTGAATGTTGGTCTCACCAAGCCAACGCGTATTCCCGGGAAAGGTCCAAAGAAATCGTTGGCGAACTCCTGAAGGGCCACTAGGACAAGGTTGTTATCGCAAGTATTGCTAGCCTGTTGGGCCTTTTCTATGGCTTTTAACTATCGGGGCCTTAAGCCTCAGTCGCCTTGTGTCCGGTCATTCTGCGCGCGTATTCCTGAGGCCAGTTCCTCCCGAATGGAGTTCAGACCATTCAGGATTGAGTTTAGAAGAAAAACTGTGACGAACCGTTCCTCCTCAGGCGTTACTGGCTTAAGCGAGTCAATCCTTGTCAGGATAGCCCTCGCCTGGTCGATTGAGAGCAGGCGAAGTTCGGTTCTGGCATTCGCGTATTCTGCCTCTGCTTTGGAGACACTCATGGTAAATTCTTCACCCTGACATTGGGCTTTGCCTTCTTATAGTATTCGCCAAATTCTTGTAGCCTTCCATCTTCTACTCCGCCTGGAATCTCCTCTACAACTGAGGCTACCGGGAGAAGAGGCCCCAGCGGACCCTCTGTTATTCGGAAACGCTCTCAGTCTACCTCCTCTGGATTTCCGGAAAAAATAGAGAATGGCTCCGACCACGACGACCGCTACCGCAGTTCCTGACGTGGCTTCATACAATAGTATGCCTCTGGTATTTGGTGGAGGGCTCACGACAACCTGGATCACTGTGGAACGGCTGGGCAAGCCTCCCCCAGGTCCCAATGGGCCCGCCATGGTGACGGTCACATTGTACGTTCTCGGCGGTGTAATATCATCCACCGTGATGCTAAGCGTCGACGTGGCAGTTCCATTGGCAGGAAGGTCGACAGTAGATGGGTTCATAGATGCGATCAGGCCGATAATTCGGGGTGTGGGTGAGGCTGAGATTGACACATTTCCGGCCAATCCCACCTGGCTTGTTATTGTAACAGTGGAGGACCCATGGCTTGCAGGAACAAGGGTGAGAGAGGACGGGTTGGGGCTAGTTGTGAAGTCAGGAACAGCCTGAACATAGAAGGTTCCAACCATTGTAAGAGGATGGTAGTAGCAGTAGTACTTGTAAGAGCCGGCAGCGAAGTCAACAACAAGAGAGAACGGGACGTCTTGCCCGGTAATACCGGAACACTTGTCCTGACCAGAGCAGGCCGTACCAGGACCATGCTGGTCCACGTCGAGGATGAACAAGTGGCTTGAGGCATCCCCGCTGATCAAACTCAGATGCACAGTTTGTCCCCGCTTGACAGTTATGTCAGGGTTGGAGCCGGAGGATTCCGAGCTATTCCAACCCGGAACAGTGGCGTAAAGGCTGGTGTTCACCTCGCAGGTGGGGAAAGGGGCGAATCCACAGTTGAGATAGTCGGCACGCACCTCAACGAAGCTCCGACGTGGAGTCGCAAAGAGCACTGAAAGAATGATAACGGCAACTGTTGTTGTCACCACAACCGAGAGGCGCATCTTCGATTCGGAATCCCGACAAAAATGTTCGAGCTCGCCTAATAAGCATGGGGGGCGAAATTGCGTTTTTCCGCTTTTAGGGCCATTCACGCTTTCTTCAAAAATAAAGCCCGAGCTAGCTCGGGGCCAGCTGAAAAGTGCCGGCCCTCACGTACCGCTTGGCCATTTCCACATACGCCCTGTAGGACTGTCTAATGTTCCTCACATCCCTCTCCGTCGTTCGCCGAGTCACCCTGGCGGGTACACCAACTGCAACGGACCCTGCCGGAATCGACTTGCCCTCCGGCAAGACTGCACCCACCCCAAGAATCGAATGCTTCCCCACCCTCGCCCCGTCGAACACAATAGCCCCCGCACCGATCAAACACTCATCCCCGATCCTGCAAGCGTGAACGATCGCGTTATGGGCCACGGTCACCCCGTTCCCAATCACTCCAGGGTTATCAGCTGAACAGTGAACCACAACATTGTCCTGGAGGCTACAATTCGCTCCCACCCGTATCCACCCGTAGTCTCCTCTGAGAACTGCCCCCGGCCACACGCTCGAATTGGGCCCAATCCTCACAGACCCTATGATCGTTGCTGTCGGCGCAACCATAACACTGGGATGAACGCTGGGTTTCTTCGAGCCTAGCGCGTAAACCGGCACGGAACCCTACCTAGCCCGTTCAGGGGATTCTGAAGGCAGCAACACGTCATGCGGACGAGCCTCTTCCGTCCCGGACGCCGTAATTGCAGCCAATTGCGCCTTCTCCCACAACTCTGGAATTGCCCTGGCACCCGCGTATCCCATAGACGCCTGCAGCCCTGCAACCATCTCCTGGATCACAACACTGACCTCGCCCTTGTAAGGAACCCAGCCCTCCACACCCTCCGGCAACCCCTTCGACGGCATAGCGTACCGGTCCAGCGAGAACCTCTTCGCCATAGCCGACGGGCTACCCATACCCCGGTACTCCTTGTAATAGCGGCCACCAATCGCAATCAGCGTCCCAGGCGCCTCCTTACAACGCGCAAACAAGTTCCCCATCATCACAGCCGACGCTCCGAGAGACAAGGCTACAGCCGCGTCCCCCGGGCCTCTAATACCACCATCTGCAATAATCGGAACATTCGACCCGTAGGCCTTCACCGCATCCGCCACCTGGGCCGTAGCATAAACGGTGGGCGACCCGGCCTTAGTCGACTCCATCGTGGTGCATATCGACCCCGACCCAATCCCGACCCTAAACCCTGCTATTCCGTCCAGTTTCGTCAGCGCGTCCTCCGCCGCCTTGTAAGTCCCAATACTCCCCACAATCACATCCGCCTCCACCTCTCCCAGCATCTTCTTCGTCGCAGCAAACACGTTCGCGTTGTGGAAGTGGGACACGTCTATTACTAGAATATTCACGAAGTCGTCCAGTTTCTTCGCCCTGGTCAAGTCGAAGGGTGACACGGCCGCTCCGCAGAGCAATTGTCCGTCCTCGTCCCGGGACGCATTGGGAAACCGTCCCCTCAACAAAATATCCTTGATGGTGATCAGGCCCTTCAAACTTCCCCTTTTGTCCACCAGGGGCAGTTTTTCGACCCGGTGTTTCTGGAGAAGCGTCTTCGCCCCTTCAATATTCGTATCCCAGGGGGCAGTAACAACCTTCTTCGTCATCACGTCCTTCGTCAGGAGGCTTGCGTCGGCAAACCGGACATCTCTACCGGTAACAATGCCAACAAGCGTATCCCCCTCCACGACCGGCAGGCCTGATATGTTGTGTTTCTGCATCAGGTCCATAGCGTTCTGAACGGTTTCTGTCGGCCCGATAGTAATCACGTCTTTGATGACCAGGGACTCTGCCCGTTTTACCTTCTTCGCCATCTCCACCTCCTCCTCCACCGTACAGTTCCGGTGCAGGATCCCGAGCCCGCCCAGCCTCGCGATGGCAATAGCCATCTCGCTCTCCGTCACAGTGTCCATCGGGCTGGACACGAAGGGCACGTTCACCTCATGCCTCGTACTAACCCGGCTGGACAGTTTGACCTGGCTGGGCTCTACCTCAGTCCAGCCTGGGAGGAGTATGAGGTCGCGAAAAGTCACAGCCACATCTGTATCTCTAACTCTAGAACGGAACCCCGATGCAGACAATCCTACTGAACTCCTAGGGTTCCGAAGAGAGAACCCACCCTCCCTTATTATACATTCCCGCAAAAGGCGTCGGTTGTTAGGTCTGTCTTTCAGATCGAGTGGATATTGGGGACAATGCCGTCTCTTCCAGAACAAAACAAATAGTTCCCGAGCCCCGGAGCACTTGGAATGATCTCAGTCACCAAACAACGTGGGACGGTAGGGAAAAAACCCCGAAATGAACCCGGTTCAACCGTTTGACCACCCATTAGTTTCACCCACCTATCGGTCGTGAAGCAAACCCGGTCAAAACAGGGGGTAGCGAAAACCCGAGACGAGCCAATTCCACGCCCTGAAAACGGAAATTCGCCGAAAAACCACCTCGGACAGAAAACGACTCTTCAAAAAGGGGGAACGTACGAACACTTCTCAAGACGTAAGAGCCTATTCTCCTGACTCTAGGAGTCGGTGGATGTCGGCGCCTCCGTTTCGGGAACAAGCCCAGAATCAACCCTGATCGCAAATCCAAGCCTGCGATTCTACTTCACTGCACGATCATTCGGGACTCCACGAGCTTCCTTAGCAACTTCCCCCTGACTAGAAAAGCCCACTCCAAGCCCCAATCAACTGGTCTCGCCCAGAAACCAGCCCGGACAGAAACCCGTCACGCGAAAAAAAGTATGGGCCAACCCCTACTCAAGATGTGAGACTGAGACTCCCCCATCCCCACGAATGCAATAGCTGATATTCCCGGGTCCCACCATCCGTGGCCAAGTTGAGCCTCGTCAAAGATCCGAAGCTAGCGCCGTCAGGAGCCGTCAAGATGGCTTGGGCCCGGGAGAACATGCCAGTCCTAGCCCGAATCGACCGGCGCTTCACTACACAGCAAACCTTCCGAGGCCACCGGGTCGGAATGTGCCTTCACCTAGAGGCGAAGACAGCAGTCCTAGCAGAAGACCTCCACAAGGCAGGCGGCCAAGTCGCGATCACGGGCAGCAACCCCCTGTCCACCCAGGACGACGTGGCAGCCGCCCTATCCGAGACAGGGGTCCTCGTCTACGCCTGGCGAGGAGTAAACAACAGAGACCACCAAGCCAACCTAGGCAGAGTTCTAGATATCAAACCCGACATTCTCGTCGACGACGGCGCCGAACTCTCCATCGCCGCACACCAAAGAGGGCCCGCCACTTACAAGCGTATACTAGGCGCCTGCGAAGAAACCACCACCGGAGTACAACGGCTCAAAGCCTTCCAAAAAGAAGGCAAACTCCGGTTCCCCGTCATCGCCATAAACGACGCCCAGACCAAATACCTCTTCGACAGCCGCTACGGAACAGGCCAGTCAGGCATAGAAGGCATCATGCGCGCCACCAACCTCCTCCTCGCCGGCCGCAACGTCGTCATCGCAGGCTTCGGCTGGGTAGGCAGAGGAGTAGCCCTCCGAGTCAAAGGAATGGGCAGCAAAGTAATCATCACCGAGGTCAACCCGGTTAGGGCCCTAGAGGCGCTAATGGAAGGCTTCGACGTAATGCCAATGGAAGAAGCCGCCCAAGTCGGCGACCTCTTCATAACCGCCACAGGAGACATCGACATTATCACCCGCCAACACCTCCTCAAAATGAAAGACAAGGCAATCCTCTGCAACCTAGGACACTTCAACGTGGAAGTCAGCGTCAAAGACCTCGAGAAAATAACTCGGAGAAAGAAACAGGTCAGAGCCGAAGTAACCGAGTACACCCTGAAAAACGGAAAAAGGCTCTACCTCCTCTCCCAAGGACGCCTCGTCAACCTAGCAGCCGCAGACGGCCACCCCGCCGAAGTCATGGACATGAGCTTCGCAGACCAAGCCCTCTCCGCAGAATACCTCCTCAACAACAGCAGAATCCTACAGCCAAAAGTCGCTCCCGTCCCGGAAGAGATAGACATGGAAGTAGCCCGCAGGAGGCTCGAAGCGTTCGGCCGAAAAATCGACAAGCTCAACCCGTCCCAGAAAAAATACATCCAGTCCTGGCAGCTCTAAACCCGCACGGACACCCGCACGAGTTCGCACAGCCCAGCCATCCCCGCACAGCCTTAAGTTTGAACTCTTACAAAGCAAAGCTTTCCACCCCGCTACCCGGTTATTCCCTCAGAACCGGTAACCCCTAGACTGCAAACACCGCAAGCTAAGGCCTTTCCCACTTAGAATCTTCTCAGCATTTTCTCCAAACCTAATTAGTTCAGAACAGCGATTTGCGTTCCCCCGGAGGATGAAGGGTGGGACTCTCGTTTCTCGGCTCACGGACATTCCACAGAGCCCGGGAGACAAACCACAAGAGATTCCTCCCCCCAGCTTGGGTTCTCTCCCTAATCGTCATCTTCTCCGGATGGGAAGCAACCACCACCCTAGGAATAGTCTCAACAGACCAGCTCCCTCCACTTCACTCAGTACTACTAGCCCTAGTCCAACTAGGAGCAACACCCGGCTTCCTCGAAAGGGTAGGTCAAAGCTTCCTCAACGTAACCGCCGGCATCCTCCTAGCCCTCGTATTCGTAATGCCGCTAGCCCTCCTCGTCGGCTCCCGGAGCCAACTCGACGAAGCCATAACACCCATCATCATGCTTATCGGGGCACTACCAGACCTCGCAATCCTAACACTCCTAGTAACAATAGTCGGCAGGGGCAACATAGTAGCAATCACCGTCTCAAGCTTCAGCGCCTTCTTCCCCACCTACTTCACAATACGCCAAGGCGTCAAAGAAATCCCAACGGACTACTTCCACGTAGCCTCCATCTTCAAAGCCGGCCGAGTACAAACCTTCACCAAAATGGTCCTACCATCAATCTTCCCCAACCTCCTAACCGGTCTCAGACTATCCTTCGAATTCAGTTGGAACGTACTATTAGCCGTCGAAATCATCGCCAGCGTCGCAGGAATAGGCTCCTTCATCTCGGTAGCCTTGGGAAGTGCGGCTCACTCCCTTACCTATGGATTGGCCGCGATCATGACTGTCGGCCTGATTACAATCGCGATAGACAGAGTCCTCTTCGAGAGGCTAGAAAACCGAATCAAGAGATGGCGCTAGTCAGAATGCACGTGGAACTATCCAACGTCACCAAGGTATACTCCGACCCTCCACAGCTCATAACCGCGCTCCACGACATCTCATTTCAAGTCAACCAGGGCGAGTTCCTATGCATCGTAGGCCCCAGCGGATGCGGTAAATCAACGCTTCTTCGAATGATAGCCGGCCTCGACACACCTTCGTCGGGAGAGATTCGTTTCAAGGGCGACTTGGTCACAGCCCCGCATCCGAAGATTAGCATGGTCTTCCAAACCTTCGCACTACTGCCCTGGAGGACAGTCATTGAGAATGTTGAGTTTGGGCTTGAAGTGCAAGGGTTAGGAAAGAAGGAGAGGCGTATTATCTCTCACGAACTCTTGGAAATGGTGGGTCTCAGAGAGAGCGAGAACCTCTACCCAAAACAGCTCTCAGGAGGTATGAAACAGAGGGTGGGAATCGCACGGGCGTTGGCGGTGGACCCGGAAGTCGTGTTGATGGATGAAGCCTTTAGCGCCATAGATGAGTTTACAGCAGAGGCTTTGAGGGAAGAGGTTGCAGAGATTCATGCTGAAACGCAGAAGACCTTCCTCTTGGTCACGCACAACCTTCCCGAAGCGATTGAGCTAGCCGACCGTATCCTAGTCCTTTCATCAAGGCCTGCTAGGATCAAAAGCATTGTTCCCATCGAGTTGGAGAGGCCTCGAAGTCCCACTGGGTCCGAGTTTGTCAGCATTCATCGAGACATCTTCGCCCTCCTGCAAGCCGAGTTGGAAAACAGCATCATGAGGCATAGGCTGAGCGAGCTCAAGGAGCTGCAGAAGCTTAGGGACTTGGAGGAACGGTAGAAACGCAGTTCAAACTCGTCCTCCTTGGGGCCATTCTCCTCTCGGTAGGTCTTATCAGCTATTCTTCGATTCCAAACGTTCACAGAAATTCGATTCTCCAAACTCAGCCTCTCCCGACTCACGAGCCCATAATGGTCCCCGGCGCTGGAATTGTAGAGATCACGTACAACTTGACCCTAGTCCCGGAACGGCAGAACGAATTGCTAGCCAACATAACGGTGACCGCTGACTCCGGGCAAGCAACACCATTACTGTTTGAAATCTTTCAGAGAAATCAGACACAGTCTTGCCTAAATGCGAATCCAAGATCCTATCTTGCAAGCCAAGAGATCTCAAACATATCTCTTAGAATCCCGATTAGCCGATCAGGCCCGTACTGTTTCGTCTTCAACAACGAGGCTTCCCAGGCCTATAAGAGTGTCTTACTAGCCACATCGGTCAGTTCAACCTTCGAAGAGGTTCGCGTATCCAATGACGGAGAGATGAACATTGCAGGACTCGGAGTGGGTGCCCTTGGTCTCCTACTCGCTCTTGCCGGTTTCTTCAAGAGAACCATCATTCCTTGGGAATGAGGCCAGGGCGAGCGAGGAGCCCAGAGCCGGGCTCGTGACTGGCGAAATTTGTGAATCGGCGGTGACTGGAGGCCTGCGACTCTTCCTTCGGTGAAGGGTCACTCCAGCAGCGACCACAGAGAGGAATACTACTGCAACTATGGCAAGCGCCGCTGACGGCTCTGCAGAGATTCTGTAAATCGCCGTGATAACAATGTCTCTGGTCACCGTTAGCCCGCGGGGGTCGGAAGTCCCACCATCATCCCAAGAGGAAAACGCGTTCGTGAGGCCCACTTGCACGGTTGTTGAACCAATGGAAATCGGTATTCGGGGTTGAACAAAGACCGTGTGCGGACCGTAATGGACAGGAATTCTGACTTCCTTGGACGAGTCAGTCGTCGAGTTCACTCCATCGACTGAGACAAGAACCCCAATGGCAGGAGTGTTCACCTGTAACAATTCGACGGGAGAAGTTGTCCGGTCAATTACCAAGCTGTAAGCAGTGGCAGTAGTTGCGGTCACTATTACCTTGACGAAGTTGGACTGGTCCCAGAACGTGTTATTGCTGACGCTGACGCAGGATGATGTGCACGGGCCAAAGGGAGCGTCGCTTAGGTCGCCCCCCGGGTGCGCGTCTATGAGCCTAATACTCCCCATGCCATTGGCAATACTCTCGTTCACCTTGTAGAGCAGCAAGCCCGCACGATAACCTGCGGCAAATGGTAGATACTGGTCGTAAACGCCTATCTTTGCCCGCATTTCCAACAAATAGTAGGTAGAAGTACCGTCACGATTGAAGGCCAAGGGGATTTTCACAACCTGGACTCCTGTAGTGGGGGTCTCCAGATTTTGAACCGTAATGTTCTTACTTTCTCCGGCGTTCACATTGGCAATGTTGGACGCAGAGACGAACCCCAGCTGGGTCTTTGACCATGATGACATGTGTGACGGATAAGTGCCAGGTTGAGGGCCAACCAGGCTTCCAGTGTTTGGGTTCCACTCGCCAAGAGCCATGATCTCCCAGTAGCCCACGAAATTGTTTGTCGGGTCAATCCTCTGTGTCAAATCATACAAATCAGGCAGGCCCAGTAGGTGGCCACATTCGTGGGAAAACACTCCCACAGGGTCCGATTCAGAGACGACAGATGAGGAGATTGTGTACGATGTCAAAACGCTGGGCTTGAATATGTAGCCGGGAATAGTGAACGAGTGAATGTCGCTTGTAGCGTGAGGAGGCATGGCCTCGTCCCCTCCAGCGTGGACTACGATGGAGAACTTGTAGCTCGCCAGGTTTACCCCAGCACTGTACGCCGTCTGGAGCGCGTCATGTATCAGTTGACTGTCACTCGATGTGGTGTCCGCCCCATAGTAAGTCATAGGTTGGGGCATAAGGTACCAAGAGCCCGAGGATGGCGTGAGGTTCGTATCGAATGACACGAGACCGTAGGAGTCTTCTCTATAGTAATCATTGAGGCCTCTTAGTATTCCCGCAATTTGGGTGGGGGAGGTTGAGTTGCTTTTGTCGCTAAAATCTACTAGAATTACGAGCGTCTTCTGAGGGCCATTCACCGCTGCCAGGGGTAAATTCTCTGCCGGCGATCCTGACTGGGATCCCCAGAACGGAGGCCGAAGGGCAGCAATCGGCACTCCTACAACAAGTAGAAGTAATGACCACAATACAACTGGGCGTCTAGATACCATCTACAATCCTTCAGAGACGCTCTGCTAGGGTCAAGTTCCGGTCCCAGCTCGAAAAACAGGCTGTAACTCTCCGAGAAGGGCGAGGGTTTCAACACGGTTGAAGAAACTAGGTCATGCCTTTACTGTATGACCTAACCGGAGTAGATGGTTGTGGCCACTAATTCCTCTCAAAATCGTCTGGGTAGTCTTAAATATCGTCAGGGTCGAGAGTCAAACTCTCGAAAAGGGGTCGCCTCCGAGGACTTCTACTTGAACCACGGCAAAGCCGGGATCGTTGGGTATGGAGTGTACATTCCTCGAGAACGCATCGAGACCGCCACTATAGTCAGGGAAAGGGAGAAGAAGCGTGGGAAAGAACTTGAGAAAGTTCTGGAGAAGGTCCGACACGGGCTGCTTCTCAGAGAGAAGTCGGTAGCCGGTCACACTGAGGATACTATAACCATCGCCACAGAAGCGGCTGAGAACGCGGTAAGAATGGCAGGAATCTCGCCTGAGGAGATCGGCGGAGTTACAGCCGGGTCAGAATCGAAACCCTACGCTGTGGGAACGATAGCCCGTCACGTAGCCTCCTTCATAGGCGTCGGAGAGAACGTGTTCATCGCCGACCTTGAAGGAGCATGCAACTCGGGGATGCAAGGGGTCGGGTTCATAGACTCGGAGATTCGGGGTGGCAGAATACGGTACGGGCTCGCGATTGGCTCAGACATCGCTCAGGCAAAGAGGGGAGACCCCCTGGAGTACTCGGCAGGAGCAGGAGCAGGCGCATTTGTCCTAGGAAAGACCGACCTTATCGCGACAATTGAAGATGTTGCCCCCTATTCCAGTCTTTTCATGGATTTCTGGAGAAGAGAGGGGGCCCCGGTCCCGAAGCACTTCGGAAGGTCAACCGTGGAGGCATACAAGTCACACATCATCGGTGCAATCGCCAACTTGTTCAAGAAACACCCTGACTTGACATTGTCAGAGTTCGATGCTATCACTTTCCACCAGCCCTCTGGCTATCTGCCGATGAAAACCTGTAGCGCTCTTGCCCAGGACGTTATTCCATACGTCACCGACCCTTCAATCGCAAGACGCATGAGGCTCACCGAGGCCGAGACGGAGAAAAAGGTGAAACCATGGCTTAGAGTATTGGACACGGGGAACACCTACGCGGCGTCGACCCTCATCTCCTTGGCCTCCGTCTTCGATAAGGCGAAACCCGGGGACCAAGTGCTTGCCGTTTCCTATGGGTCAGGAGCATACGCCAATGCGACATGGTTCGAGGTCCAAGATGGTATCGAAGACAAGAGGGGGCGAACCCCGACTGTCCAGCAGTATGTAGAACGGAAGACTGAGATTAGGATTGAGACGTATCACGATCTGATTAGAGAAAGACTTTCGAGGATCAAGAAGAGACTGGAAATACCCCGCTTCGTTGGAGAAATAGAGCCTATCGGTGACGACTTCTTCTCTCTCTCCCTTTGCGAGGGATGCCAGCGAATCTACTATCCTGCCAGAGTTGCCTGTCTCGAATCCGACTGTCCAGGTCCGATGATTGCCAAACAGTATCCTAAGATGGCCGAGCTAAAAACCATGTCCAAACTGCCTCTTAAAAAGAGATGGACCTCGAACTTCGAGCTTCTCGAGCAGAGTAGAGTTTTGTTTGTCGACTCCGAACCCGCGGAACTAAAGCGAGGGGTAAGGTTGGAGGGAGTGATAAGACGCTTGGAATATGAAGGGAAGGACGGTTTGATTCTCTATGGGATAGCCTACAGGCCTCTCTTCAGAGAATACATGGCCACTGTCGCTAAGCCCAAGGCCCTCCAAGTGGCCCAGGCTCAATACGCCTAGAGCCCGGCCCAAGAGTGTTGGGAGGAAACCTCTCTCACGTCTTGAGTGGGGTTGGCCCATACTTTTTCTCGCGTGACGGGTTTCTGTGTGGGCTTGTTTCCGGGGGGATTTGGGCTGGTCAGGGGCTGAAACCTGCCCGTATCGAGTTGGGAAAGTTCCCAAGGAAGCTGCCATGGCCCCGAACGACAGGTTCTTGTGGTGAGAATCGCGTGGCTAGATTCGTGATCGGGGCTTATTCTGGGCTTGTTCTTGGCCTACCTACCGACTTCAAAGGAGATTCAGGGGCCTCAACATACTCGGACCCGTTTCATACGTTTCCGCGAGCCTTGTTGCTGCTGTCTCGGCTATGTTTAGGGGGCACCAGAAGGCTCGAAAAGAGAATGCTTGTGTTTGTGTTGACTTTTCTCAGTTTTCTCTGAGGATCTAGGCGGTGCGGTTGGACTCCTCACCTTTGCTTCTTGGAACGTTGTTGACGTACCCCCTTTTTTCGAAAGTCGTTTTCTGTCCGAAGAAATTATGGGCTTGCTTTGCGGCTAAGGGCGTAGAACCTGCTTATTTCGGGTTTCCGTGACCTGCTGTTTCAAGGATATTTCGTTCAGGAGGGATGGATCGGTGAACCTAATCGATCGCGAGATTGTGAAAAAGGGGCTGATTATGGGCGATTTACCCATACTGTTGGGGCTAGTCGCCTCGGATTACCGCGGTCGTTGTAGTGTTCTGGAGGGTGGAATGTGTTCCGTTCATTTTAGATGCTTCTCGATGCATTGCCGGTAGAAACCCAGACGAAAGGTGCGGTCGTCAAGGATCTTTGACTTGGCACCGACCCACACACAACCACAGGAGCACCTACACTTGTCTGGGGCTCTCACTGAGGGTTTTCTAGGGTCCGGGTTTAGCAAATGTCTGGAGAAACGCCCCGGTAGGGATTCATCCAACCGGCTCGCAACATAAGTTACTTCCTCAGCGTAAATTCAGAAGCTGGCTGGCTTTTGTTCAGGAGCTTTCCGACCAGTCACAACGGTCTGAATGCCCTTGGGGTCAAGTCTGGAAGGATTGAGTACCGGGTGGTCTTTTTCTTTGTCGCGGGGGTCCACGGGGGCGTTGACGACTATTGAATACGAGCCAGGGTTGCTTATGGATTTTTGCCACCCCTCTTGAAAGGCGGGTCCCGGCCGGGATAGCGAACGACGACCAGAAGAGGCCGTATGACGGACGGTGATTCCCATGTTAGGACGTCCTTGCTAGGACCCGACCTTGCTGTTCCTTGGTACATGGCAGCAGGTCGTGTTCGCAAAATTGGCTGTTAGGCGTTAGAGATAGACCATCTGAGCGAAACATGCCAAATGCTACGTTGAGGTGTGCAGCACAGACCGCGTTCCCCTAAATTGCCAGGTTACCAACCGTTTTTGCAGGTGGGTTGGTAATTAGGTCGTAGAGTATGCATACATGTTTGCCTTCCACGAAGGTCTTGTTCTTGCGAGCCTCTGTACCGAGGTTTCGCTTAAATCCAAAGAGCACCGGCGACGGCTCTAGCATGAGCTTCGGGCTAACAAGACGGGAACTGGATTTCCAAACACGAGCTCGCAGATTTGCCACCCAGAGGGTTCGGCCGCTTGCCGAAAAGGTTGAACGGGAGTCATATTTTCCCAGGGAATTGCTCAGTGCCATGGGTAGGGAAGGCCTTCTCGGAGCACCGTTCTCGAAATCGGACGGAGGCCTGGGTCTAGGCTGGACCTCTGAAACCATCGTGGCCGAAGAGGTCTCTGCAGAAAGCGCCGCAACGGAAATGGCCCGACTCGCATCCGCGTCGCTGTACGCGGCCCCTCTGGCAAACTTCGGTAACAAGTCTCAGAAGGAGAAATTCCTTGTACCGGTTCTAAACGGTGAGAAAGTCGGAGCACTCGCCTTAACCGAACCGCTCACAGGGTCCGACGCAGTCTCGATTAGAACTCGGGCCAGGTCGGATGGGGACGGATTTCTTCTCAACGGCGAGAAACGCTTTATCACAAACGGGGGAGTCGCGGACTTCTTACTCGTCTTTGCAGTCACCGATCCAGAAAAGCCGGCAAAGTCTGGCATGAGCGCTTTTGTCGTTCCAAAGGACTCCAGAGGTCTCACAGTAGCAAAGAACTATTCCTTGTTGGGAATGCACGGGGCCGTGGTTAGCCTCCTCCGATTTCAAGATGTAGCAGTTCCAAGGAATAACTTGGTGGGAGGGTTGAACCGAGGATTCCGCATTCTCTTGGATGAGCTCGACAAGGAACGGCCTGCGGTTGCTGCTGGTATGGTTGGAATAGCTCGCTCGGCTTTCGAGGAAGCGGTTCACTACTCCTCAGAGCGTCTTCAGTTTGGAAAACCCATTCGCGAGTTCGAAGGGGTGAGTTTCAAAATTGCGGACATGGCTACGAAGCTGGAAGCTTCCCGGCTGCTGATCCGGCAAGCCGCAAGGGCCTTGGACTCCGGAAGGGCGGCAAGGAAAGAAGGAGCAATTGCGAAGCTGTTTGCTACAGAGGCTTCCTTCGAAATCACTAATGAAGCCCTTCAGGTTCATGGGGGAATCGGATACACTCGGGAGCTTCCTTTGGAACGGTACTTCAGGGATGCCAGGTTCATGATGATAGGCGGGGGAACAAGCGAGATAATGAGGTTCGTAATTCAACGGGAGGTCTACCGGGAGATGCATAGGTAGGTCCTCCCCTCGTTACCTGTATTTTTGTCTCAAAGTTACGCGAGCCTTTAGTCGATTCTTGCACACATGCCTGAACTGCACAAAGGCTACTTTGCATGTCGACCGTTGAAATCGAAAACTATCGATGGAAGTGCGAGAATTTCCTCAAAGGCTACTGCCCGGGCAAGGACTGTGACATTTGCGCGAAGGTCACTAACCGTCTCTTACTGAAGGGCCTGGTGAAGATAACTCACGCCGACGAGGTCTTACATCCGCCCCAAACCACGGCTCCCAGCCAACAATAGCTCCTGTGCCGGGGCGTGCTTGCGACCTTGAGACGCAGGCCGACCTTGGATGAATTCCGCTCTCGCAATTATGTTCGAGGTAGGTTTATACCGACAGTGCTCTAATATTACATATGAAGCTCGTACAGGCTCCACACGACATTCCACAAGGACCTTTCGGTAAAGGAAGGAGGTCGTAGTTCGTGGTCGATGTTCACTATTTCATCTTCATCCTCAACGCTGACACAGCCCTCTTTGCGAGCATTGTCTTCGCAATTGCTTTCGTAGCTCTAAGGATGATCTACAGAATGTGGAAGGCCAACTTGAAGTGTCCTCACTGCGGGGAGCTGTTCAAGGCCCACCACTCTCCGCCCCCACCTCCACCATCCGGCCAAGCCCCCCCGCTTCCTAATTCCCTGTGGACGTAAGTGCCAAGTAGGCACATCTGAAAATCGAAGGAACCTCGAATCCTACTTTGTTTCCCGTTCGTTTCTCAGGAAAGCAAGGGCGAACTCCTTAGCATGTCGCTCGGTTCCTCGATGCTTGCCCGACACGTTTCTTAAGTGGTGATAGAACTCGTGGATTATCACGTAGGGATCATAAAGGTAGTTCTGGCTTGAAACGTAGATAGTCTTGTCGCGCTGGACGTAGCAGCCTAGGGCACGTTTCTCGCCCTTCGGCAGGCCCATTCTGAGGTCTGGGCGTTGAACCCTGTAGTGAGCGCTTAGCTCATCGATGGCTGTTTCGGGGTCTTTTTCGAGACGAATCAGACGGACAATCCTTGCTTGAAAATCATTCTCATAAGCAGCAGGTTTCAACTGTGATCTTGGCGGCAGGTATTCCGTAGGAATCTACGAAAAAGGTTGTTGTTTGGCTCAGGGGGCCATGCTTCCCTACCAATAGGGGATGGCATGTGAGAGAATTCGAGCCTCATGAAGTCCATTCATCCGAGTGGAATGGCCTGAATATGAGACTCGTCAACACGAATAGCCTAACCTTCACGGGAATTCTGACTGTCAGAACCGTTCTTAATACCTGTCACAGGTTCGCCTCGGTCGACCGGTCAGACGGACGGATCGTACCTGGCTCGAAACCTCCACCCGAGGAGGAGGTGATTCCAGGTCGCTGATTCGGGAACGTAAGCTCCCCGACGGTGGTACGGTCAAAGAGATCGGGCCATTCGTCTACGGGTACCCGTTCAGCCTCAGATCCGACAGTAAGCCAGTAGCTAGAGAGTTCGGCAACGTTAAGCCCCCGATGGGAGAGGGACCTTTCAGTGTTCCTAGGCCAAAACTTTCTGTCAAAGAGGAGAGAGAACCGCTCGTTGACGCCATTGTTAACGATGAAGTCGTCAAAGTCGTGACTGAGTTGCCTGGAGTGGAAAAGTCAGACATCGCCATCGAATATGATGGGCACGCTTTGACGTTAAGGGTAGACACCGAAAAGCGACGGAACTATAAACGACTGGACCTGCCAGTGGAGGTGGACCTAGATACTTTCAGAGCGAACTACAAGAACGGCGTACTGGAGCTAGTACTTGCCAGAAAGGTCAAGAGGGCCAGGCCAAAGCAAATTCCGGTCGACTAGACGCCTTAGCGGCTGGGAACGGATCCCTCCGTTTTTCCTACTCTCATCGAGAGTCATATGGCGGGTAAACCCGAAATAGGGGAAGAAACCCGACGCACGCTTCCAAGGTTTTATTCGAGAGACATTTAGGTCTCCACTCATGACCTTGGGAGAACTCGTGATAAGTCCGTCAGAATACAAGGATCGCATTACCAGAATACGCGCCGCTCTTCGGAAGAGACGACTAAGGGCTCTATATCTTACGAACCCAACAAGAATTCTATACTCTACAGGATTTGCCCACATAACAACCGAAAGGCCTTTGGCCGTCGTGATTCCAGCTGAGGGGTCTATCTTCCTCATGGGGCCCCAACTTGAATCCGATCATGTAAAGCAGGAATGCCCTTTGGTCGAAGAAATCTTCTCATACACGGACTATCCCGGACAGCTGCACCCGATCAGGCACTTTGTCAAGATTCTTGTTGGAAAAGGATACTCCCGTTCCAGAATAGCTACAGACTCCGCGGAAGGCGCAGCAGGTGGCTGGGGCTATCGCGGTCCTTCTATCACTGGCTTGTTGCGGGAAACAGGATTCCTTGACGGTAAGGACATCATTGATAATATGAGGCTTGTCAAGTCCAAACAGGAGCTTGTTCTTCTCAGAGAGAGTGCGAAATGGTCGCAGGTCGCTCATGACATATTACTCGACAACGTGACGGCCGGCGCCTCTGACGTTCTCATTGGGTTGAAAGCGAATCAGGAGGCTCTTGCGAGAATGCTGCGCAGGCTTGGACAAAAGTATCGTCAGCTGAAATGGGGGTTGTCACCGGTGATAGTTGGCTTTCGAGGCCAGGTCGGCCCTGAATCAGCGATTCCCCACGCGGTCTTCACAAAGAGAAAGATAAGGAAAGGGGATGTTCTGGTGACGGAAGCCGGGGTTGAGATTGGCGGGTACACCAGTGAGCTGGAACGTACGATTGTTGTGGGAAAGCCTTCTCCTAGGGCGAGGAGATACTTTCAAGCAATGCTCCGCGCCCAGTCCACAGCCTTGAAGGAATTCCGTCCGAGAACCAAGTGCAGCCGAGTCGATGCTGTAGCTAGGAAGTCCATTGAAGCTGAGGGCTTCGGAGACTGCCTACGGCATCACACCGGCCACGGGATAGGCCTTGATGCTCATGAGCCTCCTTGGCTGGATCCAGGAGAAAGAACGATAATGAAGACCGGAATGGTCTTCTCGTGCGAACCGGGACTCTATATTCCTGGCTACGCGGGCTTTCGCCACTCGGATACGGTCGAAATTTCGGGAGACGGAATGAATTTCATAACAGAATATCCAAGGGAACTAGACGAACTTACGATCTAGCCGCCACAGCAAGGCCCTCGCCCAGTAGAGGCGACCAGCTACGCCTTGAACCAGCTGAAGACTAGGTATCTGATTTTTTCGGAGTTCTTTTCGGGGATTGCCAAAATGAACTGCTTCCTGACCGTTGTCGCAAGCCTACCGGCCCTCACCACCTCGAAGGGTCCCATTACAGACTGAGGCGTTTCGACTGATACTATGAACGGGGCGTGGTCTATTCCTGGACCGTGCTCATAGACTGCAAAGTCAGCTCCAAATTTTATTCCTGGGGTAACAATGTAGGCTTTGTTGCGTAAGTCCTTGTAGACCTGATATGCCTGTGTGAATCCTCGGTATGTCCCCTTGGCCGTTCTGAGCAGGATTGACTTTCCCACAGCCCTCTTCGACTTTCCCTCCACCACGCGTATTCGTTTGTGCTCCAGGAGATAGAGGCCTTCCATAAGGTCCAAGAGGAGCGGGACGTCAAAATCTTGGTCAGGCTTCGGTTTCGGAATCCCTACGGGTTTCCCAAAGAATCCCGACCTATAGATCCCAAGGCCCTCTTTAGAATCCCATACGATAAGCCGGGTTCCGAATAGCTCTGCCGTTCCCTGTAGTGTCGATTCTGTCATGGTCTCTAGGCTGTCAATGCTATTACCCGTATTAGGTCTACGACATCCACACCTAGGTCCGCCATGTTCTCCATCTGAGCGCTCAGGTCTCTCATGATTAGAATGGACCTCAACGGCATCTTCTCGTCCAAAACTTCTAGGTCGAAAGAGCGATAGGCGGTGTCGACCTTCCGCTCCGTGTCTTCCACGGTCCGGGACAATTCCATGGCCTTCGTGGGGTTAAAGCCGAGAGACATCATTGTCTCTCTTATCTTCGACATCTCCTCAAGCACTAAGGAGATCAAGTCGGAGAGCCGTTTCATGTATTTTCTATCCATCTTCCAGCTCTTGTCAACTACTGCCGAGAGTCGAAACCCTATTCCCTGAGCATAATCTGCGATTTCGCCGACTCGAAAGATTAGTCTGATGAAGTCCTCTCTGCTTCCCAGGAGGGTTCCGAAAGAAGCGACCTCCTCCAAGAGCCTCTTCTTGGTAAGCTCAAACTCGTCAAGAATCTTGAGCATATTGCCATAGTGGTCTTTTGCATCCTTTCCTTTTCCATCCCCTACACTATCCGTCATCAACGCAAGCTCTCTTGTAATCTCGACAACGTTTCTTGTCTGATCTCTGCATATGTCAAGAATTCTTCTTCTAATCGTTGCCTCCGTCTCAACAGGGAAAGTCAACAATGAACGCCTCTAACCCTACGAATCTTCAAATGTGACCTTCCCATAAAAAGGCTAGCGACAATCACCATTTCCATCAGTCTGTGGGAAACCCGCCTTGGCGATTCGGGAAATGACACTTTCGAGCGTGGTAGTTGGTGATCTCATCTGCTTCCAAGAGTCCCTGTCTCGCAGAGTTACTGTGTCATTCTTGAGAGTCTCATAGTCAATGGTGATTCCAAGTGGAATCCCGGCTTCGTCAGCCCTAGCGTATCTTCGTCCTATAGAGCCAGCCTCATCATAATCCACTCTCAGACCACTAGAAATCAGGGAATGGAATATCGCGCTGGCCTTTTCTGGGAGACCGTCTCGGTTGACGAGGGGGTAGACGGAAGCCTGAATGGGAGCTATTCTGAACGGTAGGCTCAGGATCAATCTGTCCTCCTTCATTTTCATGCTGTGTTCAAGAGTTGCGTAGATCAAGCGTTCCACTCCAAAACTTGGTTCTATTACGTGGGGCACGAATCTAGAGCCCGACTCTTTGACACTCTCCTCTTTGGACTCGAAACAATCCAAGGGGATCTCATATCTTCCAATCTTGATGCTGCCGCTCCTGCCATGAACCAGTGACAAAAGATCTTTGTCGGCGAGTAGAGCGGCGACCTTACCGGCTTCCACTCCGAATACAAGTCTAAGCTTGTCATGAAGCAGCCTGACCTTGGTTACGACCTTCTCAACCGGTTTTGCGTAAGCTCTAAACAGGCTCATATCCCGACCGGTGGCTTGCATATGTTTCCGTAAGTCATAGTCTGTCCTGTAGGCAAAACCTGCGACCTCAGTCCATCCCAACCTGTCCAGAAGAATTTCAAGGTCGAAAGTTTGGGCCGAATAGTGAGCCCTCTCGGAGGGTAGTTTCTCAAAGAATCTCTGATTCTTCGCATCAATTCCGAGCTCGGTTAGAAACTGCTTGGCGAGCGACATGAAATAGGCTGCCCACGGAGCTTTAATTGTCCCCTGCTTCACTGCTTCACCCGTTTGAATAGAAGTTTGATTTTCTCCGCCTGATCTTCTATTTTCCTCCGTAACTATTGAAAGAAGCTCTCTTTCTACGTCCGACAGAAACGGACAGCTTGGCTCCTCGGGGTTGAAGAACAGTTCGAAGTCCATTATTGTGAATTCCCGTAGCCGGATGGGACCCTGCCGGGGAGAAATCTCGTTCCTAAGGACCGTTCCAATCTGGGCGATTCCCAACGGGAATCGTTCCCTCATTATTTCGAACACTCGCCGGAAGTCCACGAAGATTCCTTGGGCAGCCTCCGGCCTGCCGTAGGACACCTCCTCTCCGTAAGGTCCAATGCTTGTCTTGAACATGGTAAGAAAGAATTGTGGATCGCCGAGTGTACCTCCACATTCAGGGCATCTCACTCCCTTCTCCCGAATTACCGCGGCGAGCTCATCCAATCGAAGCCCTTCAGTCTCCACTCCCACCTGTTCTTTCGCCAGCTGATCTGCCCGAAACCTTCTCCTACAGTTTGTACATTCCGTCATGGGATCCTTGAAATTCTCAACATGGCCAGATGCTTCCAACAGCTTATGGGGAGTGATTATCGGGGTCGACACTTCGACAAAGCCGTGAGGTTTCAGAAAGCGGTCTCGCCAAGTCTCAATTATCAGGTTCTTTAGACCAACGCCCAGCGGCCCCAAGTCGAGGAATCCGCTCACGCCGCCGTAGATTTCGAAGGAGCTCCAAAAGAAGCCCCTTCGCTTTGCTGTCTCAGAGAGAAGACTGTACCTGTCGTTCATGGGTGATGACTGCGTGGAAGCCGCCTAACACGTCGAGTGGCGGGGAGCTCCTATATTCCTTTTGAATGTGGACAAAGCCATGATTAGAAAAAGTCGCATGTCGCGACTTCCAAGACTGGACTTCGAAGGTTCAGGATTTGAGCTCGAGTAGAGATTCGGGAGTGTGCCAGGGCGTAGGTTTCACTGAGTCTAAGCCATATCCTGCCCACTTAGGACTGTCGAGGCGACCTTAGCCGAGGAATTGGCGATAGGAGGGGGGGAGGTGGACGCCAAAGCGCGACGAATATCTAGCGGGCTCTTACATGTTTCACTATGGGAGGTCGGACCTTTCTGAGAATTCTATAGCCGCAAAATGGGCACTTTATCTCAGGTGTCATGGCAAGTTGGTCTGCAGTAAGTTTCGACCCACAATTGATACACTCGTAGAACAATCCTCCGGGACTTTGCCCAGAGGGGGCATCCCTTGCAGAGATTGCCTCTCCCGTTATTTCTTCAGGACTAGGTTCCATGATTCAGGACACCCTAGGGGGTTTAAGCCAGAGTTAAGTATTTCGAAGCAGTCTGACCAGGCTGAGGCTTTGAAGGCTTCGCGGCCGGCTTTGTCTTCTCGGAAGGCTCCACTTCCTTACCTGGGCTCTTTCGAATAACATAGGCGCCAAGGATCACAATGGCCGCAACGAGGCCAATGGCGGCTGGCAGAAGCAGCTGGAGGTTGGTGGAAATCAGCGATACTTGCAGGGTCTTGGTGAGAAGCGGTGAGCCTGAGGTTCCGTATTGAGGGGATGAGAAAGTAACCAGGTATCGGCCTGAACTTGAGGGGGCTCTGAACGTGAACGAGACGTCTCGAGATGCGCCTGGGCTGATAGAGACAGACTGAGTCTGAGTGGGCACGCTTTCGGATTGCCCTGTCACGTCCAGGTTTAGAGTCAGTGTCATCTTGAGCAGGGTAGAGTTGCTTTTGAGGTGAAGCGTCACCGTTACCGACTGCTGAACCGTGGCCTCGCTCGGGATATCCGCAGTAGGTGTAAGAGTTGTGGAGTCAGAGATGACAGCAGGGTTCTGGCTGGAATCGCCGAGCACGATTCCGTTCGAGTCCCGTGCCAGCACTAGAAAAACAAGGTTCTTTGCTCCAAGGATTTGCCCGGACAGAAGCGATGTAGAGAAGCTTCCATCATACGCTAGCGTCGGGACCGTGGGGCTGTAAGCGAGTAGTTGACTGGGTACCAGGGGTGAATAAAGGATGTATGCATAGGAGGGGGATTCCAATGATTGGGTGGACACCAGATGGCTGGAAGTATTTTTCGCCTGGATTGTCAGCCGAAAGAGTCCAAAATGCTGCCTCAAGAAGGGCACCGCTGATCCTCCGACTCCTGGGGTCAGGTTCACCGTGACCTTGTTGTTAGTCTGAAGGCTCTGAATTGTCAATTGAACACCCGTCGATGTGATAAGTGCCTGTATGCTGTAAGTCAACGGGGTCTTGTTGTACGGCTCGTCCCCAAGTTGGGCCATGGAGATGGTTACGTTGACACCATGTGCGAGGCCGGAATACCATTCATGGTCGATCGTCAAGTTGGCGGCCTGGTACTGGCTCGATGGTGTGCTGTTAAGTGAGAAGTACATTATTATCGGATGATCTATGGAGCCAACCCCATTGACAGCGGAAATGTTGGAAATGTAAAGTCCCGAGGAAGGGGTTCCCCTTGTGAAAGATAATCCCGCTCCAGGTCCGGTGCTTAGCGCGAAGACTGTGGTGTTGACGTTTCCCGCTACTGGTGAGTCTAAAGAGGATCCTTCTGGTTTGTAGGTAAGTGCGCCCTTTACCGTCAACTGGGCACCACTTCCAGCACTACCGCTTAATGAAAACGAGCCGGGCTTTACCTGGAGCTCCTCAACTCTGAATCTTCCGTTCTGATTGCCGTAATCATAACCGTTGACAAAGGTTGTGGTGAGTGACCAATTGCCAAGAGGAGATGAGGGAAGTCTGACGGTATAGTTCGCGGTCCCGCTCTTTGCGTTAATTGATAAGGTGCTGTTATTCACAGAGGTTATCCCATTCGGGTCTGTGAACCAGGCCACCTGAGTGCCGGGTAGGTCTACTCCAGGCCGGTTGACCACTCTTAGGGTCATGTTCTCCCCAGGGGCCCAGAAAGATGTGTCTACTCCTCCAAGCCCAGTCCCCAGCGAGCTTATGGCGTTGATACTCGTCGCCGTGAAGAAGGCCGTCTTGTTTGACACTGCATCGCCGGGCGATGTCATGTTAAGAGACACGAACTTGACATTCGTACACTCAAGAGTCGGTATGATAGGTACGCACGTGCCCTGAGAAAGAGGAATGGCTGGAGATACAGTCGGGAATACGCCAGTTACTCCAAGCAGCTGAACGCTATTCAGAGTAAACGAGGCGGGCCAGTACAAGGTGAGTATCATTTGTCCCCAGGGGTGGGTCTTGGTCTGATTAGAAATCCGTGGCCTGGGAATGTAGGTGACTGTGGAGTTGTAGCTTAGGCGCATCTTCGCATTGTGAACTATTTCCACGGGGTTCGAGGGGTTCTGGTACATCCAATGAGCGAAGGCTGGATCCTGAATAATCCTGACCGATGCCACTTCCACGTTCGAGACCTGAACTTTGAGCCCGTTCCCCGCCGTGGTCGAATTGAACAGGAAGGTCAATGTCAAGTTGTACCCTATGAATTTGGTAACGTCAAAACATTCGTCGGTGGGACCACAAGCTACTGGAGCCCCTGTTGGTATCCCAGTAGAGTTGGTAGGAGATCCAGTAAAATTACCGCTCGCGACGATTCGCCGAACAAGCGGCGCCCCCGGTCCCGTACCGTTGAAAACGAGATACCTTGCCCCTGTTCCCGTTCCGACAGTGCCGTTCCAGTCGAACTTTACATAGGTGAAACCCGAAGATTGCAAGACGCCTCCACTCGGAATGTTTAAGGTCCAGCTCACGTTTTGAGCAGTCGCGCCGAGTGGGCTCTTGGGTATGGTAAAGTTGAAGGCTGTTCCGGGGATTGGCACACCGTCCTGAGTGCTGTTGAACTTGCTTGACCATGTCAGTGTGCCGTTGGGTGGATTCGGAAACAGGGCCGCGTCATTTGGACCACCGAATTCCCTGTAAAGGTCGAAATGGGCTAAGGTTGAATTGAATGCGATAGTGGTTCCGTTCGGGTCAGGAGGGAACGTGTTTGCCATTTGAGGCGACGCTTGAAGGCCAGGGAAAGAATTGTGATAGTATGAGTTACTCGGTACCGCGACTAGCAGAGATGCAAGTATGAGTACGAGGCATACTGAGGCTCGAATCAAGCTTCTTCACGGTACCGTTTCGGCGATTCCGGGCTGAATTCTATTTAACCTTTGACCGATTCTGAATCGAGTCTGTGAGAGGGTTTATACTCTGTTAGCGGACCATGGCTTGATGAGATAACAATGCCGAAGAAGCCCGATGTTGCCCCCTCATCCATCTCCGAGGTCCTAGAGAAAATGTCAGGCAAGAACTACGCATTCAATTTCGACATTACTTTGGAACTTAACACTCCAAAGCTTCAGGTTGGCTCTTTACGGGTCCACGGACGCGTGGAGTCGGCAGCCAGGAAGTAAGTTACCTTCTCGGAGGCGGGGAGACCAACACCACATTGTCTCCTCTAACAATAATCGTTCCAAGCTTCTTTGTAGAATCAGAGTTGGTCACATCTTCAGCTTCTTCCAATACTAGGTTCATGTGCTGGTCGAAACTGTAAAGTCTTCCTCTAACACTGCGTCCTCCCTTGAGTTGAACAAGAACGACTTTATTGAGGCTGCCCTCGAAAATCTTCGCAGCAATTTCTGACATACAATCAACCGCGAAAGTTAAGCCGCAGTGCGCAGGTACTCTTTTAAAGATTGTCTTAGCGACTGGCGAGCAGTTTGCCCACAAGGACTATTCTGAAGGATCGCGACTCCAAGCCACTAGTGGAGTCGCTGAAAAAACTAGGGGGACATCAGAACCTTTCCCACAAATCTAGGGTAGAGCTTGAAACAGTGAAGGATACAGAGGTCATATTCGTGGATGGTGAACCATTGGCCTTCCTGAGAAAGGGCGAACTCGTACCTGTTCTTGTCAACGATGCCGCCGTGAACTCGCTGCCGAAGATAGTTGTGGACATGGGGGCTGTGCCTCACGTGGTGGGTGGGGCTGACGTAATGGCTCCTGGAATTAGAAGTATACAGGGAAGCTTCCTGTTGGGCCAACTGATTGTTGTCGTGGATGAGAAACACGGAAAGCATTTGGCAATCGGGAAGGGACTCTTAGACTCTGTCGCCTTGGCGCAGACGAAGAAGGGGAAGGCGGTGGAAAACTTGCATTACGTCGGCGACCCAATCTGGGAAGTTGTGAAGGGGTTCGCCAGAGCAGCCTCTCAACAGACTTGACGGTTCTCCTCGAATTCTGTCAGGGAAATGTTTAAAGTCGGAGCGGGTAAACCGGGCCTGCGTTTCCTGAAGCCTGATCCGATGTCTGGTATTTCGCCTTCCCCCGTTTACGTGAAAGCGCTTCCATTGCAGGAACTGGACGATGTAGAGAGCATAAAAGCCGAAACCCGGACGGGCAACATTCTCATTATCCGAATCACTCCCCTTGCTCGAAAGAGCGTTGATGAAACAAAGCTGGCGATAACCGAACTCACTGACCATGCCAAATCTATCGGGGGTGATATTGCGAGGTTGGGAGAAGAGAGAATCGTAATCACGCCTCCGGGCGTGCGAATCTGGAGAAGAGAGGTCGCCCCGTCGGAGGCCCCGATCGAGGCACCTCCGCCATCCCACAAGGAGGGCTTGAGGAGTAACCGCTAGTCCACAAGTTATCTGAGTCTTATAGATTCTAGAACGTCGGGAACTATGGTCTTTATTCCAAATATTCTGTTGACGTTCTGAGCGAAGATGTCTGATTTTCTTCGTTCTCCATGATTAACGATTATCTTGGTTGGTTTAGGAACCATGCGCTTGATGAACCCTAGGAGTTGGTTCCTATCAGAATGTCCGGAGAACCCCTCAATCGACTCGACCCGCATGTTGACCTTGACCATCTCCATCCTACCGTCGTGGGCAAAGAGCGAGACCTCCTTCAAGCCGTTCTTGATTCTGTTTCCGAGCGTTCCTTCCACTTGATAGCTCACATAGGCAAGGGTGTTTCGAGGGTCGGGGGCTAGGTGACGGAAGTAGTCTATGGCAGGGCCGCCTTCTAGCATTCCAGAAGTTGCGATGATCACACAGGGACCTCCTGCCACTATTTCTTCCCTGTCACCTGAATGGGTGACGGGGTGGAAGTATTCTGATTGGAAAGGATTAATGTCATTGTGTAGAATCTGCTCCTTGATGTCGCGCACGAGATACTCTGGGTAAGCGGTGTGAATGGCCGTTGCTTCATTGACCATTCCTTCAATGTACACCGGTAACTCGCGTAACGCTCCGTTTCGCATGTACGCATCTAGTACGAGCATTATTTCCTGTGCTCTTCCCACGGCAGGGACCGGAATCAAGACCTTGCCTCCCTTCTCCACCGTCTCATTCACAATACTCACGAGCCTGCCCTCAACTCCTTCGCGATCAGGCATAATGTCGTCAGCGCCTCCGTAGGTGCTTTCTATGATCAAAGTCTCTGCTCGCGGGAACATGGCCATAGCCGGGTCCAGCATCATAGTTCTCCCGAACTTGAAATCTGCACTGTACACGACGTTATGAAGACCCTCCCCGATATGGAGGTGCACGATTGAACTTCCGAGAATGTGGCCGGCGTTGTGAAGAGTGAGCTTGATGTCCGGAGCAACGTCAGTAACAACGTTGTACCGCAGGGGGATGGTGTGGGTCACAACTTCCCTGACATCCTTCTGGTCATAGGGGGAATGCTCCCCCTCTCGACTGTGAACGTCCAGATAGTCCAGTTGGTGAAGGGTCATTAAGACGGAGGTGGGCTCTGAACAGTAGATAGGCCCGTCATAGCCGTACTTGAACAAGAAAGGTAAGATTCCACAGTGGTCCAAGTGTGCATGCGAAATGACGACTGCATCGAGCCGCTCAAGGTCGAATTCATCGGTGTCGAAGCGCGGATACGCCATCGAAGGGTCCTGCGCTCCAGCGTTGATGCCGCAATCAAGGAGGACACTGCTAGCTCCCGCCTGGATGAGCATGGCAGATCGGCCGACCTCGTGGAAAGACCCCAGAGTGACGAGACGGACATAGCCAGCCTTGCTAAAAGTGGGCCTGAATATTCTTTCTCCCACGTCACGAAGGATGCGGCTTCTCTCCTCGCTCTCCGTATGAAGAATATGTCTTGTGCTTGCTATTACTTTTGAATGTAGAGGAGGAGCTCTGAGAATTCTGGGCCTCCATCGAGTTTCCTTGACAACCTGCTGCAGAACAGCGGCCTCCTTTCCAATCGCCACGCCTGGTTTCTTTGCTTCCACGACAACCTCGCCGAGGCTAGGGTCGAAGTTAACGGAAGTCACTTCGGCCTCAGCAGGCATGAGCTTCCTAATGTAGACCTCTGCTTCTCTCTCAGGCAGGCGGATGGACTGGTCGGATCTGATGACGATTCTCTTATGGAGTAAATTCACAATTTCTGTTACGACATAACTCTGCTCCGCCAGAAGGGCCGCGTTCTTTACGTAAATGGCAAGTCGGGGGCCCTCAAATTCTATTCTAGTAATCTCGGCATCTTTCGGCATGTGTTCTACGATTGTTTCGCGAATTTTCGCGTGTACGTCATTGTATGTTTTAGGCATCAGTATCCCAGTTATCTTCGATTTTCTGGTTGCCTGGAAACCCAGGCACCGGTGAAGGAGCTAGAACGTTGTTATGCGTGAACTATGTGTTTCTTCTCATCGTCCGTAAGTTCGCGGTAGCCATCCCGAGTAATGGTTACCACGTCGAAGCTATCGCCGCTTGCAGAATCCCGTTTCATCGCTGAGCCTATGGCCCTGACTAGAACGGGTGTGGAGTCTTTGACGCTCATGTCTTCGTGCCACTCCGATTCGAGGACACCATAAGCTACTGGTGACCCTGACCCGGTGGATACGAATCTCTCTTCCATCATGCTGCCCAGCGGGTCGAGAGCGAAGATGTGTCCCCCGGTGTCATCGACTCCTCCTATCAAAGCTTGAACCCCTAAGGGGTAGTATCGGGCTTGGAAGAGAATATTGGAGGCCATCCTTGCTGCTGACTGGACTGGGATAGGTCGGGCCATATCGAGCTTGTAGAGGGCAGCGTTCGCCTTCAGCATTTCCACGATGGCCTGTGCGTCCCCTACCACGCCGGCGATGGTCATTCCCAAGTGATGGTCGATCATGTAGACTTTCTTGGCATGTTTATGCGCCACGAAGGAGCCCATTGTCGCTCGAGTGTCCGTGGTCATCAGTACCCCGTCTCGGCAAACTACTCCAATCGTGGTAGTCATTTTTTAGATTCCTGTTTTGACTATTCTTCTATCCCGCTTTTCTCCAGAGTACTTGAGAGTATTCCGCGTTCTTTCCTTAATTAGGAAACCTTTCTTCAACCGTCGCCCTTTTGACAGCTTAAAAACGTTTCCAGGCCTCCTCTTTTATCTCTGGTTCTCGGACCCTGCCTTGGCTCTTTTGTGGGGAGCTCCTGAGGAGGTTTTTCTGGCCGGAGGCCTTCGTTTTGGCTTTTCGAGTTCGTCCTTCTCGAGTTTCTTTACGCTGGCTTCTTCCGCAACTTCGGCTTGTTGAATATCAACCGGCTTGACTGGTTCTGGCCGTTCCGGCTGGATTTTCGGAATGGATTTCTTGAATGTTTCTCGGAAGCAAATGCTGTCAATTGACGGGAAGTACTTTTGAAGGTCTGCGGTGATCGCTTTCTTTGCGACTTGCAATCCGCTTAGGTAGAACGCCTCCTCTGGGACCTCGATGGTAAGGTTGTCCTCGTCCCTGCTGAGAGTGAACTTGTCATTTGGGACTTCGGGGATTCGTCGGGAAATTATGTTGCTAACTTTCTCATTGTCGTCGTCAAGAACCTTCTCAATAGACACATCATAGACTAGGGTTCTTCCGGCTAACGGGTGGTTGTAATCGACCTGCACGCGCCCTGCGCCTACGGCCCGTACAACAGCTGGCCTCCCGTCGAATTCAATCTGGGAACCTGGAACGGGGTCGATTCCCTTCTCTCTGAAACGTCGGAGGGGGACTAGGCGCATTTTGCTGGGGTCTCTTGCTCCATAGCCCTTATCCGGAGAAAGTTCGACGGTCGTCAGTTTTCCTGGATCCATCCCGAGTAGGGAGGCTTCCAGACCCTTTGGAATCCATCCTTCTCCTAGAATTATGAACTTGGGGCCGTAGACTGTGTCCTGCCGGTGAATGTGCGAGGTCTTGGCGACGGCGTCGAAGGTTGTGTCGACGGTTTCCCCACTTTCCTTAACCTTTAACGTGTAGTTGAGGAGAAGGAAGTCGCCTTGTTTTGTCGTCATTTTCTAGTTCACCGGCCCCGGGATCCGGGATAGGGTTTCCCGAGCTGATTTCAGTCCTTCAGATATCTTCGCATTGAAACCGAGTTCGGCTGTTGCTGATCCAATTGCACTTACGGTTGTCATTATGTCCGATGGTCCTACGTTACCCATGATTCCGATTCGGAAAATCTTTCCCTTCACTTGGCCGAGGCTCCCGCCTAGGCCGATTCCGTATTTTGTTCTTATCAGCTCTCTGACCTTTGCCTCATCTATTCCCGGTGGACTCTGGATTGCTGCCACCGTGTAAGACCGCGATTCCTCCTCTGCGAATAGTCCCAGCCCCATGGCCTCCATGGATCCATATATGGCCTGGGCACAGACTCGGTGTCTCTGGTAGCGTCTGGTCAGCCCTTCTTCCAATATCATGTCGCAGGCTTCGTTGAGGGCATAGAACAAGGACACCGAGGGTGTGAAGGGGGTGTAGCCATCCTCCCCATACTTCTTCCACATCGGCAAGTCGAAGTAGTAGGACCGACGAGCCTTTTTTGACTGAATCTTCGACCATGCTTTGTCGCTGACAGAGATGAACGAGAGACCAGGGGGACACATGAGACATTTCTGGCTCGCCGTTACACACACGTCGACCTGCCATTTGTCCACGGGTAAGTTGTCTCCTCCGAGTATGGAAATGGCGTCCACCATCAAGAGGAGATTATTGTCCATGCACATTTTTCCCAGCTCCTCCATGCAGCGGACCGTGACCCCAGTGGAGGTCTCGTTGTAGACGACAGCAAGGGCTTTCGCGTCCGGGTGAGCCTTTAGGGCCTTGCGGAAATCTTCGATCCTTGGTGCTTTCCCCCACGGAGATTCCACAGTTATCGGCCGCCCGCCGTAGGCTGTTATTGCCTCGCTGAGCCTTTCGCTGAAGAAGCCGTTCACGTTGACTATTATCTTGTCTCCATCGTCTATTATGTTTTGAAGTGCGCACTCTGTCGCGCCAGTCCCCGAAGCTGTCAGGATGTAGAGGTCTCTCTTTGTCTCGAAGACCTTCTTTGTCTTCTCCAAGATATCTTGGTGGAGCTTTTTGAATTCTGGGCCTCTGTGCCCGATGAGGGGCTTTAGCATGGCCCTCATAACTCTGGGGGGTACGTTGGTGGGACCCGGAAGCATCAGAAGTTTTTGGGCCTCGCTCAACTCTGAACCCGCCTAGTTATTTTCGCGACCACTTGTCTTGTTCTTTTAAAGTCTTGGCCTTTTGAGGGAACGTCAAATGGCTCTAGTGACTTTCCTCACCGATTTTGGCCTCGGAGACCAGTACGTAGCTCAGATGAAGGGAGTGGTTCTCAAAGGTTGTCCAGGCTGCCAGATTGTGGATCTTTCCCACATGGTGCGCCGTTATGACATCACCGAGGCTTCCTTCCTCCTTGAAACCACTGTCCCTTATTTCCCTCAGGGAACAATCCATGTAGTGATAGTGGACCCTGGTGTTGGGGTAGGCGGCTCCCGATCATAGTCAAGTGCAGGTCAGCGACACTTGTCGGGCCGGACAACGGTGTCCTAGAGTTTGCGGCTAGCAGGCTGGGATTCGTTGCAGCCTACAAAATACGTGAAACTCTGTTGAATTCCTCAACCGCTTCCTCCACTTTTCACGGTCGGGACATCTTCGCTGAAGCGGCCGCTTCGTTGGCCTGTGGTCGCTTACCTGAGTCGATGGGAACTAAGCTCGCCACAATAGTTCGCATAGAAAGGCCTAAACCCCGGATTTCAAAGAAGCAGTTGACTTGCGCCGTACTCCATGTCGACACCTTTGGCAATGTCGTCACAAATGTGGCCAATCACTTCGCCAAGGGACGATTCAGGCTAGGTCAGCGCTTAAGAATCGAGTCGCGCATTGTAGCGCGGGTGGCCCGCTACGCAACGACGTATAGTGATGTGCGGTTGGGGGAATTGACGGTTTTGCAGGGAAGTCAGGGTTACATTGAGCTGGCTGCTCGTGAGGATAGTGCGAGCGAGTTGGTGGGCTTGAAGGTAAGAGACGAATTGATAATCAGTCCAGCTAGCTAGGGGTTATCGCTTAGGGATATCTCGTTGATGCGGTTCACTCCGTCAATTTTCTTCAAGTAGGCGACGATAGACCTGGGGACTAGTGTTTCCCAGTCTGAACCATTAAGCATTCGTTGCCGCACCTCTCTTGCACTGTAGATTTCTCGGTGGTAGAACGGAATCCTCTCGACGCGAATTCCTGCCTCTTTCAACAGCCTTCCCGTTAATGGTTCGTTGGTGAAGGCCAGTTGGAACTCGGGAGTTTGAGACAGGAGGTGTGCAACCCACACCTTATGGAACTCTGCGTCGGGTAGAGGGGTGACCATGTACCTTGCTGGGTCTATTCCTGCTTCCTTCAAGGCCAGTTTTATCATAGTGAGTCTTTCGCCAGCCGTAAACGGGTTCTCCACCGTGTGGCTGTGTTGGGCGCTTCCCACGAGAATTATGAGGTCGTCCACATGGGACAAAATGTGCTTTACAGCCTCTAAGTGGCCTGTGTGGAAGGGCTGGAATCGGCCTACGTAGAGGCCGGTGGTCAACAGCTAGCCCCCGCGGGGTTCCCATAGGGCTCCGGGGAGAATCCTGTCCTGACGGAAGGGAACGCCTTCCCTTCTCAACAGCTTTCGTTTCATCAAGGAGCCTTCGAGGTCGAGGCTCCCGCTCATCCCGTAGTTTCCTACAGTTAGGCCGGACGGAACTACCCTGTGGCAGGGAACAAAGAGAGACCATGGGTTGGAAGCAACAGCTGTCCCGACAGCTCTGGGACCCGAGTTGATCGCAGCTGCAATCATCCCGTAGCTAGTGACTCGTGCGCGCGGTATCTTTCTCAGAACCTCGTACACCTTTTCCTGATAGGCTGTAGCCAGCTCGGGGTTGAGGCTGAAGGGCTCGATGACATCTCTCCCCTTGAACAGCTCGATCATGCTCTCAGCATATTTTTTGGCGGCCGGCTTAGGCTCGGTTTCGGTCATTTTTCTCGCTATGCTCTTCAAGTGCGTGTTTAGAGTATGCCGGCTCGGGTTGAACGAGGAGGCGACGAGGCGGTCTTGGTTATCGACTAACACTCCAAACCAAGTCTCTTCCTCGGAGGCTGTGCTGAATCCCAGTCTGCCCATCTGGAGTTCCATACCCGCAGTTTGCTTGGTGCTCTTTAAACATGGGTTCTAGAGAGGGGCCCGGAATGATCGATGTAGACGGTAGCCTTGGCGAGGGCGGGGGGCAGATTCTCAGGACCGCCGTCGTACTTGCGTCTGTGTTGGTGAAGGATGTCAGAGTCTCCAAGATTAGAGCGGGCCGGTCACAGCCCGGGATAATGGCGCAGCACCTTGCTGGCGTAAAGGCTGCGGCTCAGCTTTGTCAGGCCTCTCTAGAAGGGGCGGTGGTTGGTTCGAGCCAGCTGGAATATAGGCCCGGCCGGGCCAAGGGGGGATCTTTCCGTTTTGATGTTGGGACCGCGGGCAGCGTAACCTTGGTCCTCCAGGTTTTGATGCCTGTGCTGGCTTTTGCTCCTGAACCAAGTGAAACACAGGTTACAGGTGGTACGGATGTAAGGTGGAGTCCTCCTACAGACTACCTACAATTGGTCACTTTGCCATGTCTAAGAAGGATGGGGTACGATGCTGATTTGACTCTTGTAAGAAGGGGGCACTATCCTAGGGGAGGAGGGGAGGTTCATTTTTCCTCTACACCCGCGACTTGTTTGCGGGGTCTCGTGGGAGCTGATGGTGGCGAGATGGCTCGGATAGAGGGTGTTAGCCATGCGACAGGGCTGCCTCAGCATGTGGCGGAGAGACAGGCTGTGGCAGTCGAGAAAATACTTGCAGAGAGGGGTTTACCGATTCCAAACATAACTCTGGACTATTCCCAGCCTAGCTTGAGCCTTAGCCCGGGGAGCGGGGTAGTTCTGTGCGGTACGCGGGAAGATGGGGCTGTTCTCGGCGCGGACGGCCTAGGAGAGAGAGGGAAGCCGGCGGAGGAGGTGGGAGTGGAAGCTGGCCGAAGGCTGATAGAAGAGGCTGAGTCTGGAGCTTTTCTTGATCGACATATGGGGGACATGATTGTTCCCTACATGGCCCTTGCAGAAGGGGTCTCGGAGGTTTCTGTTTCTCAGATCACCCAGCACACTCTGACTAATGTGAGAGTGGCCGAGCTGTTGGCGGGCGTCCAGTTCCATGTTCAGGGGGAGCTGGGTAAGAGGGGAGTTCTCCGAGTTAAGGGTCTTGGATTGCGGTCACCCGCGGGCTCCTCTTCGTCCACAGAAGCAATCCCGTCGCCTCCTCCTTGATGTACAGAATTCTGTGGAAGGGGATTTGAGTTTCCTTGTCGGATAGGACAAAGGAGCCTTTCCCAACATGCGTTATCTCTGACGCCTTGATCCTCATCGAATCATCTGGTGCTCCTCGGTGGACGTACGCTATCTCGACACTGGATGGGTTTGCACCGCGAACGATGCCTGATAGGATTTTTCTCAGGGGATGGTCAGGCAACCTGCTCCAGTAACCATCTGACCTGTTGCATTTGAGGATGGAGTGTGGGGCGGTAGCTTTATAGCAACACGAATAGGGCTCGCAATTCAGGTCTTTCGAATGGGCGAGGAACCCTACATGCCAGGCGCCACAACTGTGGGTGTCGTCTGTAAAGACGGCGTCTTATTGGCGTCGGAACGACGGTATTCGTACGGGACTTTTGTGATGAGTAAGACTGCGAAGAAAATCTTCAAGATTACTGATAACATCGGCGTTGCGTGTGCTGGGATTATTGGAGATATGCAGGTTCTGTCTCGGGAGGTTCTTGCCTACATGAACATCTACAGGTTTGAGAGGGGTCGAGAGGCCACTGTGAAGAATGCGGCTAAGGTTATGGTTAATGTATTGTCGAGCAGGCGGATGTTTCCGTATTTGGCTCAGACGATTATTGCGGGTGTTGATGATGGTAAGCCGGACCTTTATGTCTTGGACCCGATTGGTTCGGTGTTGGGGGACAAGTTTGCTGCGGTTGGGACGGGTGCGGAGGTTGCCATGGGTGTTTTGGAGGCGGAGTTTAAGGAGGGCATGTCGATTGAAGAGGCGAGGGTTGTTGTGCTTAGGGCCGTAAAGTCTGCGGTGGCCCGGGACATTTCGAGTGGGGACGCGATTGACTTGATGATCATTACGCATGATGGGATGAAGGAAGAGTCTCAGAGCCTTACTGGCCCCGCCTAAGCCGAGCGGACCGGCTTGTTATGGAGAGACTGGCTCGTTACTAAGAAGGCTGATTGTTCTTTGCTTGATGAGAAGGATATGGAGACGATTCGGGACGACCTGTCCCGCTATGATGGGGCTCGCGAACAGGTGCTGGCTCTGTCGAGGGAAGCTGTTCGAATGTCAGGCTCGTCAATTCTCGAGATTCACAGGGGTGATTTGAAGGAGGCTCGCTCCACCCTTCAGCGTGTGGGTGAGACGCTGGCGAAGATTTCCGGGCTATGTAATGATTTTTCCGAGTTTAGGACTTCCACGAGCGTTGTCGTGGCTTTTCAGGAGTTTGTCGAGGCATCTACCTTGCTTAGGTTTGTCGATGTGGGGAAGATTCCATCGTTGAAGGAGGCGGGTGGGGACCCGCGGAGTTACATGTTGGGCTTGTTGGACGCGGTCGGCGAGTTTCGACGTATGAGCTTGAACAGCCTTAGGAAGGGCAAGGTGGAGGTTGCCGAGAATCTCTTGGGCGTGATGGAAGGGATCTATGAGGACTTGCAAAGCCTGAACCATACCTCGATCATTCCGACTTTCAGGGTGAAGATGGATGCGGCTAGGAGGATTATCGAGGCGACGAGGGGTGATGTGGTGACGGAGGCGAGGCGCTTCTCGCTGGAAAAGGCGCTGGACCGTCTCGGGAATAGGCTGGAGGCGGGCGGCAAAACCCGCAAGAAGCGTTGTTGAATCTCTCTCACGCCTTGAGGGTGGGATGGCCCATACTTTTTTCTTGTGAGACGTTTTCTGTCTGGGCATGTTCCCGGGGATTTCGGCTGGTCAGGGGCTGGAACCTGCCTGCCTCGGGTTTGGAAAGTTCCCAAGAAAGCTGCCAGCGGCCCGAACAGATAGTGGCTGATGCTAGAATCACTTGGCTGGATTCGTGATCAGAGCTTGATCTGGGCTTGTTGCTTGGCCCGCGCGCCCATTTTGAAGGACTCTTGGACCTCACGATGGCTCGCTTTCGTGGTTTTTCCTAGAAGAACCTCTCTTTGGCTGAGCTGTTTCGGGCGTGTTTTACCTGGGCCCCCGGGCATAGAATAAGAATTCTTAGAAAAGAAGATTCAACGTTTTTGGGGAATGCTGGTTGAAACTTTTTCCCGTTCATACAACTCGGATGGTTTGAGGGAGAGAGGCTGTCTCACGTCTCGAGAGGTGAGTGATAGGGCCCCTCTTTTTTCAGAGGTCGCTTTCTGTCCGGCAGCGATTATGGGCGATTTTCCCGGTGAGTCGCGCGGAATCAGCCCTGACCGGGTCTTGGCTGACCCCGTTTTCGAGTGCATTTCCTTCACGACCGTTAGGTGGGTGAATGTAATCGCCTCTCAGATCGTCGAAAGGGGTTGATTCTGCGCTTGTCTCCGAAAGTTATCCCGATTCTGTCTGGTCTCAGTGCGTTCAAGATTTTGCCCTAGCCCCTTCGTGAACTGAGAAACTGGAGCTGGTGGTTTGGTGAACGCGAGACATTTCAACACGTCTCATCTACAGGGTTGGGGAAAGATGGGTGAGGCGAAAGGTCCCCCGTTCGGTACCCTGAGGTATCTCTACATTGGAACCAAGAATGTTGAGAGGGACCTAGACTATTACACGGAGGTTCTCGGAGCGGAAAAGGTCTGGGACATTTCCAGTTTCGGCACAAGGGTCGCCGCTCTCAGGCTAGGCAAGGGCCCGCTACTACTCCTCGCTGATCATAGACCCGCCGGTAGCTGTATTCTTATCTTCCAAGTTGACGATCTGAAAGCTACATCTGAAAAGCTTCGAAAGAAGGGTTGGAAGCCTGAGGGTGAAAAATTCGAGATTCCCGAGGGGCCCTGCTACAGGTTCAACGATCCTAGTGGAAACTTGTTGGCCCTGCTTCAGGTCGTGAGGCCCGACGTCTTTGGAACTGGTAGCGAGTAATGGACCGCCAGTGAGGCTTATCCATGGTAACCTGTTGCCGACCAGGCCGTAATGCTCCTAACGAGATAGTGCGGCCAAGTAAACCTAGATAGATCCGCGGACAATTAGCTCGAAGTAGAAGCTTCCTTATCTGGAAGCAATGAATGGCACAAGCTTACTGAGGAGACCGAAAGCCCCCTTTCTCCTCCTCAAATGCCATTGAAAATCCTCTGCTTCGCCATGCTCCACCGAAAAACTAAGATATCTCCTTGGACAGCGAGTTCCGACAAATGATGAAGGGTCAGCTTCCCTTCAGAGAGTTAGCGCTCATCGCCCTCGTCTCGATATCAGTTTCATGGGTCGGCCTCCCGTACAAAGCAGTCGGAGCCTTGAGTCCTCTAGCCGCGTTCTCCTACAAGCCCTGTGTGGCTTGTGTTCCCCCGGGAGATCTGGTCTCCTTCAATGGTAACTGGAGCACCAGCACCACACCAATCGTCTCTCACACCTGGGACTTCGGCGACGGCTCTCCCCCGGTCAAGACCACCAGCCCTATGACAAGCCATCTCTATGGTGGCGTCCCGGCAAAATGGCAAGTGACACTCACAGTCCAAGACACTGTAGGATTGACAGACACCACCAGCCAACTTGTCCTCTTCGAGACGGTCCCCCACTACACCTTCCACCCACCCAACCCCAACATTGGTCAAACCGTCTTCTTCAACACCTCTAGCAGCATATCCTACAACTCCACCAATCCGATAAAAGAGTACGACTGGAACTTCGGCGACGGAACCAGCGGCACAGGAGTTCTCGCGACGCATCCCTACTCAACAGCAGCCACCTACAGAGTCGCCCTCACTCTCCTCACGCCATACGGAAATCCCTCCGCGTCAAAGACCCTCACCGTAGGCGAAAGTCCAACCGTGGTCTATTCCCTCATCACCGACAAAGACTCGTACACTCCAAGCGATACTGTCCACGCCAAGCTCAACGCAACCAACAAGGGAACACAACCAGCAACCTTCACCTTCACAGACGCATGCAGCGGCTTCCAGTTCGAGATCACAGACTCCACAGAACCTCGTCTTCACAAACGTGCCCCCACCCTTCGCCCCCTGCGCCCAAGTCATCACCATCATCACAATACAGCCTGGTCAGACATTGACCGTTGCAAATCTTGACTGGAAACAGGTAAACATGCAGGGCCAACAAGTGCCTCCAGGATCATACACCATCACAGGCGTCATCCACTATGAGAGCCCGTACCAGACTACGCCGGCCGCATCGAAGACCATCACCCTCCAATCATCCGACTTTCAGCTCACGATCAACCCGGCATCAACCTCCTTCGCCAAAGGCTCCTCGACAGCCCTTACCATAACAGCAACTGCCCTGAACGGATTCACAGGTACCATCGCCTTCTCGGCAACAATCCTCCCCGCAGCGAAGCATCCCCCCACACTCTCCCCCATCGGCAGCGTAACCCTCACGCCCAACAACCCCTCGGGCACATCCACCCTCACAATCTTCACGACACGGTCCACAACCACCGGAACCTATGCTGTCACCGTTACCGGAGCAAATGGGACGACGAGTCATTCTATGTCGGCAATCCTTATGGTAACTAGCACGTAAAACGTGAGTCCCACCAGGACATGTGAGCGAACCCCTTCTTCATCACGTAGGGCTGGGACCGTTTTAGGACTGTCAAGAGTCGGACCACATTACCCTTCATTGGTGAATGAACTCTCATGGCTCCAGATCGGTGATACTCGTTCATCGGGATTTTGAGTCTCGCGTTCTGAGAGATGACCCTGGCTTGGGTATCTATCAGACGAGAATTTCTGAAGACTCGATGGTAACGTGACGTTCTCGGACCATTGACATGGTCTCCTGCCACAGTCTTTCCGCCGCCTCAACTAATTGACCCGGAGTGGATTCAACGAACCCTCCGACAACTTGGATGAGCCGCGCGAAATCACGGGGCTGCTCTGGGCATTCGAACAGTCGCTTCCAGAACCAGCTAGTTGTGAGCACGTACTTTCGTTGAGGAGAAAGACGACCCTTGCCGTGTCCCAGGCCATGTAGAACGCCCGTGTTCTCAAGTCCATCTGGTCGTGTTTGAGGTCAGCGTTACAAACCGCCGCAAGGGACTCTGTCATGACGAGGGCTGCGAACCTGATAGCCTCTGTGAAATCTGTTCGGTCGTTTTCCGCCACCACTTCGGCGAGTTTTCGCATCCAACCGTCTCGGTCAAAAAGAACAATATGGTTCCGGCACTCGTCTGCGCCGAGAGGCCAATCGTGCCCAGGCTCGCGGGCGGCTTTTAGATAGGTTGAATCTTGAGGATAGTCGACCCCTACCAGAAGGCCGTTGTACACTAAGCGCTTGCTCGGAACCCCCAAACCGTCCTTGACGACGCACATCGTTTCAAGGTCCGAGTGTGCACGGTCAAGTTTCTTGGCAGTTGAACCGCAGATGTACACACCTAGAACCGAGTGCTTGTACTTCTCAATTAGACGAGAGACGATGACTCTGCAACCTCCACTCTCTTCTCGTTGGAAACCTCTCGAAGGGGAAACATGATGTCAGAAGAACTAGCATTCACCATCTTTCAGCCGCGACTCCATGGAGTCGGTTTGGGCATTTATGATAGGAGTGGGATGTCTACGTGTAATGATTCAAAAGGGCCATCCTTCTTTCCTATCTCTTCTCAGCCAGCTCATTTGGTCTCTCTACCCCAACCCTTTCCTCTCCAGTAAGAATAGAAAACCAAGGGTATAATGAAATACAACAGAGGTATGTTGCTCCAAACCGGGTAGTACCAGGCCCACTGAACTGGCAACGCGCCAGTCTTCCAATAGTCAAATGCCCAGTAGGAAGCATCTTCAACGACCATGGCGGAGGTTCCACACGCAAACCATCTCCAATAGTTTCTACTTGCAAAGGGAAGGAACAGAGCGGCGATGTAAATCAGGCGATAGAAGTACTCCGAGGGAGAAGCGACGAAGATGGGGCTGAACGGAGAAGAAGAAATTAGAAAGTATTCAATGACTCCGTACGATAATCCGAGTATCAGCGCCCACCCTTCGCTGTTCTTTCCTACTGTGTAGGCATCTAACCTCAATGGTTTCAGAAACTTGGCCATCATACCGTTTGAGGCCTCGTGTTGGAGTCCACCAAGCTGCTGGGATTTATCCCAAGCGTCCCCCGTGGCGCAGGTCAAAAGAAAGACATGACCCACCACATTCCTCGCACTTTCGGTTTGCCACACGCGAAAGAACTGAAAGTTACGCATAGGGCCGATGTTGTAGGCCAGGCCCAGGTTGGCTATCTCCCGGGACTACTGGGGTTTCGAGAAGGACCGCTGCTAGTGTCGGCGGCCCGTAGACTCCGTGCTAGGGCAGATGTGTTCCTAGTGGATGGTCATGGACGCGCCCACCCGAGAAGGTTTTGGGCTCGCCTGTCAGGTTGGACTGGCTTTGAACCAGCCGACGATTGGCGTTGCCAAGACCCGGTTCTATGGCAGGATCGAAAAGAACAGAATCATGAGTCCAGATGGAGAATTGCTCGGGAAGGTTGTCACGGCGGGCAACGGTAAGGCTACTATGTGAGCGTTGGGCACCGGGTCGGACTCGAAGACGCGGCCACGTTGGCAAGGGGATCGCCTGGTCAATAATCATCCCTCTCCTTTAAGAGAGGCTCATCTCGAAGCGGCCAGATTACGGAGGGGACTCGTTTGAAGCCTGCCCATCTTCTCGCCCTCTACAAGCTGGCCGAGATGGGTGCTAATGAGAAGGAAATTGAGTGTAGCACTGAGGATGTGGCTCAAGGGATTGGAACGTCCCAGCAGACAGCTTCTAGACGGCTGATCGAGATGGAACAGCTCGGCTTGATCCAGAGGACCAGGGAGTGGAGAAACCAAAGAGTCCGAATAACTAGTAATGGCCTTCAACACCTGACTGGGATGTACAGGGTCTTGAAGCGGGTCTTCGAGGCAGCTAAGGAGGAGCTTGTAATGAATGGTGTCGTATTCTCCGGCCTGTCAGAGGGGTCGTATTACATGAGCCTGGAAGGCTACCGGAAACAGTTCAGGTCCAAGCTGGGCTTCGACCCCTACCCTGGGACGTTGAACCTTCGAATAAGGAAGGAAGACCAGAACGAGAGAAGATTGCTGGAGAGCTTTCCCTTCATCTACGTCGAAGGCTTCGCCAACGCCCAGCGAAGCTACGGACCCGCAAAATGCTTCAAAGCTGTAGTGAACGAGAAGATACAGTCAGCCATCGTACTACCGATCAGGGCCCATTATGGTGAGGATGTGGTGGAGATAATCGCACCCCACCCGCTCAGGAAACAGTTGAAGTTGAAAGATGGGGACCTTGTCCGGGTGAGGGTCACCTCGAAGGACTAGCGACGAGGCCAGTTCTTGACAACCCGTCTCTTGACACCTGTGCTGCTGTTGAGCCCGTCCACGCCGAACTTGGGCAGTTGGACAACGCGGATAGGAAGCTTCTGGGCTACTATTACTCTCTTCACCGCAGCCTTGATGTCGTTCTGGTCGTAGCCCACACAGACGATGCTGGGCCTGACCTCTTGGAGAATTCCGAGAAAGTCAACCTCTTCGTGGCCCAGAATCGCCTTGCTGACCGGTTTGAGGGAGGCGACGATTTGCCTCCTGTCTGATTCCGGTAGGACGGGAGGATGACCCTTTCGTTTCAGTACTGTGTGGTCTTTGGCTATGATGACTACAAGCCGTGCCCTTGGACCTCCCTTTTTCTTTGACTCTTCCAGGAATCGTAGGTGGCCTGGGTGGAGAAGGTCGAAGACACCTGTGGCTAGGACGGTCTTGCCCGGGGCCATTATTGGGCTCGACCGGACCGGCCAATGGTCGAGGATTAAGAAGGCTTGCTGTAGCCTAACCTACTCTGAGGCCCCTGTTCGGGTCTCCCTTTGCCTCGTACTTCAGCATCTGAACCTCCTTCGGAGACCTGGTCTCGGTAGGCTGCTTCTTCGGAGTTACTGTCACGGGTGTAAACCCTGTGATGACGGCATAGGTGCTGGCTTCATCTCCCTTCTCTGTGCAATGCAGAAGAAGCTTGTACAGAGGCTCGTGGTGATTAAACACCATCCGAGTCGGTTCTGCAGCCAGAACAATGGCCGGCGCTCCGCAAGTCCGGCAGCGGGCCTGTTCATGCCTGGTGATTTTAAGCCCACAGTCGGGGCACCAGACGTCTTCCTCCCGCCGCGCAATGAATATGGACTGCCAGACGCCTAGGTGTTTCTTAGGGCTGCAACGCTTCCACTCTGTCATGGTGAGACGTGTGGGCTTGAATGTCCAAGCTGCTTCCTCACGCCATTTGCTGAAGTGGTCGGTTTTCTCCTCGCACTCTCGATGATAGAAGCCTCTCTGACCTTCCTGGTTGAAGATGGCTATTACGGCATCGTCGGTGTGGATGCCTCTGCGGCACGCGGCGCATAACTCCAACCCGGGGTCCCGGGCCAGGGTCGGAGCCTGGTGAATATCAGGGGATTGTTACCCTGTTCAACACGGTGACATGTGGAAGAGTCAAGACCTGAGGGGTCAAAGGTCGACAAGGTCGAGAAACTTCAGGGCGTCTAAGAGCCCTTCCGCATAGGCTACACATGCTAGGGACGTGACCGGTTTGTTGTTGTCCACGTAGTGTTTAGCGTCCTTCGTGTAACCCCTGACTAGCTCGAGGATTGTGTTCAACTGACTTTGGGATACTGTGGCGGGAAGGTTTCTTGTCTTGAGACGTTTCAGGGATTGGGTGGTGGTGTCAAGATATTTCGTAGTTCTCTCCTCTGCATCCTCTCTCATTGCTTGTCCTCCATGTCTGTCGCTGTGGCTCCGTGAAGGACTTTGAGAGCTTCTTCTTCCATGAAATGGAGCTTGCCTGGGAATACTAGGGAGTGGGGCACGGGTCCAAAATCGAAACCTGAAAGTGTCTTCGCCCTTCCGGCTTTGACTGTTTCACTGGGCGATCCAATTCTAGCCGCTCCAACAGTTAGCCATTCATTTACCGACGAGTCAGATTTTGCTAGTTTGCGAAGGGCATCTGGAATTGTCAGCGCATTGGCCTGGTCAGAGTTCACGTCGAGGAGGAGAAGGGTGTGTAGTCCCCGGGCCTTGTTGTCCTGAACCGTTTCTAGAACGGACTTTGGGACGGGGTGTTCTGTCTGGGGAAGAGTGATGGATTTTCCAAACTTGTAGCTCTGGAGTCCAGTGGCGCCGCAGATCGCCGATACTATGGAGGCGCCGTGCACTATTCTTGAGGGGATTTTTCTCTTGGCCAGTGCTAGTCGAAGGGAGACGTGTGTGGTAGCAATCATTGGATCTCCTGGGACTAGGAGGACGACTGTCTTTGTTTCTGCGTCCTTCACTATTTCCTGAGCGTTCTCATCCTCCAGCTGAGTTCTTGTTAGCACGACAATCTTCTTCCCAATCATTGTCTCAAGATTGTGGAGGTTTAGATCGGGCATCATGTTAGTGTATAGTTCTGCGAATACTCTGTCGGCCCGGCGGGCTTCTTCAAGGCCTTGAACAGTTATTCCCTTCTCATTATCCAGTCCTAGCCCTATGAGGACCACTGGGGACATACGCCCAGCCCTGACAACTGGGGTAAAATACAGTTCCGAGACTATGACTGGTTGTCCCCATTGCGGAAACGAAAACCCTTATTAGAAATCTGCCGGGCACCGGATTTTTGGCGGGTCTAATGGGCCCGTAAACCAGGCCAGTATCATGGTTTGGTCGGGCGGCTCAGCCAGGTAGAGCAGCAGGCTTCCCGGGCTGAAGCTCTTAACCTGAAGGACGAGTCCGAACAGGAGACTCGTTCGGGGAATGGTCGAGGGTTCAAATCCCTCCGGGCCCGCCATAAACACGGTTCAATATCGTCATATTCAGGGCATGCAGAGCATACAGAGTACGCGAGAAGTGCTTGAAACCTTGGAATAACACATGTATTAGTCGGGAGGGGACGAGGACAAAGACAAGAGACTGGCTAGCGGTAGCCGAATTACTCTCTCTACTTTCAATGTTGAAAGAAAACGGTCCGGGAGTGATAGATTGACAATCACAGGCAAGGTCAGAGCGAAGAGAGACGGCTCCGAGTTTGCTGCCATACTGGGCAGAGAAGAGTTCATGAACGAACTCGATCATCTCTTCCCTACGAGGGAAGGACACCGAGGACCTGACCAAGTACGTTTTCAGGTGCTGAGATGTCATCCGAACCGATGCGTGTTCGACCTTGCCATGAAACTGGACAAGGAATGGCAGAGCGTCATAGTCAAACTGTTCACCGTCGACAGGCCAGATGTTTTCTCAACTTTGCAGAGAATATACGAGAGTGGTTTTGGTCAAGGAGCAGAATTCGTGGTCCCTAGACCTATCGCTTACTTACCATCAGTGAAAATTTTCATCGAAGAGAAGGTCGAAGGGAAGCAGGCGAAGGCGATTCTTATCGCCGAAAATCAGTCAGAGCAGGTCGAAGCTGTCGAGAGAGCTGGAGCCTGGTTGGCCCAGTTCCACACTACAGCTCCAAAATTCGGAAACCAGGTAGGACCTGAGGCTCTACTAGAAAGCAGTCGCGGATGGGCCGGTATGGTCAGTGAGTTCGGGGGAGCTTTCCCATCGAAATGCAAGCTGTTAATGGACAAACTTGAGGCATGCCTACCCGAGGATGGATCGCTCCAATATTGCCCGGGTCACGGAAACTACATCCCTAGCCACGTCTTATTCGATGACCACCACACCACGACAATCGACCTTGACGGGTTCGAGCTCGTAGATCCCGCTCTCGACGTTGCCTTGTTCACAATCTCTGTCGAAAGATTCGGACTAAAATATCACCGACCGGCCAACTACTTCGAACGGCTGAACGAGTTGTTCTTGCGGTCATATCTCAAACGCGGCAGAAAGGAAGCACTGAACAATTTGCCCTTCTATAAGGGCGCAGAGTATCTTCATCGAGCAAGGCGCGACCTCTACAAAACTAATCCTCCGGCACCTAGCTGGGCCGAGACGATGCTCGATCACGCTATTCGTGGACTACTGAATGAGAACCGCTGACTGGGCATCGTAAGGGCAGACGCGAAGAATGAGTGATCCAGAATTCGGCGAGCGAGTTTGGTGCCACATCTGCTACGACTCACATGGGCACCTCTTCCCTCAGCTGCTTATGTCAGAGTTTGTCGAGCCGTCGATCACTGTCATCACATAGGGCTGACCATAACATGTGCGGCTGCCAAACCAAACTTGGTCGGTCGCGGAGTGCGTTTCAAACTATTGAAATGCCTCTCAGTGGTATCAGTTCTACCTGGTCGTTGTAATGCCCACACGCAGACTTTCCGTAAGTATCGTAGGCCTAGGATATGTAGGGTTGTGCACAGCCGTTACATTCGCAAGCCGCGGCTTTCCTACACTAGGAGTAGACATAGACTCTCGAAGGATCAAAGCTATTGAAAAAGGGGAGACCCCCTTTCACGAGCCCCGGCTTGATCGGTTGTTGAAACGTGGACTGCGCTCGAAGCTGCTAAGGGTCAGTGATGACGCTTCTTCCGCGGCCGAAGCAGAGGCGATTTACATAGCGGTTGGGACGCCAAGTAGGCGGGATGGTTCTATCAACCTCGAATATGTCGAAGGTGCAGCCCGACAGATCGGCGCATCTATTCGAGACATACATGGTTATCGGCTCGTAATTGTCAAAAGTACTGTCATACCTGGAACTACGAGTTCGAAAGTCAAGCCGATACTTGAAGAGAACGCCAAGAAAAAAGTGGGACCCCAGATGGGATTATGCGTGAACCCCGAGTTTCTGAGCGAGGGGACGGCGATCCGAAACGCTCTGTATCCTGACAAGCTAGTGATTGGAGCCAGCGATGAGCAATCTGGTAGCCGTCTGAGGAAAATTTACCGAGCCTTCTATGGAGGAAAGCTTCCCCCGACGATTATGACAAATCCTGAGACCGCGGAACTTATCAAGTATTCGAGTAACGCGTTCTTAGCGACAAAGGTTAGTTACATTAACACCATGGCCAACCTTGCCCAAGAAGTGCCTGGAGTTGACGTGGAGAGTCTGGCTGAAGCCATTGGGCTCGACCCTCGAATAGGACCATTATTTCTGCGAGCAGGGCCAGGCTACGGCGGAAGCTGTTTCCACAAGGACTTGCAAGCCATTATCAGCTATGGCAGGAAGGTGGGCTATGAACCCACACTTTTGCGGGAGGTTGAACAAGTAAACGAGCAACAAGCGGCTAGGGTGGTGGGGCTCGCAGAAAGTCTCTTGGGCGAATTGAATGAGAAGCGAGTGGCGGTCCTTGGAATAGCGTTCAAGAAAGACACCGACGATATCAGAGAAGCGGCGTCTCTACGTGTAATCGATCTGTTGAGGAAAAGAGGAGCTCAAGTTGTAGTATACGACCCGATGGCAATGCCCAACGCGAAAGCTGTCTTCGAGCAGAGTGTGGAGTATGCCACAAGCCCGAAGGCCGCGATCAATGAGGCCGATTGTTGCATCGTCATGACTGAATGGGACGAGTTCCGCAAGTTAAAGGCGAAAGACTATGCTCAACTTATGAGATCCCCGAATATTGTCGATGCTAGGCGCATCTACGAGGCCGCGGATTTCGAGACAGTGAACTTCCGAGCCATCGGCCTTGGCGACAGAATGAGCTAACCGAGAAGAGTAACTACAGAACAAAGAGGCTGCAAAGATCTGATGACCGGATTAGACGACCGGCTCGGAAGGTGGCTCAGATCCTACCGTCAATTCGAGCGCGGACGATTGCGGTGAGCCCGTCAGGCAGATCGGATCTGAGCTTCGTAGAGTCGGTTGTAGGTGCCTCCCTTGCTCAGCAGGACTTCATGGGTCCCTTCCTCGACAATCTCTCCGTCCTCGAGGACGACGATTCGGTCAGAGTCTATGATTGACGACAGCCTGTGTCCGATTACAATCAAGGTCCTCCCCTTTGCCATTCCCCGAAGCGCATCTTGAATGAGCGATTCGGGATTCGGACTCGGAGTCGATGTTCGATGTCGCTTCGTCAAAGATGAGGATGCTCGGATCCTTGAGGAGAGCTCGCGCAATTGCGATTCGTTGCCTCTGGCCCACGGAGAGGGTGACACCGCGTTCTCCAATTTCAGTGTTGTATCCCTTTGGGAGCGAGTTTATGAATTCATGTGCGTTTGCCGCTTCTGCTACCCGAACAATTTCCTCGTCGGAAGCTCCGAGTCTCCCGTACTTGATGTTCTCGCGAATCGAGCCGGAGAAGAGGGTCGGCTCTTGGAGGACGAGTCCGATCTTGCTGCGGAGATACCCGAGGTTTAGCAGTGTTATAGGATACCCATCGATCAAGATCTCCCCTGAGGATGGCTCATAGAACCTCATGAGGAGGTTCACGACCGTCGACTTTCCGGCACCGCTCGACCCGACGATCGCCACAGTCTCACCCGGATGAATCATCAAAGAAAAGTCCCTGAGAACTTTCCTGGAAGGCCCATAGGCGAACGACACTCTGTCGAACTGAACTCGTCCTTTGAGCGTCGCCGGGGCGAGTCCCCCTGGCGTCTCGAGGACCTCCGCGTCTCTGTCGACGAGGTCAAACACTCGGTCAGCCGCGACGAGCGCCT